>Ga0164290_1002517_pt1 | contig 12339 bp, 8 predicted proteins | sample Micstemetagenome_FD_108782 | JGI IMG/M metagenome (GOLD analysis project Ga0164290, IMG submission 108782) | Contaminated culture microbial community from soil near Moab, Utah, USA - Microcoleus steenstrupii SON62 (Illumina Assembly) | ecosystem: Environmental > Terrestrial > Soil > Soil crust... | reverse complement strand
TTGCTTTAGATGCTGCAGGAAATGTTAGCGGGGCATGTACTACCAGCGGAATGGCTTTTAAAATGCGTGGCCGGGTGGGAGACTCACCCATCATTGGTGCAGGATTATTTGTGGATAATGAAGTGGGGGCTGCCACAGCGACAGGCGTTGGAGAAGAAGTGGTTCGTATTTGTGGTTCGCATACTGTGGTTGAATTGATGCGCCAGGGGTTAAAACCGGAGCAAGCCTGCAAAAAAGCAGTAGAAAGAATGATAAAACTGAAGGGAGCAAAAGCAAAAGAGTTGCAGGTAGGTTTTATTGCTGTAAATAAAAAAGGGGAGTTCGGCGGCTATGCATTACAAAAAGGATTTAATTACGCCGTGCATTCGAAGGCAGGAGTGAAAGTGTATGATGCGAAGAGCATCTTTTAGAATTGAGAATTGAAAATCGAGAATGGAGAATTTTGCGAGAACTTAAATTAAAATCTCTTGAAATATATCATTGAAATTGCAACTGCTGATTACAACACGACGAAATCTGCTGTTGAAGGCGGAGCGGATAGAATTGAATTATGTGCTGATCTTGCACAAGGAGGAACCACACCTTCGTATGCAACTATAAAAAAGTGCCGTGAAGATTTTGAAGTGGATCTGTTTCCTATCATTCGTCCGAGAGGAGGCGATTTTTTTTATTCTGATGAAGAATATGGAACAATGGCAGATGAAATAAACTTGTGCAAGCAGTTAGGTTGTGATGGTGTTGTTATAGGATTGTTGAATGCAGATGGAAGTATAGACGTAAAACGCACTGAAAGGCTGATACAACTTGCTTATCCAATGGAAGTAACATTTCATCGTGCTTTTGACAGATGCAAAGATCCGTTTGAAGCATTGGAACAATTGATACAAATAGGTTGTCAGAGAATTCTTACATCAGGGCAAAAGCCTGCAGTACCTGATGGAATTGATCTGATTGCACAACTGGTGAAAGCTGCTGATGAAAGGATCATTATAATGCCCGGAAGCGGAGTACGTAAGGAAAATATTAAAGACCTGGCGGATAAAACCGGTGCAGTTGAATTTCATTCTTCTCTTCGTGGAAGACAACGCGGCAAGATGGAATTTATCCATCCTTCCTTCGCTGCCTCTGAAGAAAGTTATTCCCAGCCTGCTATTGATCCTCCAGAAGTAAAAGCTTTACGAAAGGCATTATCTGCATGAGAATTCTTTTACTTGTAATTGTTCTTCTAACTTTTAATACTGTTTACTCGCAGCAGAAAGTGCTATTGTTGAATAAGGCGTGGCAATTCAGGCAGGAAGCAACTGCTAAATGGTATAAAGCAGAAGTGCCTGGAACTGTTCACACCGATTTATTTTCTAACGGTTTGATACCTGATCCGTTTTATAGAGATAATGAAAAGAAAGTGCAATGGATAGAAGAGAAAGCCTGGCAATATCAAACTTCATTTGATGTGCCCGCAACTATTTTCATAAAGAAAAATATAGAAATTGTTTTTGAAGGATTAGATACCTATGCCGAAGTTTGGTTGAATGGTAAAAAGATCTTCGAAACAAATAACATGTTCCGTGAATGGAAGATGGATGTCAAAGAGTTGTTGAAGCAGAAAAGCAATACTCTACTAATCAATTTTTCACCGGCAGCTTCTATTGCTAAAGAGAAAAAGCAGAAAAGTGTTTTGGCTTATCCTGATAATGAAAGAGTGTTTGTAAGAAAAGCCCAATATCAGTTTGGTTGGGATTGGGGACCGAGATTAGTGACTTGTGGTATATGGAAAGATGTGAAAATAGTTGGTTGGGATAAGAGAATGATTAAAAATGAAAAATTAAAAATTAAAAATGATGTTAGGCTAGTCACACAAAAAGATTCCATCGGTGAAGCATTTTATTTCACCGTAAACGGCAAACCAACTTTCATCAAAGGTGCTAACTGGATTCCTTCTGATAATTTCTTACCAAGAGCTAAAAAGCTAAAACGCTACGAGCAGTTGATCAAAGCAGCTAAAGAAGCAAACATAAACATGCTACGTGTCTGGGGTGGTGGTGTATATGAAGACAATGAGTTCTATGATCTCTGTGATAAGTATGGCATCATGATTTGGCAGGATTTTATGTTTGCCGGTGCTTTATATCCTGCCGATTCAGCTTTTCTAAAAAACATTGAAGAAGAAGTCCGATACCAGGTAAGACGTTTGCGTCATCATCCATCTATTGTGCTTTGGTGCGGCAATAATGAAATTGAAGAAGCATGGTTTAACTGGGGTTGGCAAAAACAGTTCAACTATTCGCCACAGGATTCTATCAAACTTTGGAACGATTATAAAAAGATCTTTCATGAACTCATTCCAAGCATTTTAAAAGAAGAAGATCCTGACAGACCTTACTGGCCTTCATCGCCTTCATTAGGTTGGGGTAGGGACAGTGCTTACAAAAAAGGCGATGTGCATTATTGGGGTGTTTGGTGGGGCAAGGAGCCTGTTGAAAAATACAATGAAAAGGTTGGCCGCTTTGTGAGCGAATATGGTATGCAGGGCATACCCGATATGAAAACGATCAAACAATTTTCTTTACCGCAGGATTGGGATACATCTTCTGCTGTGATGAAGACGCATCAGAAACATCCGTTTGGTTGGGAGAATATTAAGTACTATATCGAGCAAAAGTTCAGAACACCAAAGACATTTGAAGACCTGGTGTATGTATCGCAACTCATGCAGGCAGATGCCATTAAAACAGCGATTGAAGCTCACCGTAAAAATAGACCTGTTACACTGGGCACTATGTTCTGGCAATGGAACGACTGCTGGCCGGTAACAAGTTGGAGTACGGTAGATTATTTTGGAAGAAAGAAAGCAATGTATTATGAGGTGAAGAGAAGCTTTAAAGAAACTGTTTTACTCTTGTATAAGGCACGAGATAAACTACAAATAAAATTAGATAGTGATGGCGATTCATCTCTGTATGAACTATCGTTAAGTTATTACAACGGATATAGTTTTACACGACATAAGATTTTACAGAAAGACTTTAGTGCTAACAAGATGTATGATTTCAATTTAGAGACTAAAGAAACAGACATCTTAGTCCGGGTTGATGTAATTAAGAACGGAAGCAAAATAGTTGCTTCTCAAGACTTAATTCTACATAAACCTAAAAATTTGCCCATGCAAAAAACAGCTGTCAACTTCAATATAAAAGGCGACGAACTTATAGTCTGGGCAGATACATTTTGTTATGGAGTTTATATTGACGTTCCTGATGGGGTTGAACTAGATGACAATTATTTTCATTTAGTAACCAACCAACCTCGTTCAATTAAATTCAAATCAACTATACCGACTGAACAAATCAAAAAACAAATAAAGATCAAATCACTTGTAGATACCTACTAACATGAGAAAAGCGTTTTTATATTTTGCATTTTGCATTTTACATTTTTCATTAGCTGCGCAAAAAGATTATACCCAACTCGTCAATCCATTCATTGGTACAGGCGGGCACGGTCATACTTATCCCGGCGCATCTATGCCTTTTGGCATGATGCAGTTAAGTCCAGATTCGAGAATGGCTGATTGGGATGGAAGCAGTGGTTATCATTATAGCGATTCGCTTATCTATGGTTTTTCCCATACACATCTAAGTGGTACAGGCATTCCCGATTATTGTGATCTTTTATTTATGCCTTTCGTTGGTGAAGTAAAGTGGAATAACAAAGAGTATCGTTCAACTTTTTCACACAGAAATGAAAAAGCAAGCCCGGGCTATTATGAAGTGCTGCTCGATAAGCATAAGATCAAAGCACAGCTAACAACATCTTACAGAAGCGGCATGCATCAATATACATTCCCTTCAACAGCAAAAGATGGTGCGAATTTAATTGATCTTGAACATCGTGATGAAGTATTAGAAGCATGGATAGAAAAAGTAAATGACTATGAGCTAAGAGGTTTGCGAAGAAGTAAATCGTGGGCTCAAAATCAATACCTGTATTTCTACATAAAATTTGAAAAGCCGATAAAAGAGTTTGCCGTATTGGATGATGCTGGCAGAGTGCAAAACACGGCAATGATGCAGGGCAAAAAGTTGAAGGCTTTTGTGCGTTTTGCATTAGATGCAAGCAAGATTGCCAAAGCTAAAGTTGGTATATCTGCAGTGAGTGCCGAAGGGGCTAAGAAGAACCTGGAATCTGAAATAGCACATTGGGAATTTGGCAAAGTAAGAACCGATGCGAAGACCGCATGGAATAAAGAGTTAAGCAAGATTGATATAAAAGGTGGAACCAAAGATCAGCAAACCACATTTTACACAGCCTTGTACCATACATTTCTTGCGCCTAATATCTTTCAAGATGTAGATGGAAGTTATAGAGGCACTGATTCAAAAATTCACAGAGCGGCTGGTTTTACTAATTACACCATTTTTTCTCTTTGGGATACCTATCGGGCTTATCATCCTTTAATGACCATCCTCAAACAGAAACGAACAGGTGATTGGTTAAAGACATTTTTAGCTCAATATCAAAACGGAGGAATGTTGCCTGTTTGGGAACTGGCCGGTAATGAAACTTTTTGCATGATCGGTTACCACTCCGTTCCGGTAATTGTGGATGCATTTAATAAAGGCATTTTAAAGGACAACAAACAGGCGTATTTAGATGCTATGCTGTCTTATGCTGAAAGCAACCGTTTTGGATTAGAACATTATCGTGAGAATGGCTATATCGGAAACGAGAAAGAACATGAGTCGGTTTCGAAAACATTGGAATATGCTTACGATGATTGGTGCATTGCACAATTTGCAAAATCACTGGGTAATGATTCTGTTTATAAGAGATATATTCAAAGGGCACAATATTATAAAAATGTTTTCGATCCTGCATCAAGACACATGCGTGGAAAAGTTCAAAGCATGTGGTATGCACCGTTCGATGCAAGAGAGATCAATAACTTTTTTACAGAAGGCAATTCATGGCATTACTCTTTTGCTGCACCGCAGGATGTGCAGGGCATGATTGAACTGTATGGAGGTAAAGCACCGTTCGCATCTAAACTGAATGAGTTGTTTACTACTACATCAAAAACTACAGGTCGTGACCAGGCAGATGTAACCGGGTTAATCGGACAATACGCACAAGGAAATGAGCCAAGCCATCACATGGCTTACCTCTTTAACTATGTTGGAATGCCCTGGAGAACACAGGAATTGATTCATAAGATCAACACAGAGTTTTATAAGAACACACCTGACGGTTTGATTGGCAATGAAGACTGCGGCCAAATGAGTGCCTGGTACATTTTCAGTGCCATGGGTTTTTATCCTGTAAATCCTGCTAACGGCGAATATGTTTTAGGAACGCCACTGTTTGATGAAGTGAAAATCAACCTGGAAAATGGCAAGAGCTTTATCATTAAAGCAAAAAGACAATCTCCCGGCTCAAAATATGTTTCTTCTATTGCTTTGAATGGAAAGCGTCAAACCAAAACCTACATTCTTCATGATGATATCATGAAAGGGGCATCATTCCAATTCAATTTGACTGATAAAGTCAATATGGATTTTGGAAGTTGGGAGAAAGATTATCCGAATTCTATGATCAAAGAATCATTGATTGTTTCTGTTCCATTTTTTGATGTGAAGAGCATGAAATTTCAAAGCAGCACGGAAGTAGTTTTAAAAAGCATTGATCGCACTACAGAACTTTATTATCGCCTTATTCAACCAAACATCCGCTCGACCTTTGTAAAGTATGAAAAGCCTTTTACTATTTCAGAAAGCTCGCAGGTAGAAGCGTATGCACAGAAAGGGATTGAAAGAAGTAAAATGGTTGTGCAGAATTTTCACAAGATTCCGAATGACTATTCTATTACTGTCCTTTCAAAAGTGCATCCCATGTACACGGCAGGTGGCAATGATGCATTGATTGATGGATTAACAGGAACTACGAATTGGAGAACAGGAGAGTGGCAGAGTTATTTCGATACAGACTTTGAAGCTATTGTTGATCTGAAAGAAAGTAAACAGTTGAATTATTTAGGTGTCCATGTATTGCAGGATGTCAGTCCATGGATAGTATATCCAAAAGAAGTGATCTTTTATACAAGCGATGATGGAAAAAATTTTACTGAAGTAGTTCGTGCCGCAAACAAAGCAGATCAAAAAATAACTTCGCTTGAAACACAGGATTTAGGAAGCAATGTAAATACAAAAGCAAGGTTTATCAGGGTAAAAGCCATCAATGGAGGTAAACTTCCTAGCTGGCATGAAAGTGCCGGCAATCCTTCACACTTGTTTATCGATGAGGTCATTATTAGATAAAAGGATTTAAAATCAATAATAGGAATCAGTATCTCTGTAGACCTCTGCAACTAAAAATATACTTCCGCAAACAATGATCAGGTCATCTGGCATTGCATTACTCTTTGCCTCATCGATAGCTACATTTACATTTTCATAAGTTTTGCCTTTTAAATAAAATGCCAGGGCTTTTGACTGCAGTTCGGTCTTATCTAATGCTCTTGGAATATTAGCTTGTGTGAAATAATAGACTGCCTCTTTCGGAAGTATTTCCAGTGTGGCATCAACATCTTTATCCTTAACGGTTCCAATGATAATATGAAGCTGGTTAAGCGATAGCTGTTTGATATGTTGCACCATCTGCTCCATTCCGTTTTTATTATGCGCAACTTCCAGTACAATAGTTGGTTCGCGGTGAATGATCTCCCACCGTCCATGAAGCCCAGTTAATTTCTTCGCATTTCTTAAGCCGGCATCAATTGCATTCTGATCAATGCTCCAATCTTTTTTCAATACCTTAATTGCAGTAAGAACTGTAGCTACATTTTTTAATTGGTAAATACCAACCAGATCAGTTGCAACCTTTATTTCCAGTCCATCCTTTCCTTGATAAGTAATGTGTAGACGATCATCCTTTGTTTCGTGTAATACCGGGTGCAGGTACTCAGTAACATCAAAAATTTTTGCATCTTTTTGTTCAGCTACTTCTCTGAAAACAGGTTCAGTTTCTGGCAGCATTTCACCAATCACTACTGGAATATTATGCTTTATGATACCCGCTTTTTCAAAAGCAATCTTATCTAAACTATCTCCCAGCATATTCATGTGGTCCCAGCCAATGTTGGTGATAACAGATAGTTCAGGAGTAATAATATTCGTGCTGTCTAACCTTCCGCCTAAGCCTACTTCAATGACAGCTATATCTACTTTTTGTTGAGCAAAGTATTCAAAGGCCATTGCAACCGTGATCTCAAAAAAGGAAGGTTGAATTTCATCGACCCATGGTATCACCTTTTGCACAAAATCAGTAACAAAACTTTCATCAACCATTTCACCGTTGATCCTGATCCTTTCTCTGAAATCGTATAAATGAGGTGATGTATACAAACCTGTTTTGAAACCTGCTGTTTGAAGCACCGCCGCCAGCATATGACTCACAGATCCTTTGCCATTTGTTCCGCCAACATGTATGCTTTTGAATTTTGTATGTGGATTACCCAACCTCTCACATAGGATGCGGGTGTTGGTAAGGTCTTTTTTAAAAGCAGCACTGCCCATGCGGCTAAACATGGGCAGTTGACTGTATAGAAAATCTATGGCTTGTTGATAGTTCATCTGCAGCAAAAATATTGCTGCTTATTTTACGCTGAAGTTGAAACTTAATTTTTGTTTAAAGCCTCCTTCGTATTGAGGGTATTTAATTTCTCTGGCTCGCTTTAGAGCGATATTATATTGCTTGCTTGACCGGGGAAGAGAAGAGCCATTGATTTGATAAGAAGCAGAAACCAATTTGCCACCGCCGTCAACAACAATATCTAATGCGATCGTTCCACCTTCGTTAAAATCATCTTCAAAACTTTGCGCAGGAATACTAACTACCCTTACGCCTAAATATCTTGTTCCGTTCGGATTTCCATTTTGCATCCCTTTATCACCAGGCCCATCGCCGGGACCTTGCGAACCGGGACGGTTGTAACCAGGTAAATCTGTATTGCCGCCATTTCCGCTACCTCTGGTTGAAGTCATTTGAGCACCTCTTCTTAGTTGTGGTTGCGGGGCAGAATTCGTCTGAGTGTTTGCATTGTTATTAATATCCCTAGCATCCAGACGAGGATTGTTTGGTTTTGTAACCGGAGGGCCATCTGCACGGTCATCAGTTTCCACATCTCTTGTTTGCTGTGCCACATTTGGGCCTCTTGAAGGAGCTACTTCCTGCGAAACAGGTTCGGAACTTGGAGTGCCTGTCACAATTGGTTGAACATTGCCCGATCCAACATCATTATTACCCAGGTTGACATCATCAACCGGAGGTTCTTCCGGTAGTACAATCTCAACAAATTGCTCTACGATAGGAGTTTCTTTTGATGGCAGGCTCCATCTTACAAAAATGAAGATGAGCAACAAGGCACCTGCAATACCAGCGGTAATCGACAGGGCTTTAATGTTTTTCTGTCTTTCAAATTCGGTGGACATGGATAAAACGTTATTCATACAAATATAGGTTCAGCCGGTTTGACTTTAAAACGATGGGAAAGTTAGCCAAATTGCATAGTTGAGGGGAACAAGAACATTTCTTTTAACATTATCACCTCTATTATGCTTTTAAGGAGCGGAAAAAGAATAATCCTGCCAATGGACCAATGGCCAGAATCCATAGGCTTTTTTCGTGGTACGTTTCAAAAAGCGGTTTTAAAACCTGGATGCTGATAATGGTTATGGCAAAGCCGATAGATGTGACAATAGTTAAGGCAGTTCCTTTATGTTCATTGGCTGCATTTCGTGCAACTAAAGCCGAGAACTGAGGAGAGTCTGATACTACTGCTGCGCCCCAAATCAGGAGAAACAGTAGAAAAAGAATTGGAGCAAGCTGCACAACAAACGGAAGTAGTAAACAACATAAACCTGAAATCAATAAACTGCAAAAAGCCACAGCTTTGCTTCCCCATTTTTGTGAAACGAAGCCACCGGCAATACATCCTAAAGCCCCTGCCGCAATAACTAAAAAACTCCACCAGTAAATATTAAAGTTTTGGTTTTGCCGGGAATTATAGTAAGCAAAAAGAAGTGGGAGAATAGCCCAGAATGCATACAGCTCCCACATATGGCCAAAATACCCAAAAGCAGCAGCCCTAAAGTTTTTTGACTTGAAAACCATTGCAGCAGCCAGTAGATCAGGCTTTCCCGCAGTTGATGTTTTTTTATTAGATGGGATTAGCAATAGCACAAGACATCCGCCAGCAAAAGCCAGGACAGAGGTAGTGATGATAACTACTTCCCAACTTAAACCCTCTGATTGAGATCGTACCAGGTGCGGAAACGAAGTTCCCAATACCAGGGCGCCAACTAAAAACCCTAATGCCTTACCTAGTTTTTGAGGAAACAGGTCTGCTGCGATTTTCATTCCCACAGGGTAAATACCGGCTAGAAAGAAGCCTGTAATAAAACGTAATAGAAACAAAGAAAAATCACTCTGATATAAAAGGATGATCAGCAGATTGGCGATAGAGGCAATTGTTGCTGAAGCAAAAAAGACTTTTTTCGAAGAATAACGATCTGCTATTGTTAACAATGCAAAGAGAAGCGTACCGGCAATAAATCCAAACTGCACAACAGATGTGATGTTTGCATGGCTCTCTGTTGCACCAGACTGTACTTTATCAATAATAGCATTACCAGCAAACCATAAAGAGGTACCTGCAAATTGAGAAAAGATTATTATGGGTAAGAGCAGTTTGCTTTGCTGCGGCATCTGCTAAAATTAATGTGCAAAGTCAAGATCATACTTTCCTTTAATCCGTTCTATTGGCGGATTGAAATAGCCATATTTGAGATTCGGGAATTCTTCTTTTATTAAATACATCAGTTGCTTTACACCTAAAATTTCCCCGCTGTCTGCAACACCGATTTTACCTAAATACCAATCCGGATCAATATTAAAATTGCGCCACTGGATCATACACAGGTTAGTATCAATGATCAATTTTCTGAGAGCTTCATATTCTGCAACAGAATCGGTCATGCCGGGAAAAACAAAATAATTAATGGATGTCCACCCTCCAAACTCTCTCACAACTTTCAGGCTTTCGATAATGTCATCAAAATCATAGTTGTTTGGACGATAGTATGGCATATAGATTTCTCTGCGAGCCGAATTTGTACTAACACGAATGGAATTCAATCCTGCTTCGCACAATAACCTTACAGCATTGGGCTTAGAGCCATTGGTGTTGATGTTGATGCTGCCTTTAGAAGTATGCTTTCTGATTTCAATAATAGAATCACGAATGGTTTCCCACATTAATAAAGGTTCACCTTCGCAACCCTGGCCAAAGCTAACCAAAGGAAAAGGTGCTGTTTCCAGGTGAGGCACAGTGAATTCAACAATTTCCTGTGCAGTAGGTTTAAAAGTCAGGCGGTCTTGTGTTGATACAATTGTTTCTTCTTCCGGCTGAAAAGAAATACAACCCACGCAATTGGCATTGCAAGCAGGAGAAGAAGGCACAGGACATTCCCACCGGCCAATGAAAAAGTTTCGTGCTGCCGGACAATGGTAAGTAAGAGCACAATTGTTTGCTAAATGAGAAACCAAACGATTATGAGGATACGTTTTCAATAACGTTTCAACACCAGACTCAATTTTATCCTGGTCAAAGCCGCCGCATTCCTGGCGAATATCCTGTTCAATGCGAACAGCGGGTACATAAAATTTGTCATCGTGCCAACCAACTGCTGTATAGCAAAACAGCGGGAGAGTAGGCGCATCTTTTTCGGTTTCGTAAGCCGCGATATAAAAGCCGGTGTGTGCAGGTGGGATAAAAGCGGCAACTGCCCATCCTTTATCGCATAAGCGCATTTCACCTGTATTTACGTCTATGCCAATTCCTTTTCTGCCAGGTAATTCATACAACTGTCCGCCATTTGGCAATTCAATCCATTCATCTTCCGGAATGGGCAAGGCATCCCAACCACTTCTGCCCACAACATATAGAGATGTGTCTTCGAAAATGTTGCCTTTTCCATCGGAGTATAAAATATATGGAGACATAGAAAGGTTTGGAGTTTAAGGTTTAAGGTTTAAAGTTGAAGTACTATCAACCTTTTGCTTTTCGCCTTCTATCTTATCCTTGCAAAAACCGTTCATCTTTGCTACTTCCAGTTCGGAGAGGGTTTGTAAAACCTGGTATTGAAGGTATTTTTCATTTTTATGAAAGATGGTGATGAAGTCGTGCCGCACAACAACATTTGATAAGGCTTCCCAGGGAACTTCATGTATCATATAATCGCCGGGAATAGCCAAACCTTTTTCATGAATGATCAACTCAGAGTCGTTATAAATTTTTCTTTCTGTTACAAAAAGCAAGAGACCGATTGCTGCCATGACGAAGCACATTACCCAATCAAATGTTTCTCCTTTATTCAGCAAAAGATAACCTAGTACGAAAAAAGCAAGCAGTTCTATTATGCGGATAGCATTGTTATGTTTTCCTTCAGGATCAAGCCTTTTCCTAAACAAGCCATAAACAATTGCCAGAAGGGAGACTGCCCAAAAAGGCAGAACAGAAGCCATATTGTTACCATCGTATCTATAGTAATCAGCAGCTTTTGCAATGAGCGAACAGCCTAATACAATATGCAGCAGGGAAGAGCTTCGCTTCTTTTTTTCTATGCCCTCTATTTTTACAACTATTGTAAACATTATTGCGGATTGCTTGCCACCATCAAATTGCACAGCTTAAATAATACTCTTGCACCCACGTTGGCATCCCAGCCGTTTTCACTGGTGCTTACTTCACTCAGATCGAAACCAATTATCTGCTTGCCGGCTTCCTGTATCTTTTTAAACAAGTAAAATACCTGTTCGGTTTCAAAGCCTCCCTGTACCGGCGTACCTGTGTTCGGACAAAGCTTCGGATCCAAGCCATCAATATCAAAACTCAGATATACTTTTTGCGGCAACTTACTGATGATCTCCTCTACAATTTGCTTATAGGTTTCACCTTCATATTGTCTTACCCTGATATCCCTGTCAAAATACACTTCAACTCTTCCATCAAATTGCTGCGCTGTTTCCCACTCACCGCCGGAATAATCTCTAATGCCAACCTGAATAAGTTTTTGGATTTGCGGTACTTCTTTTAACGCATTATACATGATGCTGGCATGAGAATAAACAAAGCCTTCATAAGCCTCACGCATATCCATGTGGGCATCAATTTGCAAAATGCCAAAATCACCATGGTGTTCACCGATGGCTTTCATATAGCCCAACGGTGTGCTATGATCACCACCCAACAAGGCTACTAATTTTCCCTTTTCCAATAATGATTTG
>Ga0164290_1002516_pt1 | contig 12339 bp, 7 predicted proteins | sample Micstemetagenome_FD_108782 | JGI IMG/M metagenome (GOLD analysis project Ga0164290, IMG submission 108782) | Contaminated culture microbial community from soil near Moab, Utah, USA - Microcoleus steenstrupii SON62 (Illumina Assembly) | ecosystem: Environmental > Terrestrial > Soil > Soil crust... | reverse complement strand
GAGCTTGGCTGGGGCGGCTGGTGGTTCTGGGATCCGGTCGAGAATGCCTCTTTCATGCCCTGGCTCGCGGGCACCGCGCTCTTGCACTCCGCGCTTGTGATGGAGAAGCGCGAGGCACTGAAGATCTGGACCGTGCTGCTTGCCATCATGGCGTTCTCATTGTCGCTGCTCGGCACGTTCCTGGTGCGGTCGGGCGTGCTGACTTCAGTCCATTCCTTCGCGTCCGACCCGTCGCGCGGCCTGTTCATTCTCTGCATTCTGGCGATCTTCATCGGCGGGGCGTTTTCGCTGTTTGCCTTGCGGGCCGGCTCGCTGGCGCCTGGCGGACTGTTCCAGCCGGTGTCGCGCGAAGGAGCGCTGGTGCTCAACAACCTGATTCTGGTGGTGGCGACCGGCGCGGTGCTGACCGGCACGCTCTATCCGATGCTGCTTGAAGCGCTGACCGGCGACAAGATTTCGGTCGGCGCGCCCTTCTTCAACATCGCCTTCGGCTGGCTGATGGTACCGCTTATCGCCGTCCTGCCGTTCGGGCCGCTGCTGGCGTGGAAACGTGGCGATATGGCTGCTGCCGCAAGGCGGCTCAGGCTCGCCTTTGTGCTGTCGCTCTCGTTGGGAATTATTGTCTGGATCGCGCGTGGCGATGGTCCGATGCTGACAGTGCTCGGCGTCTCGGGCGGGCTTTGGCTCATCTTCGGCGCGCTGACCGATCTCTGGGGCAGGGCTGGCTTCGCCAAGGCGGGATTGGTGAACGGCACACGCAGACTGGCTGGCCTGCCGCGCTCGGCTTTCGGCGGCGCGCTCGCGCATGCCGGGCTCGGCATCACGGTACTCGGCATCGTTCTGGTGACGAGCTGGGAGACCGAGCAGGTGCTCGAAATGTCGGTCGGCCAGACCACGGAGGCAGGTGGCTACACGGTGCGCTTCGATCGCGAGAGCGAACGCGCCGGCCCGAATTTTGTCGAGGACGCCGCGCATTTTTCGATCCTTTCAGGCGGGGTGGTGAAGGCCGAGACGGACAGCGCCAAGCGAATCTATCCGGCCCGCCAAATGCCGACCACCGAGGCGGGTATCGTCAGTTTCGGCCTTTCCCAGCTTTATATCTCGATCGGCGACAAGACCGAGGATGGCAAGCTGGTCGTGCGCATCTGGTGGAAGCCATGGATCCTCTGCATTTGGGGCGGTACGCTAGTCATGATGGCGGGTGGAATCGTCTCGCTGTCCGACCGCCGCCTCAGGGTCGGTGCGCCCGCGCGGCGGGCGAAGACTGCGCCTGTTCTGGGAGCGGCCGAATGAGGACGATCCTGGCGATTCTGATATTCCTGGCTGCCTCGCTGACCCCGGCGCTGGCGGTCAATCCCGACGAGGTGCTCGCCGATCCCGCGCTCGAAGCACGCGCCCGTGCGATCTCCGCCGAACTTCGCTGCATGGTCTGCCAGAATCAGTCGATCGACGATTCGAATGCCGAACTCGCGAAGGACCTGCGCGTGCTGGTGCGAGAGCGACTGATGGCGGGTGACACGGACGCACAGGTGCATGCCTATCTCGTGTCGCGCTATGGCGAATTCGTGTTGCTCAAGCCGCCGCTGGGGTTCAACACGCTGCTGCTTTGGGGCATGCCGGTCGCGCTGCTGCTAATCGGCGGTGTCGTGATTTACCGCCAGACGGCACGGCGACGGCGACCCATTCCGACGGCGCCGCTATCCGACGAGGAACAGAAGGCGTTGGATGCGATTCTAAGTGATCCCGCTGCGAAATAGCAGCCCATACATTACCAATATTTCATTCTCCGGAAATATTGCCGCAAGGTGTCCGCCTCTACATATTTTCCTCATCGAACGAATTCGCCGGATGCATCGACGCTCCGGCATTATCGAAGGAAAATGTGACATGATCGGCAAGTTTGCTAACGTCTCTTCTCTTCTCAAGGCCGGCACCATAGCCGGTGCCGCAGTCGCCGTGACCATCACCGGCATGCCGGCGATCCAAAACGCGTTCGCCGCTCCCGTCAAGATCGAGGCACAGCAGGTGCCGGGCTTCGCCGATGTGGTTGCCGCCGTGACACCGGCTGTGGTTTCCGTCCGCGTTCAGTCGCGCGCCAACCCGGTGAACGACGACATGACCTTCAATTTCGGTGGCCCGGAGGGCTTCAACGACCTTCCGGACGATCACCCGCTGAAGCGCTTCTTTCGTGAGTTCGGCGAGGGCGACCAGCGGTTCGGCAACCAAATGCCTGGCCGGCGCAACGATCACTGGAATCGCGACAATCGCCGCGCCGACAGACATATGAAGCCCCGCCTGCGTCCGACATCGCAGGGTTCAGGCTTCTTCATTACAGAAGACGGCTACCTCGTCACGAACAACCATGTGATTGACGGCGGTACGGCGTTCACTGTCGTCATGACCGACGGCACCGAACTCGATGCCAAGCTGATCGGCAGGGATCCGCGCACCGATCTCGCTGTTCTGAAGGTCGACGACAAGGAAAAGCGCAAGTTCACCTATGTCTCTTTTGCCGACGAGCAAAAGGTTCGCGTCGGTGACTGGGTCGTCGCCGTCGGCAATCCCTTCGGCCTCGGCGGCACCGTGACCGCGGGCATCGTATCGGCACTGGGCCGCGATATCGGCGCCGGTCCCTATGACGACTTCCTGCAGGTCGATGCTGCCGTCAACCGCGGCAATTCCGGCGGTCCGACCTTCAACCTTTCGGGTGAAGTGGTCGGTATCAACACCGCGATCTTCTCACCGTCGGGCGGTAATGTCGGTATCGCGTTTGCCATCCCGGCTTCTGTTGCCAAGGACGTCGTCAACCAGTTGATGAAGGGCGGCGATATCGCCCGCGGCTGGCTGGGCGTCAAGATCGAGCCGGTGACGGCCGATGTCGCCGAATCCCTCGGCCTTGCGGAAGCAGCCGGCGCCCTGATCAACGAGCCACAGGCTGACTCGCCGGGCTTCAAGGCCGGCCTGAAGGAAGGCGACGTGGTCACCGCGGTCGATGGCGATCCGATCAAGGGCCCGAAGGAACTCGCCCGTAAGATCGGCTCCATGCAACCCAACAAAGTTGTCGACCTCTCGGTGTGGCGTGATGGCAAGTCGATCAGCGTCAAGGTGACTCTCGGCAAACTGCCGGACGACAACAAGGTTGCGTCCGCCGATCCCAATATGGGCGGTCAGAACGGTGCTGACCAGCAGGAAACGCCCGCCGAGCAGACACTCGACAAGCTCGGCATCGTGGTCAAGCCGGCTGATGACGGCAATGGCGTGCAGATCACCTCGGTCGATCCAGCGTCCGACGCTGCCGACAAAGGCCTGAAAGACGGGGAGAAGATCACCTCCGTCAACAACCAGGACGTCAAGACGGCGGCCGATATCCAGAAGGTGATCGACGACGCCAAGGCCGGCGGCCGCAAGAAGGCGCTGTTCCAGATCCAGGACCAGAACGGCAACCGCTTCGTGGCACTTGATATCGGCTGACAACCCGCCTGCCACGACCACCGACAACCTGACGGGCGGCCCTTTTCCCAAATTTTTGGGGGAAGGGCTTCCTGACACCTGAAATTCGTGCGTTATGCTCCAGTCCATGAAGATTCTCATCATCGAAGACGACCTGGATGCGGCAAGTTATCTGGTGAAGGCCCTCCGCGAGGCGGGTCATGCAACCGACCATGCCAGCGATGGCGAGAGCGGCCTCTTCATGGCCTCGGAGAACGGCTATGACGTGGTGGTGGTCGACCGCATGCTGCCGCGGCGTGACGGCCTGTCGGTGATTTCGGAACTCCGCAAGCGTGGTGTCAACACACCTGTGCTGATCCTCTCGGCACTTGGCCAGGTCGATGACCGCGTGACCGGGCTCCGGGCCGGCGGCGACGATTATCTTCCCAAGCCCTATTCCTTCACCGAACTGCTCGCCCGCGTCGAGGTTCTGGGCCGCCGCCGGGGCTCGCCCGAACAGGACATGGTCTACAGGGTGGGCGATCTCGAACTTGACCGGCTGGCCCATGACGTACGCCGCGCCGGCAAGGAGATCCTGCTGCAGCCGCGCGAATACCGGCTGCTCGAATATCTCATGAAGAATGCCGGCCAGGTGGTGACCCGCACTATGTTGCTCGAGAATGTCTGGGACTATCATTTCGACCCGCAGACCAATGTGATCGACGTGCATGTGTCGCGGCTGCGCTCCAAGATCGAGAAGGATTTCGACCGGCCGCTGCTGCGCACCGTGCGCGGCGCCGGCTACATGATCAAGGATGACGCCTGATGGCCGAAAAGGCCGCGAGCGCGGCGCTCGCCCGTTTCCAGATGCTCTACAGAAACACCGCCGTCCGGCTGTCCGCGCTCTACCTGCTTCTGTTTGCTGTATGCGCCTCGATCCTCGTCTTCTACGTCACCTCGATCTCGGAGAGTCAGCTGCAGCGTCGGATGAAGGATTCCGTCGCGGAAGAGGTCGGAATCCTCAATGACATCTTCACCAGCGGCGGACTTCAGGCGCTGCTCAGCGTTCTTGAACGGCAATCCCATCAGCCCGGCGCCAATCTCTATGTGATCGCCGGTCCCAATGGCGAGATGCTCGCAGGCAATGTCGCCAAGCTGCAGCCGGGCGTCATCGACAGCGAAGGCTGGACCGACCGGCCGTTTCTTTACAACCGCTTCGGCGACCAGTCCTCCAAGGACAAGCATATGGCGGTTGCCCACGTCTTCTTCCTTGACAACGGCATCCGTATTCTGGTCGGGCGTGATCTCGGGGAGCCTGAAAATGCCCGGCTATTGGTCCGCCAGGCCCTGATGTTGGCGCTCGGCATCATGGGGCTGGGCGCGCTGATCATCTGGTTCGCGATCGGTCGGAGTGCCCTTCAGCGCATCGACCGCATGTCGGGTGCTGCGCAGAACATCATGGCGGGCAATCTCTCGGAGCGCCTGCCGGTGACCGGATCGGGCGACGAATTCGACCGGCTCTCGGTGTCGCTCAATGCGATGCTGTCGCGCATGGAGCGGCTGGACGAAGGGTTGCGGCAGGTCTCCGACAATATCGCCCACGACCTCAAGACACCGTTGACGCGGCTGCGCAACAAGGCCGAAAGTGCGCTTGGCGACAAGAGCGAGCGGGGCCAAGCCGGCGCGCTCGAGGACATCATCGCCGAAAGCGACCAATTGATCCGCACCTTTAACGCGCTGTTGATGATCTCGCGCGTCGAGGCGGGTTCGGCGGTCGCGGAAATGTCGGATATCGACCTCTCGGCGGTGGCCGCGGAAGTGGCGGAACTCTACGAGCCCGTCGCCGAGGATGCAGGCCTTTCGATCGAGAAAGTGCTGGCGCCCGACTGCCGCGTGCGTGGCAACCGCGAGCTGATCGGCCAGGCCATCTCCAACCTCATCGACAATGCCATCAAATATGGCGGCGGTTCCGGTCCGAACACGATCGTGCTCACGACGAGCCGCTCTGGAAGCGAGACGCAACTTGCGGTCTCCGATCATGGTCCCGGCGTACCGGAGGACAAATACGAGGAGGTCACCAAGCGGTTCGTCCGGCTCGATGAAAGTCGGTCCAAGCCCGGCACCGGACTGGGGCTGGCGCTCGCGGTGGCGGTGATGGAACTGCATGGCGGGAGGATCGATTTTTCCGCAACGAAGCCGGAAAACGCTGAGAATCGTGGATTGACGGTGAAAATGGTGTTTCCGGAGAGCAAAGCGAACTAAGTTCGCTGCGATCCGGGAGGAATGAACGTGGCAGAAGAGAACGGCGGCAGGCTCTGCGATATAGAGCCGAACGCGTTGAAGCCCTTTAATGAGCAGGAACTGAAATCGGTTCTGTCCGACCTGAAGGACTGGGCGAAGAGCGAGCTAGACATCGCAAGACTGATCGAGAGAGGCGGGCCGCTCAAGCACTTTGTGTCCGCCGCGTTTACGCTATCGCCCTATCTGCGCGACACCGCACGGCTAATGCCCTCGCTGCTTTCGGCGGCGGTCACGCAGGATGTTCGCACGCTTCTCGCCGAAATTACCCGTAGAGCGCGAGATGCCTGGCGTGGGGCGACGGAAGCCGAGCTGATGACGGCATTGCGCAAGGCAAAGCGCCGCGCTTCGTTCCTGATCGCTATGGCCGACCTGGCGGGCCTGTTCGATGGCCGGGAGACGACACATTGGTTGTCGGAACTCGCCGATGTCAGCATATCAGCCGCCTTCGATCATCTCCTGACCGTTGCTCACCAGAATGGAAAGATCGTTCTTCGCCACGAGGACGAACCGTCCCGTGACACCGGCCTTGTCGTGCTGGGCATGGGCAAGCTCGGCGGTCGAGAACTCAACTATTCATCCGATATAGACATCGTCGTCTTCTTCGACCCCGACAATGGCATGCTGACCGATCCGTACGAGGCGACCGAAACCTTTGCACGCATGCTGCGGCGGCTGATCCGCATTCTCCAGGATCGCACCGGCGATGGCTATGTGTTCCGCACCGACTTGAGGCTCCGGCCCGATCCCGGTTCGACGCCTCTGGCGATCCCGGTCGAAGCGGCGATGCTCTATTATGAGGGCAGGGGGCAGAATTGGGAACGCGCGGCCTTCATCAAGGCTCGGCCCGTTGGCGGCGATCTCGCGGCGGGCGATCGGTTCCTGAGGGAGCTGGCGCCCTTCGTCTTTCGCAAATACCTCGACTACGCGGCGATCTCGGATATTCACTCGATCAAACGGCAGATCCACGCGCATCGCGGCCATGACGAGATCGCGGTCAAGGGGCATAATATAAAGCTGGGGCGCGGCGGCATCCGCGAGATCGAATTCTTCGCCCAGACCCAGCAGCTGATCGCTGGCGGACGCATGCCCGAGCTTCGCACGAGGAATACGGAGGCCGCTCTTCTCGCACTGGAACAGGCCCGCTGGATCGACGCGAAATCGAGGACCGAGCTGACCGAGGCATACTGGTATCTGCGCGCGGTCGAGCACCGCATCCAGATGGTCAACGACGAGCAGTCCCACAACCTGCCCGAGGGCGAGGCCGAACTCAGGCGCATCGCCTTCATGATGGGCTGCGACGGCACGGCGAGTTTTTCGGCGGAACTGGTCAAGGTGCTCAGGACCGTCGAGAAGCGCTACGCCCAGCTCTTCGAGCAAGAGGCGAAGCTTTCCACCGAAAGTGGCAATCTTGTTTTCACCGGCCGGGTTGACGATCCCGACACGCTGAAAACGCTGAGAGGTCTCGGCTTCAAACGGCCCGAGGTCGTGTCGGCGACGATCCGGGCGTGGCATTATGGCCGCTACCGCGCCACGCAATCGGTCGAGGCGCGGGAAAGACTGACCGAACTGATGCCGGAGTTGCTCCGCACCTTCGGTCAGGCGGCCGAGGCCGATGAGGCGCTGCTGCGCTTCGATAAGTTCATCTCCGGCCTGCCGGCAGGCATCCAGCTCTTTTCGCTGCTCTCCTCCAATACCTCGCTGCTTGCGCTCATCGCCACGATCATGTCGGCGGCGCCGAAGCTTGCCGATATCATCGCCTCCAAGCCGCATGTTTTCGATGGCATGCTCGATCCCGCGCTGATGTCGGAATTGCCGACGCGAGACTATCTGCAACGCCGGCTGAGGAGCTTCCTGTCGGGCTCATCGCATTTCGAGGAGACGCTCGACCGGCTCAGGATATTTGCCTTCGAGCACCGGTTTCTGATCGGCATTCGCCTGCTGACCGGCGCCATCGGCGGTGCGTCGGCGGCATCCGCCTTCACCCATCTCGCCGATCTCGTGATATCGGAGGCGCTTGCCGCGGTGACGTCAGAACTTGAGGTCGTGCACGGGAAATACCCCGGCGGCCGGGTGGCGATCATGGGGCTCGGCAAGCTCGGCAGCGGCGAATTGACCGCCGGCTCCGATGTCGACCTCATCCTGCTCTACGATTACGACAGCGAGATGATGGAATCGGATGGACCGAAGCCAATCGATTCCAACCGATATTTCGCGCGGTTGACCCAACGCATGATCGCCGCACTCTCGGCGCCTACGGCCGAGGGCGTGCTTTACGAGGTCGATATGCGGCTGCGGCCTTCCGGCAACAAGGGGCCGGTGGCGACGCGCATCAACGCCTTCGAGAAATACCAATCCGACGACGCCTGGACCTGGGAGCACATGGCGCTCAGCCGCGCGCGCATGGTCGCGGGCGACGAGAGCCTGAAGGCAGAGGCGGAGCGCATCATCGAACGCGTGCTTGGTGTGCCCGGAGACCGAAAGAAGATCACCAGGGATGTCGCGGAGATGCGCGGGCTGATCGACAAGGAAAAGCCGCCGAAAGACATATGGGATGTCAAGCTGATCCCCGGCGGCCTGGTCGATATCGAGTTCATCGCCCAATATTTGACGCTCATCGCGCCGGGCGAGGGGATTTCAGCCGAGGGCCGCAGCGCCAATACCGAGGCGACGCTCAGGCGGCTCGGGACCCATTTCCTGGAGCCGGCCGACCTCGATACCGTGATCGCCGCACTCAGGCTTTATTCCGACCTGGCGCAGGTGATCCGGCTCTGCATCGGCGGCGGCTTCGATCCCAAGGAGGCGCCCGAGGGGTTGAAGGAGGTCATTTGCACGATCACGGAGCTGCCCGACCTCAAAGTGCTCGAGGGCGAGCTGAAGCGCTATTCGCATGAGGTGCGAGGTATATTCAGGAAGGTCGTGAAATGATCAGATCATGCGGAAGAGGAAGTCGTTATCGTCAATGACGGTGCCCTCGTTCACGTGAGCGACAAGCACCTGCAGTTCCCGCTTTACGCCATCGATATCGACCCAATTGCTGATGAAAATGGAGCCGGTTTCCTGCTCGTAGTATACCCAGTCGTCCCGGTCCCACTCCGTGAAATTGATATTCGATTCGAAATCGTCGGTGTCAAACCAGCGACCGTTGCTCGATGACACGTATTTATTGAACTCCGGACCGTTGCCGACAACAACATCGCCATAGTCACGCTCCGGTCTCCCAGCGAAAAACTCCGTTTCGTAAAGAAAGTTTATCTGGTCGACGGCGAGAGTGATTTCGATCTTGTCTTCGTCGGACTTGAAATCGGTAATCTTGGTATATTGGAAGTCACCAGTAAGGTTGAAATGAAAATAGTCGACTCCGTCACCGCCTGTGACGATATTGTGCCCGTCACCTGCATGAATGAAATCGGAGCCTTTGCCACCCCTGATGATGTCGTCGCCGCCGCCAGTAAAAACATAGTCATTGCCACCGCGCATATCGATGGTGGCGTCTCCGGTTCCTACCACGATCGTCTCGATGCCATTCGAACCGTTGATCAACTGCTTGGCTTTGACCGAGGCAAAGTTGAAGATGAACTCTTCGACGTTGGTGATCTTCATGATTTCGCGGATGTCGCTGACTTCGGATATCCGCCGTGCTGCCGTGAGCTGGACGACCATCGTGTCATAGCCCGAACCGCCATCGACGACCGCGCCGCGATTGGCGGAGCGCGCAAGACTGTTCAGGTTGACGTCAAAGCCGCCGATCATGTCTTCGCCGGCGCCCGCCTTGATGATGTCGGCGCCGCCGCCACCCGTTCCGATCAGATCGTCGCCGTCAAGAGACGTGATCGAGTCCTTGCGCTTCGTTCCGATCAGGGTTTCCCTGATATTGGAGCCGAACATGTCCATGGCAATCTCCACGCAAAATCATCGTTGCGGCACGCGCCGACGCGGCGCGGCCCAGGTCGCCGCAATCATTGGATGAAATTTATTAAGAGGACCTAAATCCGGACGCCGATCACGGTGCCTTTTCCCTCGGCGGAATGAATGCGCATCGCGCCGCCGTGGAGCTGGGTCAGTGAGCGGGAAATGGCAAGTCCCAGGCCCGAGCCGCCCTGGCTCTTGGCATACTGGCTCTGGACCTGCTCGAAAGGCTGGCCGATCTTCTGCATCGCGGCCCTCGGTATGCCGATGCCGGTGTCGCCGATTACAAGCGCGATCCGGCCGTCGATCTTGCGCGCCCGCACCACTATCCTGCCTTTCTCATTGGTGAACTTGACGGCGTTGGAAAGCAGGTTGAGCAGAATCTGCTTCATCGCGCGCCGGTCGGCCAACAGGGTGAGGTCCGGGCTGATCTCCTGTTCGACCACGATGTTTTTGGCGCTGGCGGCGATCGAGATTAGTCTTATGCTCTCATCGATCAGAACCGCCAGATCGGTTGGTTCGGTCTTGATCTGCAACTGGCCCGCTTCGATCTTCGACATGTCGAGAATGTCGCTGATGACGTTGAGCAGGTGAATGCCGCTGTCATGGATGTCGCAGGAATACTCGTGATATTTCTCGCTGCCGAGCGGGCCAAACATCTGGCTTTGCAGGATTTCAGAGAAGCCGAGAATGGCGTTGAGCGGTGTCCTGAGCTCATGCGACATGTTAGCGAGGAATTCCGACTTGGCGCGGTTGGCGCCCTCGGCGCGCTCCTTTTCAGCCTGGTAATTGGCGTTGGCGATCGACAGCTCGGCCTTCTGCCGTTCGAGCTTGACGCGCGAGGCGGAGAGGTCGCCGATAGTTGCCATAAGCCGGCGTTCGGATTCCCGCAGGCGTTCCTGGTGCCGCTTAAGAAGCGTAATGTCGGTGCCGACCGAAACCAGGCCCCCGTCATGCGTACGGCGTTCGTTGATCTGCAGCCAGCGCCCGTCTGCGAGCTGCACCTCGGTAGTCTGGGACTGGCAGCTGTCGGGGTCCGGATCGGCCAGCCGGCGCTCGATGACCGGACGGCAGGCAGCAGCCATCAGCACGCTTCTCTCCGTGCCGGTCACCAGCACGCTGTCGGGCAGGCCGTATGCCTGCTGATAGTGTGCATTGCACATGACCAGGCGATCATGCTTGTCCCACAGAATGAAGGCCTCCGACGTGGATTCGATGGCATCCGCCAGGCGTTGGTCGGCCTCCGCATAGCGCTGGGCGAGCTTGGTCTGCTCGGTCACGTCCATCGCGATGCCGATCATATGCACACGGCCGGAATGCGAGCGGATGATCTGGGCCCGGGCGCGCAGCCAGACATAATGTCCGCCGGCATGCCGCACGCGAAAGATCTGATCGACATTTCTCAGCTCGCCCTTGGCGATGCCACGTGCCAGCGAATAGATCGAGTTGTCGTCCGGGTGCATCATCCGCGCCATGTCGCCGAAGGAAAGCACGTCGGTGCGGGGCGGCATGCCCAGCATTTCATACATTGACCGCGACCAGAACAGCCGCCCGTCCGCCATGTCGAAATCCCACAGGCCGCAGCGGCCGCGCGATAGCGCCGTTTCGACGCGCAGGTTGGATTCGACGAACACATCGTCGGCATCGCGCGCGCGTTTCGCCTGGGTGTAATAGGCGTAGAGTATAACCAGGATGATCGCCGAAATGCCGGCAAACAGTGTGACGTTCAGGGAAATCTCGTCGCGCAGGTGGCCCGAGATTTCATCGAGCGGCGAAGCCGCCAGCACGAAGCCGGCCTTGCCGGGCAGCGCTATGAAGGACGCCAGATGCTCGCGCCCTCCGAGTGTCAGATCGAGCACGCGGTTGGTTTCGATCTCGCCAGAAAAGAGGTCCGGCATCAGCACCTGGAGGTAGCGTCCCTTGAGGAAGAAGCCGTCACCGGTGCCGGCAATGACATAGCCGCCGCTGTCGGCGAGCAGGAGATGCGCGCGCAGTGCGCCGGGCGTCGCCTTGCCGAGTTCGGTCAGCGCCGCCTGAGCCCGCACGGCATTGGCGCGTCGGGCGAGTTCGGGTCGGGCAGAGATATTTGCGGAAGCGAGCGCTGCGGTAAAGATGGCCTCGCGACCCGCCATGTCCTCCATGCGCACGACCTCGCCATAAATGCCGAAGACACGGGATGTCGCTACGACGAGCAGAAAGGCAGTGATGAGGATCGGAATGGATTTCCTGAGCGCGGGTTCCGCACTTTCCAATTCCATGGCAGACGGGAAGCGGAGCCGCCGGGAGCTCTCCCTAATGCTTCGCTCCACTCGCGCCACACCAGTCAGGCCGCGCCTGAACCAGCCGCCGGCCACGCTTCCTCGTTGCGCATCCGCCATGATTCCCGCCTTGATTCTCTTGCAGATTCGCCGCGCCGCTCGCCCGAATCATCCATAAGGAATCATGCGCCGGGGACATTGTCCAGACGCCGAATTTAACGGATTTTTAACCCGTTCTTTTGACTCGCTGATTTTTTCGACCGCAAGCGTCGCGCAAGATTGGATCGGCGGTCAGGCGCTTCACACTCGCTGCATGCGGTCGATCAGGTCTCGCACGTCGGTCGAGAGCGGTCCCGACTGATCGATCTGCAGGAGCGCAAAACGGGCGTGGCCGGCGCGCACCTGTTCGAGCGAACGCCAGGATCGCATCGAGGTGAGGATGCGG
>Ga0164290_1002515_pt1 | contig 12346 bp, 10 predicted proteins | sample Micstemetagenome_FD_108782 | JGI IMG/M metagenome (GOLD analysis project Ga0164290, IMG submission 108782) | Contaminated culture microbial community from soil near Moab, Utah, USA - Microcoleus steenstrupii SON62 (Illumina Assembly) | ecosystem: Environmental > Terrestrial > Soil > Soil crust... | reverse complement strand
TCAAATTTCCTTTCCATCTTTTATAAATTGATGAAAAGCAAAATACCAAAGACCTGTCAGATATTGATAGCGTAGAAATACCCTATTTTATGCTATCCCCTTCATCATTCATTATTCAATATTCAATATTCTGCTGTTTTTCTGCGCGTTTTTTCCACTCGATTAGTCCTGCAAAGGCCAGGATTAATAAAATCAGGAACTGAACGCTTGTAAAAACATAGCCCTTTACAAAATACAACGGAATAGAAGCCATATTTGTTGCGATCCACCAGATCCAGCTTTCTGTTTTTTTTCTGGCCATGAGCCACATACCTGTATAAGCTGAGGCACTCGCAAATGCATCGGCCCAGGGAATGGCTTCAGGCGCAAACCCTTTCTGTAACCAGGTAAGTAATACAAAAAGCAAGAGATAGAAAGCACCAAAAAAAGCCAGTTGTTGTATCCATTCTTTTTTTGAGCTGTTGGTAATATGGAGTAGCAGTGTTTTTGTATGCGCGTCTTTTTTTGTCCAGAGCACCCAGCCATATACACTCATCACCGAATAATAAAAATTCACACTGGCTTCGCCGAATAATTGTCCTTTTATACTGAGATAGATATAAATAATGGTGTTGATGAGTCCAACAGGATACACCAGTATATGTTCTTTTCTGCTGAACCATACACTCGCAATGCCTGCTAATACTGCAATAAACTCTAGTGGGCCGGTTTGTTGTATACCGCTGATAAACGGGTTGATTATTTCCTGTACGCTCATCATGATACAGCAAAATACAGATTCAATCCTAAACCGTCGTGAATGAAACTGCTATGGTGCTTTAGTTTTCGGGGATATTAAACTGCAAAAGTAGTTCCTGGTCTTTATACAATTGCAGGAGACCGCTGTTAAACTGGTAGCGGTTTACAGCAGAAAGATGTTTCAGGTAAAGCGATTCTATCTGCATATCCATACAGGCCATTTGTGTAGAGCCCACGCCCGATATGGATAATTTACCATTGTCAAATATTACCCTTCCGAAATACCGGTTACAACCGGCTCTGCCAGATATTCTGCCTGTTCTTTTGTCGAAGACAATATCGGGAATGCTGTTACCACTTACCTGTTCCATCTTTCCGTTTTTGCTGATTCTGGCAAGTGGTAATAATACCTGATCGGGAATGGGAATGCTTTTCTGCACATAAGTCTTCGATCTTTCTTTGCTGAGCACTTTTATCAGGTAATAAGTATAGGCAGAACCATCGGCGGGGGGTCTTTCTCTTTTCACCCGCATGATTTCGAGTTTATAGTTATAGCCTTCCTCATAAGTAAATCCGTCGATACCCGAATAAAACAAAGCATAAGGTTCGTCCGGTTTTTCCTTCACCTGTAAACAGGGTCTGTTGCTCACGCCATAGCAGTCTGCCTTTGTATCTGCCACATAAAAAATAGTACGCTGTGCAGCCAGTGACGAAACAAATAACAGCAATAATATCGTGAGCTTAACTTTCATTACAACCAAATATTAGCAAACAGCATACCATAAGCGAAGATTGTCCATTCTTTTAACAGATTCCCTGAGTTAGAACGCAGGAACAGGTTGTTTTATTGAATAAGGGAGCAGGTAGTTCGGATGAAAATTATTCATCCGTGGGCAGACAGTTATTTTTCCAAGCCGGTAATCATCATTCACCTGAAAGTCTGCCGATCCCTGTACTAATATACATATATCAGTATAGACAAGATACTATTCCCCTGCTCAAACCAGTAAAACGAGTCCGTGCTGAATACTTTTTTTGTGGTGAGAAGCATGGTAGGCCGTAAAATAAATCATTTCCTGAAGGGTAATCATACCCAGTAAGGGGTGGGGTAATACGTATTTATCCAATGCAGATTCATTGTAACTAAGTGTTCTCCGGGTAAGCTTTGTGGTTAAGGTATTGAGCTGCTGGAGTAATTTCTCCTTATCTGAAACCGGAATATCGGGAGGTGGAACAAAGGGTGCTGAAGCTCTTCCGCCAGCCTGAAGTTTAATATGGTAACGGTCAACCAGTGCATCATAGGTTCTGGAAGGGCGGTTGGCCACACCAAATCGCCAGCTCAGTATAAAAGAAGGTATGGCAAAAGCACTGTTTACCGGTGCAACGCTTTTAATCAAATGATCTACCTGTTGAAGTGCGTTCCATTTTCCGGCAGGGGCGTGTAACAATGCACGATCATCAAGTTGAGAAACCAGTTCTATCAGTTGCGCATAATGCTGACGCAGCAACTGTACCATTGCCTCTTTCTCCATGTGATATTTTTTGCAGGGTTCTGTGAACAAATATAGCAGATGTTGGCTTTTGTAGCGCAAACAGTTGGTTTTAGCCCAACATATTCATTCTTTGCCTGTTTGTGCAGGATACTGATCATAAAAAAGCGTTGTACCTGATTGGATACAACGCTTAAAAAAACCAAACACAATATTTTATTCGGCCTCGGCCACTACTTCTTTTACTTCGGGTATCATGCGTTTCATCATGCCTTCAATACCTGCTTTCAGGGTAATCATGGAAGAGGGACATCCGCTGCAGCTTCCCTGTAACATCAGGTTAACCACACCTTCATTATAACTTTTGAACTGAATGGCGCCGCCATCCATTTCAACGGCGGGTTTCACATAGTTTTCCAGCAGTTCTTTTACTCTTTTTACAATATCATCATCATCAGCGCTTACAGTGTTACTGGCTTCCTGTTTTATTTTAGCCACTTCTTCTTCATTCACCACTACACCACCATTCTCTAAATATTCTTTCAGGAATTCTTTAATGGTAGGAATTACATCCTGCCAGTCTTCTGTATCTGCTGTTTTGGTAAGGGTCACAAAATTGCTGGCGATAAACACACTCCTGATAAAAGGAAAACTGAATAACTCCTTCGCCAGTGGAGATGGGCCTGCCAGTGCTTCTTCAGCAAAATCGATGCTCTTGCCCGGGTATAGCAGTTTGTTTGCTACAAACTTCATAGTTTCCGGGTTCGGGGTCATTTCCGTATAAATACTGATAACGGGATTGCCTGTTTTAATCATACACTTTGCTTTTAACAACGGTAAGCATCTGCTTATCGCCCTACAAAAATAGTCAAAAGCGAGTGCATAGCAGGATTTTCACGATATGGGCGGGGGGCTTTTTTCGGATATCGAAAACCTCGAACATTTACCAGAGCTCGAACCTGGTAGACCCTTCCAGAATAGACGCATCTCTTTTTACCCCTTGTTTTGCCTGGGTAAATACGGGACGATCCACCGAACGGGGAATGGAAAATGTACTTACACCGCCTTTATTCCGGGGCTGTGGGTACAGGGTTGATTGGTTGGGGGCAGCCAATACAACACTTGCCATACAGAGCAAGTAGAGTACTAAATTTTGGAATGCTGCTTTCATGTTTATTTTAATTACTCAGCAAAAGTATTCCTGTTTATGCGGGTTTGCAACCACACAAATATGTGAAATGCACGTTTTTGCAGGTTTAAGAACCACATGAAAAACCCCGACTCAGGAGTCGGGGTTAGTTTACACAGGTGTATTGTTTTATAACGGGCTGAAAAATAGTTGTTTAATATAGAATTTGTATTTTATTCTTAAAACCTCTTCAGCAAAGGCATCCCCTCCGTTTTCTTTTTTGTCTTGACACAAAAAAGAAACAAAAAAAGTCTCCAAAGGAGTCCTTCGGACAAGGCTTTAGAAAAAAAGCTAAAATTCATTTCATTACGCTACAATGGATGAAGTCTATGGCCAGATTTTTATCTATTAATTGAGCGATCCTGTCCCTCAGCTTTTGTGCAGAGCCAGGCACATCCATTGCTTAACGCTTCATTCCATGAATTTCTTAACGCTTTTTTTCTAAGGCCGATAGCTATTAAAATCAACGTTCGTGCTTATCCTAGTTAATCTTGCTTTTAATACTGAAATACAGTTTCGGACAATTCATCGGGTAAACCCGTTGTTTTGGTAACTGTTTTTCTTTTAATCGGATTTCCATCTGCATCATAGGTATAAGTATGTGTTACCGTTGCATATTGCTGACCCGCTTTATCGTAATGCTTTTCTGTAAGCGGGTTATTGGGTATGCTGATCAGTGAAGGCAGGTATGGATTGTTTTCAAACAATAAGCTGGTATTGCGCTTATCGTCGTAAGAACTCATTTCATACACATCTGTTTTTTCCAGTACCCCACTGGTATAATCTCTGTACCAGGTACTCATGGTTTTAATATTGCCATTGGTATAATAATCAACCTCAAAACGCATACCCGGCGTGGTGCTGATGGGGCCTGCAAAACTGCTGAACACATCGGTACGCCATAACCGACCTTCTTTATAGGTATATTCATAATAAGCAATCACCACATTGTTGGGTGTAACCACTTCTACTTTGGTAATATCTGCACCCGTATACGTGTACTTGAATTTTGTGCCGTCGGTTAAAGACATGTCTACCAGTTTATCGCCATTATACGCAAGCAGGTAAACATTGGTATCATCGCCACTGCTGGTTTTCTCTACAGTGGTTATTTTAGACGGTTTTCCAGCGGCGTTGTATAAAACAGCGAGGTAACTTCCATCATCATAACTGATCTTACTCAGTTTTTTCTGGTTATTCGGCGTACCCGGATCAACGGGTATATCCGGATCAAATTCTTTGGTACAGCCCACTGCCAGTAATACAACTGCCAATAAACCAGCCATTGCTTTCATCATCTTTTGCAAATTTGCTTTCATCTTCATTTAACTTTTATCTATTTAACAACCTTTATTTCATTGGGCGGTATGGGTGCGGGTACACGATTGCTGATAGCAGGTAATGACATCAGGTAGTTATATACCGAACTCAAATCCTCATCCGTCATTTTAGCCACCATATACCAGGGCATGGGTGGCATTACCGGACGACCTCCTTCCTGACCCAGGTGCTTACCTGTACGGATGGTTTTTACAAATACATCTTCTGTCCAGTTACCAATACCCGTTGCTTCATCGGGTGTAAGGTTGGCGCCAAATGTCATACCCCATGGACCTGCAAAAGCGGTAATATCGTGCGACATTTTTACCCAGCTCTGGTCTTTGGCAAGAGCTTCGCTCAGTGAAGGGATTCCTTTTTCTGAAGGATAACCCGACATCAGTCTGGTCGTATCAGGAACAGGGCCCATGGGTGTCATGATTTTCGGAGAATGACAATCGTTGCATCCGGAAACGGTTACTAAGTATTTTCCGCGGGCAATCAGTTCGTCTTTTTCTTTCTGACGGAATTCAGTGATGTCTTCTTTTTTGGTTTCGCTCTGGTTGCTTCCGGCTTCGCTGCAGGCTGCAACAGTGGCTACAATCGACAATACAATGATGGTCAGTTGCAGGGTTTTGTTTTTTAGTGTCATGTTGTTCGTATTATGGTATTCGTAAAATCGGATCGCTGATTTGATTAGGGAACAAACATAAACCCGCAAAAGCCTGCAAACTATCACACAAAAATGTGGTTGGGATGAAGGGAAGATGAGAGGGGTGGGAGGTGAATGGTGAGTGGTGAGTGGTGAAGTCCGGGAGTCCGAGAGACCGGAAGACCGAAAGTCCGAAAGATGATTGATTTAGTAATGGAACCTCCGTGTAACTCCGTGCTTACCTCCGTGCAACTCTGTGGTTAACCACGGAGTTACACGGAGGTTTTCTATACATTCAAGTTTCTTTCGGACTTCCGGTCTTCCGGTCTTTTCCTCTCCCTAAACAATCTTATTCCTGAAAGCCTTGGCCACTGCTTCACTTTTACTGTTTACATGGAGTTTCTCGTAGATTTTTTTGATGTGGGAACGAACGGTATCAATGGCAATAAACATTTCTGAAGCAATCATTTTATAGCTATACCCGTTCACAAGTAATTGCAATACCTGTTTTTCTCTTTCAGAGAGGTCATAGTCTTCACCCTTTTCATTGTTGAGTGATGAAAACATTTTTAATACCTGTGTGGCGATGGAGGAAGTCATGGGAGCGCCGCCTGTTTGCGCTTCCTGAATGTATTCGAGCAATCGGGCAGGGGGTGTTTTTTTCAATACATAACCATTGGCGCCGTTGCTGATGGCATCGAATACATTTTTATTGTCGTCGAATACAGTGAGCATCAGAATTTTTACATCGGTATCTATTTCACGTATTTTTTTAAGCCCCTCAATACCATTGGTTCCGGGCATATCAATATCCATCAGTATCACATCGGGTTTAAAAGCCTGCACTTCATCTTCTACATTATTACAGTTCTTAAAGGCAGATAATACTTCAAATCCGTCAGACCCGTTAATGAGCATGGTAAGTCCTTCACGTAACTGGGGGTTGTCTTCGTAAATCAATAATTTGGTCATAAGGTCTTTTTACGTGTACAAAGCTAACAGATGCAGGCTTTGTTGCCTATCGCATAATAATGTTAGGGAGTAGTGAGTAATGAGTAGTGAGTAAGTAGTTTCAAACACTGACTACTCACTACTCATTACTCTTAAAATTACCATTCCCCACCACCATCTCAAAATTTCTGCCGGTAAAACCACATACTTATGTGATGCTTTTTTTAACATGGCAAACGGGTTTCACTGACAAGCGGCGGTAAATGAGGATGAAATGTATGCTGTGTTAAAAATGCATTCCTGCACAAACATGCAGGCCCCATCTTTCACATTCATATGCGGTTGAACAGGCTGTTTTTCCGATGCATTTTTGCATCATCAAACAAACAAACAAATAAACAAAGCACATGAAAGGAAAATTCATTACCACAGCACTGATTATCGCAGTGATATCAGGTGGTAAAAAAGCAACAGCCCTCTAATCCAGGAATCTATAGCAATATACCGGCCCTGCCCGTAAGCAGGGCCCCTGAAAAGGGCTACATCCGTTGTTGGTCGCCGACCAACAACATCAACATTGGCAAGTTTGGGTTTTTATAAGCAGTATGTTAGAAGCAGAGCAACAGGTTACACAACAAGTGTGTAACCTGTTCTCATTTTTAGTAGGTATTGGAAATTTTATGCAAGAGTAAATCAGCAGGAGTATTATTACCCGATGCAGTTGGTTTACTGTTAAAAGCCTTTATTAAGCATGGCAGATAAGCTCCGTTTTTTAAGATGCCCCTCTCTTTATTATTTGCTGCTAATTGCAGCTCACAATATATAGATCCATCTAAGCTGGTAATATTTGTTGGAAAAGATATAAGCAGCCTGTTTTCCATTGCATATCCATACAATTCTGTTCGCACTGCACGTTCACTATTCAGAGAAGCCGGTACAGTGCTTTCCACCAACTGCCCCTGTCTGATAATGGTATAATAACAAACAATATCAGACTGAATTACAGTAACATCCTTTGTTGTTGCTGCTTTTCCGGGCATCATTGTAATGGTAAACGTATCTCTGTTATCATTTACCCACTGCCACTTGCCATAATAGACTTTCGGGTCGTCTCTTTTTATAGCCGGAACACTTGCAAGATTGGTGATCGGATACTCTTTTAGGGTAACAAGGCTTTTAATAATTGTATCGCCACCCATAGAAGTATGCGCAGATACCACATCATTAAACCCACATAACAATAGAACTATAGCATAACAAGTTTTAACCTTTTGCATAAACAGCCTTTGTACTTTAAAAATACAACTATTGTTAGCGGTTGGTAGAATTTGATGTGATACAGGAAACTGTTTGCGGAGGGAGTAGTGAATGGTCAATGGTAAATCGTGAATGTTTATGTCTCCTTACTCCCGATTGACCATTCACCATTGACGATTCCCTATTCCCTAAAAAAAACAAGGAATACTATTCCGCCTGTCTTTCTGGTTGAAGAAATAAATAAAAGACAATTCACTGCTACCGGTAAAGCCATTGGCTTTTTTGAGATCGGAATGGGTGATATCGTAACTGATGCCTATCTGGTAATTACTTGTTCTCAGTCCGATATACGGATACACTGCATCTTTCACCCTTAACCAGGCACCTGTATACACATGTGCATCCATATCGCCAATACCCCAGCCATAAGCCATGCCTACAACTGTCTGGTTATTACTGGCCTGCTGCATAAAATTACTGCTGAAAAAAAACTGATCTCTATCATTCACCTGTAAAAGTCCACTTGCATGGACCGCATAACGCCTCGCAATCCTGCTGTTCTGTGCACTGAAAAAACTCAGTGATGGCCGGAGCAGATGATACACCGATGCACCTACATTAAAATTATTACCCGCTTCATCACCATAATTATACAATAGCCCGATATTCAGATCGGTATAACCCACAGATCGGTTGTTGATGGTTTCGCCACTGGGTACCGACAAATCGAAACCACTGCTGGTAAACTGGTTGGCAAAACTAATTTTACTGAAGTCAACCACATGCCGCGCATAGGCCGCCTGTATACCAATACCGATCGACTGGTTACCATCGGCATCCAGTCCTTTATTGAAGCCGGTTGATACCGCTATATAACTGTTCTTGTAAACCCCTGCTCCTGCCTGGTCGTACATAGCCTGAATACCCAGCCCCCATTTATTATTGGTGCCTATTTTATTTTTCATGATACGGGTATCAAAAGAAATAGCCCCTGTTTGGTATGGCGAACTGATATTGGCCCACTGGTTGCGATAATTAATGGCTAATCTGTGCGCCCCATTAAAATAACCCGTGAGTGCAGGATTGAATGTAAGCGGAGAACTATAATACTGAGAAAAATAAGGATCCTGTGCATGCAGTACACCACTGCAGCAGATGAGTGTGAATAATATGATTGATTTTAGCTTCATTTGTTTTAGTCCATGGTCGATGGTCAATAGTTCATAGAAAGAAGCACTTCTGCTTTACCATGGGCTATGGACCATGGACTCTCTCTGCTACTGCAACAACAACACCGTTCCCGTTTTCCTCACCACATTTCCCTGCAGGTCTATGGCTTCTGCTATCCAGATATAAGTGCCGATGGGTTGCACCACACCAAGATACTGACCATTCCAGCCCGATTGTACGCTGCTTTCTTTGGTAGTAAAAATCATATGACCCCAGCGGTTGAATACACGGAAATAATTCAGCTGCCGCATACCCACCAATATCGGATATAAGCGATCGTTTTGTCCGTCGTTATTGGGTGTAAAACCTTGCGGCACATAAATGTCTACACCCGGAATTACTTTCACCAATACCGTATCGGTAGTGGTGCAACCAATATCATTGGTAATGGCCACGGTATATTCTGTGGTGGTACTCACCCGAATACTGGGCGAGGCAATCCGGATATTACTTACCCCCGCTGCCGGCTGCCATAGAAAACTGGTACCAATGGCACGGGCCGTTACGGTGGCAGGAATATCTTTTAATACATCCACCTCTTTATAACGAACTGCCGGTAATGCCGATTGCACACGATAGGTTACTTCCGATGTTTCATTAAAGCTGCTGCATACCGGACTGGTAGCGGTTAAACGAACCGAGTAATTACCTGCACTGCTATAGATATGTGAGGGAGAAAACTGGTTAGAGCTGCTGCCATCACCAAAATCCCATAACCAGTTGATGCCACCGCTGGCACTGGTTACAGATGTATTGTTGAAATTAGTAGATACCCCCGCACAGGCATTGCTGAGTGTAAACTGAACCGTTGGAGTACTTAATAATTCAAGACTGATGGTATTGGCCGATACGGTTTCGCAACCCTGGGCCGAAATAAAACGAACGGCATAACTACCTGCCTCGGTTGCATTATAAGTAGCCGCAGTGGCACCATTTATGGGCTGCTGATTTAATAACCACTGGTAACTGTTACCACCCGATGCATTGAGCGTAAGCGCACTGTTTTCGCAGATAATATTACCTGCCGGTGTAGCCAATACACCCTGTGGTGCCGCATTTATTTGTACGGTTACCGGTAACGCCCTTACACAGCCTGTGGTGGCATCGGTGGCCCTGATATAAAAAGTACCGGAACTGTTTACCGATTGCGCATTGGTAACAGGTGTGGTTAATGATGCATTGGAGAAATAGGCAAAACTCAAACCCGCACTGCTGCCCGCTGTTATGTTGGCACTGGTTAAATTAATAACCTGTGGTGAACATACGGCAGCCGGATTATTGACCACCAATGTTGGCAAAGGATTGATGGTTACCGTAACCGGCAACACCGCACTGCAGCCAGATACCGGTGTACCCTTGATATAATATACACCTGATGTGTTTACCGCATTGGCATTATTGAGTTGGGTAGTAGCTGCGGCATTGGTAAAATAAGTATAGCTGAGTCCGGCGGCACTGCCGCTGGTAATGGCTGCAGCAGTAAGGTCTACTGTTTGTGGGGCACATACAGCAGCAGGTGTATTGATCTGCAGTACTGCCTGTGGATTGATACTCACCACTACCGGTTGTATTACAGCACAATTGGTAATTGTATTGGTACCCCGTATATAATAGGTGCCTGCAGTGCCGATGGCAAATGGAGTGGTGAGGGCCGTGGTAGCGGCAGCATTGGACCAGTAGGTATAATTTAATCCACCTGTGCTGCCTGTGGTGATGGCTGCTACCGTAAGATCAACCGTACCGGGCGAACAGATGGCGGCGGGATTGGTAATGTTGAGGGTTGGATTTGCATTTACCGTAATGGTTACAGGGACTGATGTATTCTCACAGCCATTGGCATCTCTCACCGTTACTGAATAAGTACCTGATGTGGTGATATTGGTGATGGAAGCATTTGTTGATGCATTGCTCCATAAATAACTGGTACCCGTACTCGATGTAAGATTTACACTGCCACCTGCACAGAATGTTGTTGGTCCGCTTGGGGTAATTGTGGCGGTGGGTAAGGCGTTTACTGTAACAGTTCTTGATGTGACGGCACTACAACCTGACGCATTAGTAACTGTAACACTATAAGTACCTGTTGTAGTAATATTTGTTAGTGCCGTACTCGTTCCGTTACTCCATGCATAATTCGTTCCACCTGTGCCTGTCAGATTAACCGAATTACCTGCACAAAAGGTAAGTGGGCCGCTAGCGTTTATACCGGGTGTTGGTAATGCATTTACTGTTACAGTTGTTGATGTAACAGCAGTACAGCCTGCTGCATTCGTAACCGTAACACTATAAGTACCCGATGTGGTAATATTTGTCACCGCTACGTTCGTTCCATTACTCCATATATAATTTGATCCGCCACTTGCAGTGAGATTTACAGAGCCTCCTGCACAGAATGTTAGAGGGCCACTTGCGCTTATATTGGGTGTTGGCAATGCAATTACTGTTACAGTTGTTGATGTAACAGCAGTACAGCCTGCCGTATTTGTAACAGTAACACTATAAGTTCCTCCTGTTGTTATATTGCTATATGCCGCTGTATTCGGTCCACCGGCCCATGCATAAGACGTTCCTCCACTCGCCGTTAATGTAGATGCTCCTCCAACACAAAATGTTAATCCACTTCCACTTGCCGCTATCGTTGGAAGAGGTAATGCATTCACCGTTACTGTTGTTGATGTAACAGCAGTACAGCCTGCCGCATTCGTAACCGTAACACTATAAGTTCCTCCTGTTGTTATATTGCTATACGCAGCTGTATTCGGCCCACCAGCCCACGCATACGATGTTCCTCCATCAGCAGTTAATGTAGATGACCCTCCAACACAAAATGTTAATCCACTTCCACTTGCCGCTATCGTTGGAACTGGTAATGCATTCACCGTTACAGTTGTTGATGTAACAGCAGTACAGCCTGCCGCATTCGTAACCGTAACACTATAAGTTCCTCCTGTTGTTATATTGCTATACGCAGCTGTATTCGGTCCACCAGCCCACGCATACGATGTTCCTCCATCAGCAGTTAATGTAGATGATCCTCCAACACAAAATGTTAATCCACTTCCACTTGCCGCTATCGTTGGAACAGGTAATGCATTCACCGTTACTGTTGTTGATGTAACAGCAGTGCAGCCTGCTGCATTCGTAACCGTAACACTATAAGTACCCGATGTAGTAATATTTGTCAATGCTACATTCGTTCCATTACTCCATAAGTATCCTGCTCCTCCTGTTCCTGTAAGATTAACTGAATTACCTGCACAGAATGTTAGTGGACCACTCGCAGTTATTTCAGGTGTTGGCAACGCATTTACTGTAACTGTTGTTGATGTTAGATTCTGGCAACCATTCCCATCCGTAACAGTTACTGTATATGTTCCACTCGTTGTAATATTTGTTGCGGCTACTACCGCTCCGTTGCTCCATGCATAACTCGTTCCGCCGGTTCCGGTAAGTGTTACAGAATTGCCCGCACAAAATGTTAACGATCCTGTTACATTAATCCCCGGTGTCGGTAGCGGATTT
>Ga0164290_1002514_pt1 | contig 12357 bp, 16 predicted proteins | sample Micstemetagenome_FD_108782 | JGI IMG/M metagenome (GOLD analysis project Ga0164290, IMG submission 108782) | Contaminated culture microbial community from soil near Moab, Utah, USA - Microcoleus steenstrupii SON62 (Illumina Assembly) | ecosystem: Environmental > Terrestrial > Soil > Soil crust... | reverse complement strand
GAAAGAGCGGGTTGGGCGGGTAGGGCACCTGGAAGGCCGGGGCGGCGGGGGCCGGAGCGCTCTGGTGAATGATTTGCTGGTTGATGAGTTGCCCGACGGCGCCATCCACCTGCACCTTGTGCACGTCCCGGCCGGCCATGTCCCCGATGGTCACGTCGCCAGTCTGGGCACCAGCGCCAAAGCTGACCCCAGGAGGCGTAGGGAGATCATCAGAGGAGCCGGTGTTGTGGTCGGAGGTGGCCATCGCGCGGGGTGCGCCGCGGCCTTGCACCTTGCCGAGGAGGGCGCGGGGGTGCTAGAATAGCAGCGCACACAATCAGCCGATTGGCACCGGGCCCACCTCACAGCTTGGCCGCAGAGGGGTGAGTTCGGTGTTTGCTGGCCCCAGTATACACACCTTACCCGCACTTCGCCACGATTGGCGATGAAGCTACGGCCGAGGCCCGCGAGCGGCGCAAGGCGGAGAAGAACCGCGAGGCCCAGGCGCGCCACCAGGGCGAAAGCGCCAGAGCGCCGAGCCGGCCGCCGCGTAGCGGCTGGGGCGGGAGATGAATATACGAGGGCCACCGGGGTGCTTCCGGCGGCCCTCGGTCACGCCAGAGTGCATTTGCAACCCTCGCCGCTGATGGGGGCTATGCTTTACTTCTTGTTGTACCTAGTTAAGGCAGTGTGATACTGAATTGGCCATTCTGGTTCCGAGCAATAACGGCGCTGGCTGTGGGGATCTGGGTATAGTTGACGCCGTCGACAATGACTGTGCCGACTGCTTGAGCCGCCCGCATTTGCCCATTAAAAACAGTGTGGGACACGACACCGTTATGCTCATGAGATGAGCTATGGTAAGTAACGGGTGGCGCAGTGCTTGTGTATAGAATATCTGTAGTCAGGGTATGAAGTATACCAGTGTTGTCATCGACAATTGGCAACGTCGCGCTCAGGCGCGCTTCGCGAAGATGTGGGGCAACGGTAAAATCAAACGTCTCAGTAAAACCGATGCCAGCAAAGGTCACGAAGCCCTCGGGATCTACCGCAAAGATGGAGACGACAAGCGTACGGATTGGTACAGAGCTTGCGTTCTTGTGGGCGATCTCCGAGACGACAACTGATGCAAAAATATCATTCCCCTGGCTGTCCTTGTATACCCACTCGGCGAAGGCTGCATACTCCCGCAGATTAGTACGCTCAATGGTAGTACTTGCTTGAGCGGGCGAGGCAAGCGCGAGCATAAGCGCGACAACACACCAGAGCGTTACCCGTACGACGTTCATCACAGCCCTCCATTGGGTCAACGAGCCACAGCCCTAGCGCACCGCTAGAGCAAGCGCATCGAGCGGGAAACGGCCTGGGCGGATATAAAAAAGATTTGGATATACTGCGATAATACACCTGATGTCAAGAAAAACAGCGTCTATAGTACAACTCAGGGGGCTGAGATACGACCTCACCCGCACACGGCGCTGTAGCCGCCCCAGTAGCCGCCACCAGCGCCTCGGCCGGTTGTGGCCGCCCAGACATCCCGCGAGAAGCAGCGCCGCTTGGGGCGCCGCCCGTGCCAACGCACGAGTTTGCAGCGAGTGAGCGGAAGGTGCCTTTGTGTCCATTGGATACTGCGAAGGTTGATGAGCGTTAACTATTTCGGGGATTTTATTCCTAGAACCCTCAACTATTGCATGGTAAACTAAAGCCTGTACTCGTGGCTCGCGTGGATTTCCCAACAGTACAGCCCCCACGAGTGAGCAGGTGTTGCATGTACATCCGGTGGCTAGAGCGGCGGCATAAGGCTGAGGCCAGCGCAAACATCGTGTTCCAAGACGCCTACCTCGTTGAAAGCTATCGTAACGCCGAGGGCCAGCCTCGCCAGCGAGTCATCTGCTATCTGGGTAATCTCCGCAAGATTGACGGTACTATCCCCCTGATTGAATGTGAGCTGTTTCTACACCGGGCAAGGCACGCCCTCGCCCAGGCGGCTGCCCCTGAGCAACTCGACATCGACCACGTCATGGATCTGCTCCATCAGCAGCTTCCCTGGTTCAGCGAGGAGGATGTCGCTGAGCTGCTTCGTATGCAGGTGACCGTGTTTTGTGAATGGTGGGAGCGCCACGGGCAGGGCTGCCCCTATGAGGAGCTGAACCGGATCGTGCACACCCTCCAGGGTCAGGAACAGAGTCTAACCGCGTAGGAGCTTCCAGGGGCCATACGAGGCACCACGGTAAGCAGAACGACCAGCCCACTACACTGGGGCTGGTCGTTTGTAGGTTCAGGGAAGGCGTGGGGTATTACCGCGCGCTTAGTCACGCCTGGCTCCTGGGTGTCGCGCTGACCGTCGCTCTTCCTCTGGTTCGTCGACGGCTACGAGCCCTCCGATGATCGCAACGATGGTTGCGAGGAGCAAGGCAAGGACGGCGGCAGCACCAACAGCCCCGGGGAGCGAGTCGAACAGGCGCACCCCAATAGCTGGTAACAGCACGAGTGGAACGCTCATCAGCGCAAGCCAAAGGGTGGCACCAAGTTGGGCAAGGATGTTCCAGTTTGGTTGCATGGCCTTCTCCTCGTGTGATGAATAGTGAGATTGTTCGCCGGCCATTAACAGGGGCGGGGCGGCCTTCGCCATGTAATAGCACCGCCACCAAATAATTTGATGTCGACGCAAATAACGATCGTGTCATCACATCAGGACGCTGGAGCTGAGGCCGCGCCGACAAGGACACCCGCGGATGGAGCACACGCCCCGCCGGCTGCGCGTGGTCGACCACAGCCGGGAAGGCAAACGGGGTGTGACGATGTCCCGCCCGGGCCCGGCCGAGGCGGCGCACCAACCGGTGCGGCTCGACGAAGTGCGGGACGGCGCGGCAAGCGTATTCAACCATCACAGCCTCCAGGGCAAATAGAACGGCCACCGAGGCAAGTGTACCTCGGTGGCCGTCGTTTGGAGGTTCAGGGAAGGTGAGCCGATGGTTAAACGTGAGCGGGTTATCCGTTCTTCCCGGTGTGGTTCCCGCTTAAATGCCTACAAGAGCCCCTGCTCGGCAAGTGCCAGGGCGAGGGGGTCGCCTTGATGTGCAGCACTCGTGAGGCCGTGCTGCCCGTGGTACTGCCTGCGGGCGGCGTCAAGAATCAGTTGAAGTGCTTCCGTCTGGCGTCGCGCCAATTGTGCTTCTGCCGTCAGCGCCTCACGGAACCGGCGTATCGCTTCGCGCGCGACCTTCCCGGGCTCTTCACCGACAACTCGCATGTCGCTATCGAGATGGGTAGCAATCCAGATTACGCCGAAGAGGTGCGGTTCAAGACGAAACCCGGCAGCGTCGAGCAGGTCAGGCAGCAGGTGATCAACAGATGCCATGCGGTGCTCACGATCGTTTGTAGGAGAGGGTGGCTATTCATACCAGCCGCGGATGAATATTTGATGTACAACACTGCGACATCGTTGTTGTACGATAACACCCTTGCCAGTCTACCGCGGCGGAAGATAACAGCATTGTCAGGTGATACCTAGTAGAACGTGCTATAGTAGCCCAACGGGTGCCGCCCCCACCCGTCTCCGCCCAAGTACCTTGTGAGAACACTACAGCGCCCCGGCCGACCTGGCCGGGGCGCCCTGATTCGTAGCGTTCTAGGCTCTGGCTTAAAGACCTACTCGTCGTCGTCATCATCATCATCATCGTTACGAAGCTTAAAGAGACGATCCCATCGTGCGGCGACTCGTTCCACACGGGTCGACTCGGTCCACTCCTGATCTTCGACCCACTCGGCCAAGCCATCGGTGCTCTGCTCTGTATACTCGCTGATTTCCTCTGTCACTAATGTAACAGCAGCATTCCAAAGCCGGTGGGAAGCATTCCCAGTCATAAGCACGGCGATTGCATCCTCCCAGTCTTCGATCGTGTCGGGCGTTTCGTCGTCGTCTGCCTGCTCCTCCCGCGGTGGTAGCTCGTTCATCGTCGAAACTCCTCTTGGCATGCTGTGGCGCCGGCACAGCCCTCTCCTGGTAGTTTACTACTTACGCAGCCTGGGTGTGGAGGTCAGTCCGTATCGCGTACCCCCTGCCCACCAAGGGCCTTGCAAAGTATCTCGGCCACGCGGCGGGCGGCTGGAGGCATTCCTTCGCATCAGGACGCGGAGGGAACGGGCGTTAATCCTGTTCCTGGGAATGGGATTAACGGCAAGGAACGGCCTGTCACAGCTCGACGTGGCCGCGCTCGCCGTCGTTCACTGGCACCAGCCGGGCCTCAGCCGTCGGCGGTGCGACACTCGCCGCGGCCGCGTCGACCAAGGGGCGCACGCGCTGGTGTCGCCGCCCGCGCGGGCCGAACAGCAGCTCCATCGCCACCCCCCGATCGGCCGGATCGACGAGCTGGCGGCCGAGCAGCTTCCCCAGCGCCTCCGCCCGCCCGCGCTCTTCGGCGGCATCCTCCAGGGTGCGGATCTGCTCCGGGGTGTAAACCTTTCCCGGCGCAGCCGGCGTGGCCTCTTCGGCCGTTCCCGGCCGTTCCGGTTCCCGTTCCGGTTCCCGTTCCTGGCGGAACGGCGCGGAACGGGGGGTGAAGCCCCCGTGCTCCGCGACATAATTGGCGGTCGGCTGGGCGGAATGGTTGACAGTCGGCGCGTCATCCTCGGCCGGGGCGAGCAGCCCAAAGTCTTCGAGCGCCGGGCGCACAACGCGGAACCAGAGCAGGCCCACCGTGATCACCCCGACGCAAGCGAAAAACGCATAGGCCAGCCAGGCCCCCTCACCCACCGTTGCACCCATCCCGCCCTCCCTCGTCAGTCGTCGGCGACGATCACCAGCTCGGCCAGGGCATCGCCCCCGACCACGGCGAGCACCGCCAGGGCCCACGGCACACCTCACTCGATAAGGTGGCCACCATACGCGATCCAGTTCAGCGCGGCCGACAGGGCCAGCAGCAGCAGGTACACCAGCCAGAACCGCGGGTCGCCGCCGCGCCGCTTGCGCTTGCCGTGGTCGGTAGTATACCGCGCGCGCCACCAGATACACGGCGGCGCCCTGGGTTGGCTCCACAGCCGAGGGCGCGCAGTTCGGTGCCGCGGGGGCGGCTTGGGCCAGCGGCGCGGCCGGCACGGGTGCGGTGGGCAGGGCGGGCGGCGCGGCGTCCGCGCCGGTGCGGAGCGGGCCGGCGCAAGCCGACAGGGCTGCGAGCAGGGCCATGACGGCGACGGCGAACACCCCGAGGCGCGGGCCCCGGTCCGACGGGTCGATCGAGCAGCGCGTGGTATACTTCCCCCTGCGATTGGGCGCTTTCTGATGCGCTAACATCAGGCGGCGCCGGTTGCACTCCACGCCCTACAGCTGGTGACAGGTTCCTAGGCCGTGGCCAGCTGTAGGGTGCGCCAATCCTCTTCCACATACAGATCACCCGCCTTAACGCCCAGAGCCTTAGCGACACGGTGTAAGGTGAGAATACCTACACTTCGGTTCCCCTCCCCTCCGACTTCACCTTGCCACAGGCGATAGGCCGTGCCATAGGCCAGGCCCGTGCGCCGCGCAAGGTCCGTGGCGTCCTTCACACCCCTAGCTTCGGCGACCTCCCTGACAATCAGACGAACCATACGCTACTCCCTACTGATCGGTTCACCCGATTGTATCACTCTGATAAATCGACTGTCAATATCAGCTAGTTGACAATTTGTCAGCTAATTGATACAATCAGGTGTGTAAGGAACAGCGCGGCCCGCCCCGGGTACCAGCCGAGACGGGCCACTAGCACCGGAGAGGAACCCTCCAATGCCTAGCTCGAATTCTACCACCACCGTTGAGTTTGCCTTCACCAACTTCTACGGCCTGACCCCTGAGAACCAGACGATCGCCCAGCGGCTGCGCGACAACTACCTGAGCCTGCGCGACCAGGCCGACGACTTCGACGGGCGCGATGCCGTCACCGCCGCTCGTGCGACCTACTACCTGCTCGCCTTGGCCGCCGCCCTGGTGGCCCGCCCCGTGAGCCCCAAGGCCGCCGCCTCCGTCGAGCGGGCTCGGGCGAAGGCCGAGTACCACCTGGCCGGCGGGCTGCGCGTCCGCCGCGCGACCAACGGCTCCTACCTCGTCCCCAGCGCCACCCACCCCGGCGCCGTCGTTCACCGTGTGTCCGATGGAGTGTGCAGCTGCGAAGCTTCGCAGAACGGTCGCTATTGTTGGCACTTGGAGGCTGTGACTCTGACCGTGGCCCTGCCAGCCCGCGCCGCGTGACAGGTGAGCGTGTGAGGGGCGGCCGGTGTCGCCCCTCGACCCTGGAGGATGAATGAGCGCCGACACTGCCCGTCCCATTGATGTCACGGTTCGCGCCACGCTCGACGGCTGGCCTGTCGACATCACCCTCAGCTTGCCCGCCCCCCAGGTCCCCGAAGCACTGCGCCGCCTCGGCGAGTATGGTTACAAGCCCCGCCAGGACACGGCGCCCGCGCCCACCTCGGTCGAGCGTCGGGCCGCCCCTCGCGTCGAGCCGGTCTACAAGCCCGACGGCACGCCCTGCTGCCCCGTGCATCGCAAGCCGCTCGCCGAAGGGCGCTTCGGGCTGTACTGCTCCGCCCGCGCCGCTGATGGTGAGGAGGCCAACGCCAAAGGCTACTGCGCGCTCCGCTTCAAGGACTAGCCGCGCTGGGGCGCCGGTGCCAGGCCGGCGCTCTACTTCCGGCGTGACGAAGGGATGATGCGCTCGCCCTTCACCCGCCGCAGGGTTGACCTATTCGGCCTCGCCACAACGGCACCTTCCCCAAATTCGGTAGTAATCATGGGATCTATAACAGAACGTATGGTCGAAGCATCTGTTCTATTGAAAAATCGAATAGATGATCGTGATCTTAATAGCTTTGGTTGTGCTAGGATAAGTCCGAGCAGTGGTTGGGGTCTCTACCGTGTCACCCCTGGTGGGCGGCCGGCACGCTTCCTAAATCCTCTGGTAGGGGCTACGTTCAGCATCAGAGCCTGTAGGTTCTTTTGTGGAACGTGGATGATGAAGCCAAGATTCCCAACTAGCTCCGCTACCAATGGCGCGTCATTGGGGCAGCTACGCTGCGTACCCAACCAGCCGGGGTTAGAGCTGGGTGAACTAGGGAGGCGCGAGACGCTCGCGCCTGCGTGTTCATCCTCTTTACCTGCTGGCTGGTATATGCAGCACACTGCACACAATCGAACGGCACCTGCCGCCGAACAGGCCAGCGGTGCATCTGCTCCTTCGCAAGGGGAGCGGGTGTGCCGCATTTTTGTGTCCAATTCGGACCAGAGTATGGAATTAGCTGGAAAACCAAACCGTCGTAGAAATAGCGAAGCTCGGTCCCCTGCCTCAGAAACAGCGACCGAGCAACGCCCACAGCCGACCGTCGCGTAAGGCCCAGAAACGGGCCGAGCCCAACACCGGTAGCATCGGTGAAGGGCCCGGACAGTCGAAGTGCAAGCGTATTGTACGCACTTCGGCGACCCGGCGCAATACCCCAAGGAGGAAGTCGAAGTGTACCCCTCACACCGCGGCTTTGCCGCACCCCCGCCCGGCGCTACCTTAAGCGCTATCGCCGCCGGCCACACCGCCCTCGTCGACTTGATGGAGGTGCTGCCGTGACCATCCTCACGTTCCCCTCGCCCCTCGGCCCCGACGAGCTGCTGACCTACGCCGAGGCCGCCGAGCTGATGCGCTGCCACCCCGACACGATCAAGCGCTACGTCCGCAAGGGCGAGTTGGAGACGGTCGGCCGCCCGCCGAAGGTATTTGTCACCCGGCGCAGCGTCGCCGCCTATCATGAGCGCACCCGCCGCGGTGGCCAACCCCAGGGAGGCGACGATGCCGCGGCCTAAAGACTTGCTGGACAAGGATGGCAGCGTAAAGGAATGGCCGAAGGGCTCCGGGCGATGGCGAGCGCAGCTCTATATCGACGGCAAGCCCGTGCGTCGACGGGCGACCTCGGAGCGAGCCGCGAACGCCAAGCTGCGCGAGCTGATCAAGCTGCGCGATCTGGGACTCTGAGTTGGCACGGGCAAGACGAAGCTGTCGGCCTGGTTGGAGACGTGGTACTCCCTCGGCAACCGCAAGGCCGCAACCAACGCCGGCCACCGCGACACCTGCGGGCGCTACGTCGTCCCCTACCTCGGCGACCTCGCCCTCGATGCGATTCGTCCTCATCACCTCGACGATTGGCGCGACAAGCTGAAGGCGGCGAAGCTCTCGACCTGGACGATCAACGGCGCGTTCCGCCGACTGCGGGCCGCGCTCAACGTGGCCGTGAAGCGCGGCATGATCGCCCGCAATCCCTGCTTGCAGGTCGACGCCCCGCCGGCTGGCCCCCGGCGCACCGCCGTGCTCGACGAGCCCCAGCTGCGGAGGCTGCTCGACGCCTTAGCGGGCGATCGGCTGTACCCGCTCTTCGCTGTGGCCGGCACCCTCGGTCTACGCCCGTCTGAACTGATCGGCTTGCGGATCGGCACGCTCTTCCTTGACGGCGACGCCCCGGCGCTCGTCATCCGCGAACAGCTCCAGCGGTTCAAGGGCGCCGACGGCAAGCAAGTGGTCCATCGCGAGCGCTCGACGAAGGGCGGCGACGAAAACGACCCCAACCCGCGCACCATCCCGCTCTCGGCAGAGCTCGTCGCCATCCTGCGCGCCCACTTAACGGCGATGAAGGCCGAGCGGCTCAAGCGCGGTGAGGGCGCGCCCGACCCCGACGACCTACTCTTTGTGACTGAGCGCGGGACGCCGATCAACGACCGCAACCTGCTGCGGACTCTGCACCGGGCCTGTAAGCGGGCCGGCGTGCCTCGCACGAGCCTGCACGGGCTGCGCCACACCGCCGGGAGCGTGATGCTGGCGAACGGCGAGCAGATCGTCGACGTGGCTGCCGTGCTCGGCCACAAGAACCCCAACATCACCGCCGAGATCTACGCCCATAGCTTCGACGCCGGCAAGCGCAGCGCGGTCAACGCCGCCAGCGCGGCCCTGCTGCGGAGGGCCTAAATTCGATGATGACTCCCATTTCGAGCCCCACGGGGCCAAAAACACACGGAAACGCGGAACCCCTTATGCAGGAATTCCGCGTCCCAGAGCAGTGGAGCGACGGGGATTCGAACCCCGGACCTCCTGCTTGCAAAATGAAAGAGCAGCTCTGCCACAGGGCGGCTGGAACCGTTTTTCCGCATTAGAATGCGGTTCTGATCCAGCCTATTCTGCCAGTAACTGCCAGTGCTTGCCTGGGCGTTACTCCCATTTTAGTGCCCACACGGGCCTCGATTTCCTCAGCTCCCTGTGGGTACAGCGCCCCTCAACATATGCAGTGATGCAGCCAGAGACGTGTGAGGCGAAGTATATTACAGCGAAAGCCCGCCCGGAAGACCGTGACCTCCACCGACATCTCGAAGGTGAGCGAACAATCGCTGTGCCGCTGATAGGCGCAGATGACCTGGCGGTAGCTGGCGGCCTTGATGTAGACGAAGGCGGCGAAGGGGCGCTCCTGGCAGCTCTGGACGCCGCTCAGCGAGCAGGACTAACGGCCTGGGCCATCACTAGCACAAATGATCAGCACGATGGCGGGTGGGTCTGGTTTCTCTACACTACCGCCGTAACTCCCGAGCGAATCCGCGCCCAGCTTATAGCCCTGGCCGTTGTTGCTGGTGTCAGAGCCGATATCTTCCCCACTCGGCAGGCTGCCCGCCTGCCTTTTGGCGTCCATACCTGGACGGGGCGGCGAGGTGTCCTTCTGCTGCAAGACGGCCGGCGCTTTGACCTGGATACCAACGAGCTGGAGGCAGGCATTGCCGCAGTCCTGGCCCTCTCCCGCAACCCAGCGCCTCCAAACATCGAAGCCCCTCCCGTACCAAAACAACCTCCACGCCGCCAGCCAGAAGTTCACGCCGGGGCCGACGCCATTGGGCGCTTCTGTGCCGCGACAGACCTTGTAGACCTTCTGACAAGCTACCCTGGCTACTCCGTCGTGGCTCGCAGTGGGCAGGGTGGGACGTTGCGCTGCGGCTGCCCCGGCCACAAGCACGGAGATCGCCGCCCGTCGCTTGAAGTGAAGCATGGCCGTGACGGACGCCAGGTCGCCGTCGGGTACGCGCCGGGCTGCATCTGGCACAACCAGCGGGGTCGTAACGACGCCTTCAACGTCTACTGTGAGCTGGAACGGCTGACACCGAGGGAGGCGGTAAAGCGTCTCGCCGGTCCCCTGCCAGCCAGGCCGTACTCTTTTCCGCCCCACCCCGCAGAGAACACGTCTGAACCATCTGGGCCTGATCGGGCAAACTTGCAAGCGCGCAGCCGCGAGGCCAAGCGCAAGCGCGTTGAGCGCCGGGAGGCTGCCCAGCAAGTACGGGCTGGGGTCGAGCAGCGATTGGTGACTGACCAGGCGCTTTCAAAGCGAGGCCGGACCGTGCTGGACCCTGTTCCTCAAGCAATGCTTGCAAGCGATGAAGTTAGCACGCCGCAAGTTTCAGCCTCTCCAAAAGGCGACGGTGCGCGTCCTGACGCGCACCATCACGATTTTGCCAACACCATCAAGATTGAACGGCTAAGAGGCTATGGTGCGCGTCAGGACGCGCAAAAACCCAATTTTTTAAGAGGTGGCAAAGCCAGCACATCGCAAGTTGTAGCCCATACAAGAGGCCTCGGTGCGCATCCTGACGCGCACCGTTGTGATTTTGCTCTTGCCCCGTGTCTTCAGTGCTGAGAGGCTGTGGTGCGCGTCCTGACGCGCACCGGCCCCATTCGTCAAGTTATACTGGAGGCGACCAAGCCAGCACGCCGCAAGAGCCAGCCTCTGTACGAGGTGATGGTGCGCGTCCTGACGCGCACCATGGCGATTTTGCCACGCTATTAAAAGTAAGGGGCTGAAAGGTCACAGTGCGCTTCCTGACGCGCAAAAAGCCGCTTTGCCGGGAGATGCATCGTCGCCTTTCGAGTGATGTTGCTGGAGGAGTGCGAGTTGAACAAGGCGATGCTTCGCAACCGTAATGATGACGTCAAATAACCAGGCAGCCCTGAGCCGTCCAATACCCCCAACAACGACCCGATTACCGCTCACTCGTTACTGTGTCAGGCCTGATAGACGATCCGGGCTTGCGCTTTCTAAAGCGCAAAAAGCCATTTTCTTCTAAGCGAGGCAAAGGGGCCATTGTTGGGGGTATTGAGTGCCGCTGGAGACCTGGCATAGCTTCGACACTCTTCGTCCTTGCCAGCACTGGGGAACTCCCCAGTGGGGCAGTTGATCCATTTTCGCTGTGACGCGGGCACGAAAGCGTGCAAGGGGTATGGCGTCGTGCTATACTTGGGCCAGCACAAAGAAGCACAAAGCCCTCCCCCCGCCGCCAAGCAAGTGAGAGGGCTCTGTGCCGAGAAATGTGGTCTCGTGCTGCCTCGCTATTGTAGCATCCCCGCGATCCCCTCGCAAGATGCGAAGTAGCCGGCGCAGCAGAGCGCTAGTCCCGCCTCGTGCGGCTCTGGCGCTGTTGCACGCAGGGGTCGCTGATGCACTTCCGCCTTACCCAGTTTCCGTCCCATCGTTGGGCGCGCTCCTGCCCCGCTTACCCCCAGTCCGCTCTCACTCTGTCTCGCCTCATCGCCCAAGCGCCGTTCCGTTGTGCACTCCATAGCCCCAAGGTGCTTCCGTGACGACACCCAACGCCAACGCCGGCCTCATTTGGGCCATTGCTGAGCTACTACGCGGCGATTACAAGCAGTCCGACTACGGCAAGGTAATCCTGCCCTTCACCCTGCTGCGCCGGCTCGACTGCGTGCTCGCCCCGACCAAGCAGGCGGTGCTGGCCGAGCACGAGAAGCGCAAGGGCGTCGGCTACGACATCAGCATCTTCCTGAACAAGGCGGCGGGCCAGTCGTTCTTCAACACCTCGCGCTACGACTTCCCCCTGCTCCTCGGTGACGCGAACAACATCCGCGCCAACATCCTCGACTACGTGGCCGGCTTCAGCCCAAACGTCCGCGACATTTTCGAGCGCTACGAGTTCGAGAAGCAGCTCGCCAAGCTCGACAGTGCCAACCTGCTCTATCAGGTTGTGACCCGCTTTGCCTCCATCGACCTCAGCCCCGTTAAGGTGCCGAACGAGAGCATGGGTCTAATGTTCGAGGAGCTGATCCGACGCTTCGCGGAGCTGTCGAACGAGACGGCTGGAGAACACTTCACCCCCCGCGAGGTCATCCGGCTGATGGTCAACCTACTCTTCATCGCCGATGATGATGCACTGAGCAAACCAGGTGTGGTGCGGAGCATTTACGACCCTGCCGCTGGTGCGCCACGAGGTGCGGCGCGTGCTTGCCCGAATGGAGGTTTACCTTTGGTAGGGACGGCAGGCGACCTCCCGCCTGCCGAGGCTGATCCAGCGGGCGGGGGGCAAGGAGCATCAACCCG
>Ga0164290_1002513_pt1 | contig 12369 bp, 12 predicted proteins | sample Micstemetagenome_FD_108782 | JGI IMG/M metagenome (GOLD analysis project Ga0164290, IMG submission 108782) | Contaminated culture microbial community from soil near Moab, Utah, USA - Microcoleus steenstrupii SON62 (Illumina Assembly) | ecosystem: Environmental > Terrestrial > Soil > Soil crust... | reverse complement strand
ATTGAAAGATTTATTGGCAATCCTGATGTATTTGCAATAGCCTACTGCGAATGGCCAAAAGAGTACGGAGAAAGTATCTCTAATGGCTATCACTTTATCATTAGCTATTGGGTAATTGATAACAACGTTATATCAAATATGTCTTGTAGTCTTGTTAATCGTTTATATGATAAACTAACAAGCAATTCTGAATTTATACGTAAAAATCAAAATAGCTTGTACATCAAAGAGTTTGATGGTTTGACCAATAGCGAAATCTTTGAGTTAATTATGAAATCTAATCAATTAGAAGATGAGTATGACCCTCAATACTTACACTTGCCAGTATTAGAAAATGAAATATGGAGTCGTCATACAATCTTTTTAGATGAAACTGTTGATGGGTTTACAATTTGCTATTATGTAAAAAACGATGAAATTAATATCATCATAAAAGATTATGAGGATAATAGAATTATTTCACAAACAATGCCAATAAACACTTTTTTAAATACTATTGATGAGTTTGTTAGTTTTCTCCTTGAGAAATACCCTTTTTTGAAGTGAGCAGCACAATTACATCTCCACTTTCTTCAACCCCAATACATCCCGCATTTCAAAAATGCCCTGCTTACCGTTGATGTATTCGGCAGCCAGCACGGCACCTAATGCAAAGCCCTTACGGTTGTGCGCGGTGTGTATGATTTCAATATCGTCTATAGCCGATGTGTATTTAATGCTGTGCGTACCCGGTACGTTTTCTTCGCGCAGAGCATTAATGTGTATAGCTTCGGGGTTATCGGTGTTATGTTCAGTCCAGTGTTTTTTGCGTTGCAGGTTGGCTATTATCTGTTCTGCCAACGTTATGGCTGTGCCACTGGGCGAGTCCTTCTTTTGCAGGTGGTGTATCTCTTCCATCACCACATCGTAGTTCGGCTGCTCGTTCATCAACGATGCCAGCGCTTTGTTTATCTCAAAAAATATGTTTACACCAATGCTGAAGTTGGATGCCTGCAAAAAAGCAGCCCCTTTTTCTACTGCTTTCATCTTGGCTTGCGCCAGTCCCTCGTTCCATCCTGTAGAGCCACATACTACCGATGTACCTGCATCTAAGCAACGCAATACATTTTCTTTAGCCGCCTCGGGGTTGGTAAACTCTATGGCAACATCTGCCTTGGCAAGATGCTCGTTTGTCATCTCATCTCTGTTGGCAGTGCTGATGCGCAACACTATGTTGTGTCCGCGCTCGGTGGCTATTTCTTCAATAGCTTTACCCATTTTTCCGTAACCTATCAGTGCTATATTCATACGTTGCTTATGCTAAAAAGAAAGAAATAATAGTGAAGATGGCAAAGACGATGCTGGCTATGCCGTTGGTATTGGCAAACGCTATGCCTACTTTGCTCAGGTCGTTTGGCTTTACCAATATATGCTGATACAACAACAGCCCTATAAACACCGCCGCACCTATCCAATACACAACATGAAAACCACCCTCTATGCCCGCATATATTACAAACAGGGCAGAGAGTACATGCAATATGTTCGATACCATCAACGCCTTTGCAGTACCCAATGCGGCAGGTATTGAGTGTAGTTGCTGGCTTTTGTCAAAGTCCTCGTCTTGTAGTGCATAGATAATATCAAAGCCAGATACCCATGTCAGTACAGTCAACGAAAACAGAACTGGTATAAGGCTGAAAACACCCGTTACAGCAAGATATGCGCCTAAGGGAGATATAGAAAGCCCGACACCTAACACTATATGGCATAGCGCCGTAAAGCGTTTGGTATAGCTATAGAACAGGATGATAAACAATGATACGAACGACAGATAAAAACACAATTCATTAATGAAGTAAGTAGTAGCTATAAACAACACACCATTGGCAATGGTAAATGCAAGCGCGTTTTGTGGCTTGATGATACCTGCAGGTATTTCGCGTTTGGCAGTGCGAGGGTTCAGTGCATCAAAGCGGCGGTCGAGGTAGCGATTGAAAGCCATAGCAGCCGTTCTGGCAAACACCATGCACAGCAATACTTTACCAAACAATGCCCAAGAGAATGTGTAATCATCCTTTACCACTGCCAGCGAAAAACCTATCATGGCAAAGGGTAGGGCAAACACCGTATGGCTGAATTTTATCAGCGACAGATAGTGCTTTACTTGTTGCCCGAATGTTGCGTTGGCTGCTCCCATTATTTCTTTTCTACATCTACATCAAAACCAATAGAGATAGACTCTTCCTGTCCGTTAGAATACACCAAAACATTTTTTGATTGATGCCCCGGCCTGTTCTCGCTATTGAATTCTACCATTATTTCGCCCTCTTGCCCCGGCAGTACTATGTCTTTCGTCCATGTGGGAGTAGTGCACCCGCAGCCGGCTATTACATTATATACAAGGAGTGGGTTATCGCCCGTATTCCTGAATTTGAAAGCGTGCTTTACTTTTTCTCCCTCTTTAATGGTACCGAAGTCGTGGCGTGTTTCTGCAAATTCAATTTTGGTTTTAGGCATTGCCTTTGCTTCGTTCTCTTTGCGTTGTATTTCACCCAGTTCTGCATCGTGGCTATGCGCGCCATCGTTGCCTATCTTATATTTATTAAACAAAGCCGTACTGCTAACGCCACTCAGTTCTACCAATGCAATGTTAAATACCGATAACGTAAGCACCGTCAGCAATACCGTCTTTAATTGAGCATTCATTTATTATGATTTTTAATGATTATTGTGATTTAATGATTTTCTGACATTAATCTTATTGCAAATTTATCCAGGCAAATCAGCCTAATCAGTTTAATCCCGGTTCAGATTTTTCTTCCCAAACCTGTGCCAGATGCACCAATGCTTCCACTGCTTTTTCCATATCCTGCACGCTTACATATTCCTGCTTGCTGTGTATGCCCATCTCGCCCGTAAACAAGTTAGGACAAGGCAAACCCATAAACGATAAGCGAGAACCATCCGTACCGCCACGCACACTCATACGCTGTGCAGTAAGTCCGGCACGTTTATAGGCTTCTTCGGCATGGTCCATTACTTGCGGGTGATGGTCAAGCACTTCTTTCATGTTGCGGTATTGTTCCGTTACTACAAACTCATAGCTCGCGCCTGCAAATGCTGTAATTGTTTCTTCTGCTAATGCTTTCAGCCGTTCTTCGTGTTTGGCAAGCATCGCCGTATCAAAATCGCGGATGATGAATGATACACTTGCTTTTTCCAACACACCCTCTATATGTACAGGGTGTACAAAGCCCTGTTTACCCTCTGTCGTTTCGGGGCACCATTCGTTGCGTGGCAGTTTATCTACAAATGCCGATGCTACTTTTATAGCACTCACCATTTTATCTTTTGCATAACCCGGGTGTGCGCTGATGCCATGGAATGTAACCTTCACACCATCTGCACTAAAGGTTTCACCTTCCAGATGTCCGCGTTCACCACCATCGAGCGTATAGCCATATTGTGCGCCGAGCTTTTGCATATCCACTTTGTTTACACCACGTCCTATTTCTTCGTCGGGGGTAAAGAGTATGCGTATAGCACCGTGTGGTATTTCGGGGTGTTGTATCAGGTAGTTGGCAAGGTCCATGATGATTGCAACACCTGCTTTGTCGTCTGCACCCAGCAGGGTAGTGCCACTTGCGGTAATAATATCATCACCTATTCTTTCTTTCAGGTACGGGTGTTCTTTTGTGCTGATAACAACACTTGTATCATCGGGTAATACAATATCGCTGCCATTGTAGTTTCTATGCAGTATGGGTTTTACACCTGCACCGCTGCAATCGGGGGCAGTATCTACATGGCTGCAATAACATAGTACAGGTACTTGCTTGCTGCTGGTAGCAGGTATGGTTGCATAGACATAGCCATGCTCGTCCAGCTCGGCATCTGTAATGCCCATCGCTTTCAGTTCTTCTACCAATATCCTGCTCAGGTCTTTTTGTTTTTCGGTAGATGGCTGGGTGGGCGATGCAGGGTCGCTCTGTGTATCTACCTGCACATAACGCATAAACCTTTCTGCCGCTGTATGATTATAATTGCTGATTGACATGCCTTGCTTTTGAACGCGTAAAATTAGCATTCTGCGCTCAACTTATGCCATCCTTTTTAACTATTGTACCTTTGCGCCATGAGCATGGCAAACGCATTTGATATATCTGAAATATTTACAGTGTCTTTCGCGCTGTTTGCGGTGATAGATATGCTGGGGTCTATACCCGTGCTGCTGACGCTGAAAAAGAAAATGGGCGACATCAGCTCGGTACAGGCTACTACCGTATCGGGGGCATTGATGCTTTTGTTCTTCTTCATCGGCGAGCAGGTGCTTAATTTTATGGGGTTGGATATTCATTCCTTTGCCATAGCAGGTAGTATCGTGATATTTGTATTGGGGTTGGAAATAGTGTTGGGCTTAGAAATTTTCCGTTCAGAGAAAGACAATAAATCGGGCAATGTTGTACCCATCGCTTTCCCTTTGATAGCAGGGTCGGGTACGCTCACTACTATTATGTCTTTAAAAGCCAGTTACCATGCCACCAATATCCTCATTGCCATTTTTGTAAACCTTGTTTTTGTATTCCTCACACTACGCTCACTCAATCTGCTTGAAAGATTATTAGGCCACTCAGGCATATTGGTAGTACGCAAATTCTTTGGTGTGATACTGCTCGCCATCGCCGTTAAGATGTTCAGAGCGAATGTGGGGGTGTGAGGGAAGTATGGAATGACATCAGAAATACCGTTCTTATTTACCACACCTTTACACTTTCTTTAACACACCTCATTTATGGAATAACGCCACTATCGTGTTTTGCTGAAAACACGTTATCATGCGCAAGATTCCATTTCTAATAACGGCTATGCTATGCTGCATAGGTTGCGGGCACAATTCTGTAGCTTATTATATGCCCGTTAATAATGATGAAACCCTTATCAATCCGCAAGGGCAAACATTGCAAACACGTTTTAAGCTACCTGCCGGTTATACCCGCACACCCGATGGTGGATTTGCCAATTACCTACGCTACCTGCTACTAAAAAAGCATGGAGCAGATGTGCATTATTATGATGGTAGTACCAAGTACAAGAACGTACACGCGGCAGTACTGGCAATGGATATTGGCGATAAAAACCTGCAACAATGTGCTGATGCCGTGATGCGCTTGCGTGCAGAGTATTTATATGCTGCCAGACAATACGACGATATACACTTCAGGTTTACCAATGGATTTGATGCACGATATGATAAATGGAAAGAGGGCTACAGAATACAGGTAAAGGGTAATCATGTAGCATGGGTACAAACTGCATCCCCATCTGCCGATTACAAAAGCTTTCGACAATACCTCGATGTGGTATTTTCTTATGCAGGTACTTTGTCTTTATCAAAAGAGTTGAGGCCTGTTGCTATACAAGACATACAGCCGGGCGATGTATTTATAAAAGGCGGTTCGCCGGGTCATGCAGTCATGGTAGTGGACGTTGCAGTCAACGTACTCGGACAAAAAATATTCATGATAGCACAAAGCTATATGCCCGCACAGGATATTGAAGTATTGATAAACCCATCTGATAAACAACTGAGCCCGTGGTATGTCGCAGATACAGCCCTTGTTTCGGTCGCAACCCCCGAATGGGATTTCACCATCTACGATTTAAAGCGGTTTGAATAAAAAGCAGCAGGGCAAATGCCCTGCTGCTTAAACCATCATACTGAAAGTGTTGCCATGAGTTTCCCCATGACACTCACACACTACACTAATCTTCTTCTTCATACCATCCGTTGCTCGCTAATACATCGTCTGTTTTGTTCATTTTCCTTACAAGGTCTATGTATTCTGCACGGTAGCCCTCTGGGTCGTGGCGCATACTGTTGCGTGCCAATGATAGTACTTTGTTATAATTGCTATTGCCTTTGTAGGGAGAGTTTTTCAGCAGCATACCAAACATGGCTACCGATGTTGCGAAGCGTGCATTCTCGCTGGCGCGTTGCAGGGTAGTGGTGTTGTTGGATATGATGTGTGTTATCTCTTTACTGGTATTGCCATTCGGTTTTTTGTATCTGAATTTGATGGTAGCCAACTCATTGCCATTATTGTAATCCACAACACTGGGGTAGGCAACACCACGCTGCTGATACTTCAACGGTGTTACATTGCGTACATCGTTGCTCTGCACACCGACGGGTATTATCTCGTAGATTATGGTAACACTGTGTCCTGAACCCATATCACCCGCATCTTTTTTATCGTCTTTAAAATCTTCTTCGTTCAGCAAGCGGTTTTCATAACCTACCAACCTGTAAGATTGTACATACGCCGGGTTGAACTCTATCTGTGCTTTCACGTCTTTAGCCAATGTAAAGATGGTGCCGCCAAACTCCTTCACCAGTGTCTTTTCGGCTTCTTGCTCGCTATCTATATATGCATAGTTGCCGTTGCCTTTATCTGCCAGTACTTCCATCTTACTGTCTTTATAGTTGCCCATGCCATAGCCAAGGCATGTGAGGTAGATGCCTTTTTCGCGCTCTTTGGTTATGAGTGTTTCCAATTCATTATCACCGCTGATGCCAACGTTGAAGTCGCCGTCTGTAGCCAGTATCACACGGTTGTTGCCACCACGTACATAGTTTTCCATCGCTACACTATATGCCAGTTTGATGCCTGCGCCACCCGCAGTAGAGCCGCCCGCCTGCAACCTGTCAAGTGCATTATAAATGGTCTGTTTTTGATTGCCTGCAGTAGCCGGTAATACCAAACCAGCGCTACCTGCGTATACTACAATGGATATTTTGTCTTGCGCCCTCAGTTTTGATGTCAGCATTTTGAGCGATGAGATAACCAATGGCAGTTTGTTGTATGCACTCATAGAGCCCGACACATCTATCAGAAAAACAAGATTGCTGGGTGGCAGGTTATGTGTTGGTATGGTTCGTGCCTGCATACCTATGTGCAGCAGCTTGTGTTGCGGCTTCCACGGGCAGTCGGTCAGTTCGGTAACAATGGCAAGCGGTTGGTCGCCCTCGGGTTGCGGATAGTCGTAATCGAAATAGTTAATCATTTCTTCTATACGCACCGCATCGGCAGGTGGTGTTTGTCCCTCGTTGATGAAACGGCGGATATTGCTGTATGATGCCCTGTCCACATCCACACTCATGGTAGAAAGCGGATTGGCACGCACACTCATAAAGTCGTTCTCTTTTTCTTTCTTATAGCTTTCGGTGCTTGGGTTGTAGTAAGTGGGTGGCATAGATATGGATGGTGCAGGCATAGATTTCATCTCACCACCATTAGGGGTTCTGTTATCCGCTGCTAACATTATGCTTCCATCTGCCATATCATGCAGTGCTTCCTCTTGCCTTATTACAGTTTTTTGTTTACGCTTAGGCAAACTCTTGGATAGCGTTTCATCTTCCACCGCCTCTCGTAGTTTTTTATCATCCCACCACAGCGTTAGTTTTACCAGTGCAGGTATGCGCTGCTCTACAGTAGCTTTTGCAGTAGCGTTTTTATAGCCCCCTTTGCTTACAAGCACATTGTATTTACCCGCTTGCAGGTTTTTGATGATGGCTATACCGTACCTGTCTGTAGGCTGACTGCCATACGTTGTATTGTTTGCTGTTACCGTTACCAACGCATTGGCTATAGCATGGTTGCGACTATCTACTACGGTTACTTTCAAAACACCCGATTGTGCAAGAGCATGCAAAGCGGTTAATATGCATAACATGCATAAGCTGATTACATTCTTCATAAAATTTGTTTTTTTAAAAGTTTAATCCCGGGTACAGCTATATGATGCAGTTGGGTTTATGATTCCATAAAAGACTATATAAATTATTTTTTCTCTTTACCCCACAATGACAAAAGCAGGCTACAAGCCTGCTTTCAAGTATTAAATGATTACCACAAATCAGAAAATCAACCACCTTCTTTTTTTCTTTTCTTTAGGGCTATTTTGTTTATGCTTAGATTTATCAGCAGGACTAACGTATGGCTTAATGCCTGCTTCTAAGTATGCAGCACCAAGTCCCCCAGAAGGACACAGTACTCGTATTGTTTCTATTTCAGGTTGTTTATATTCTGATATAACGACAATTTCTTCACCTGTAGTATTACTATCTAATTGAAAATCTAACCTTGTATTCATATCAGGAGTAACAGCCACACCTTTCGTTCTACTTGTTTTATACCCAGCGAGCTTTACTGTTACATCATACCTGCTTGGGGTAAGTGGTTTTACTACATAGTTTCCTTCTTCGTCAGTAACGCTTGCCAATTTTTTAATACCACCTTGTGTTACTTCAATATATGCGCCTGCTATAGGTTCTTTCTTCTCATTAAGCACAGTGCCAACTATACCGCCCATTTGTTGTGCAGTTACTTCTATACTTACCGATAAGCACAGCATCCATATTGTAAAAAACTTCTTCATACGGGTATATTGTAAGGGTTATATCTCATACCAAAATTACCGTTTTCATTACACACCCATATACAAAGCCTCGCATGTTTACCCCACAATGACAAAAGCAGGCTACTAGCCTGCTTTTGCATATTATATCACTTACCACTTATTAACCTATCCCCCAATTACCTTATTAACCTATTAACCAAAACTTACCACACACGTACACGCTCATTTTCTGCACGGTACATTTTGTCGCCGGGTTTTACATCAAATGCCTTGTAGAACTCGGGCATGTTGCTCAACGGTCCGTTACAACGCCACAGGTTGGGCGAGTGCGGGTCTGTCTTAATACGGTTGAAAGCCTCTTCGGGCGTGGTGTTGGCGCGCCATACCTGCGCCCAGCTAAGGAAGAAGCGTTGCTCTGGTGTAAAGCCATCTATCTTATCGGTGCTTTGTCCTTGTTTTGTTTTCTTGAATGCTTCGTAAGCAATCGCCAATCCGCCAAGGTCTGCCAGGTTTTCACCCAATGTCAGTTCTCCATTGATGTGTACCGTATCAAGTACTGTAAAGCTGTTGTATTGTTTTACAACGATGTCAGTTTTCTCTTTAAACTTAGCGGCATCTTCAGGTGTCCACCAATCATTCAGGTTGCCATCCGCATCATACTGGCGTCCCTGGTCGTCAAAGCCGTGTGTTATCTCATGGCCTATCACTGCGCCTATACCACCATAGTTCACCGCATCATCTGCATTCATGTCAAAGAAAGGATATTGCAATATACCTGCAGGGAAAACGATTTCGTTGAAAGCAGGATTGTAATACGCATTCACCGTTGGCGGTGTCATGCCCCATTCCGTTTTGTCAACAGGCTTGCCCAGTTTGTTTATCATATAGTCATATTCGAAAGCAGAAGCAGCCATGATGTTTTTTACATAGTCGTTGCCGCTTATTTCCAGTTTACCATAGTCGCGCCATTTATCAGGGTAGCCTATTTTGCGGATAAAAGTACCGAGCTTACCCAATGCTTTTTGCTTGGTAACATCGCTCATCCAGTCGAGGCGTTTGATGCGCTCGCCGTAGGTAGTTTGCAGGTTGTCCAGCATTTCAAGCATACGCTTCTTAGCTTCCGGTTTGAAGTGTTTGTCAACATACATCTGCCCCAGCAGTTCGCCCACAGAACCATCAACAACACTCAGTACACGCTGCCAGCGAGGCTTTTGCTCTTTCTGTCCGCGTACTACGGTGCCGTAAAAATCAAAACGTGCTTTGTCAAAATTGCTGCTCAGATAAGGAGCCGCATCGTTTACGGTATGAAATTTCAAGTACTTCTTCCACACATCTACCGATGTAGTTTTCAATTGTTTGCTCACCTCTGCAAAGAAGTTGGGTGTAGCTACAATACATGAATCTTGACTGCCTATTTTCAGGTTGGTAAAGATGGTATTCCAGTCCATACCCGGTGTCAGTTTGTTCAGCCCTTCTTTGTTGAATTTGTTGTACAACTTATAAGGGTCGCGCATTTCAACACGTGTCATAGATGCACCTGCCAGTTTCTCTTCCAGTGTATATATATCAGCCGCATCTTTTTTAGCTGCATTGCTGTCAAGCCCCATCAGCACCAGTACTTTTACCTGATATGCTTTATATGCATCGCGTATCTTGGCACTGCGCTCATCTTTGTTGAAGTAGAAATCGCGGTCGGGCATACCCAAACCGCTTTGTATAAACTGCGGTATCTGCTTGGTTACATTCTTATCATCTGGTGCTACATAAAAGCCAAACAGTTGAGTATTGCCCTCAGTATGACCTTTTGTTATTTCATTCAGCACACTGTTAGCATCTGTCAGCGCATCTATACGTGCCAGTACAGCATTCAATGGTGCAATGCCTGCTTTATCTATCGCAGCACTATCCATACCGCTGCGATACAGGTCGCCTACTTTCTGGTCGGCACTGCCTTTAGCGGCTTCTTTGTTAGCAGCGGCAGCATCCAGCAATGCACGTAGTGCTTTATAATTGTTCTCTTGCAGTTCGTTAAAGCTGCCCCAGCGTGTTTGGTCGCCCGGTATGGGGTTGTTCTTCAACCAAGTGCCGTTGGCATACATAAAGAAGTCGTCGCCCGGGCGTATGGTAGTGTCCATATTAGCGGGGTCTAACAACTTGCGGGCTGCCTCGCCACCTGTTTTATTTTCCTGACACGATGCCATTGCCAGCAATGCAACGCCTGCAATGAGAGAATGCTTCAGTTTTATCATTATTGATTATTTAAGATGCCAAAAGTAGTATAAAACAATATTGTTTTATATATATCTATGATTTCCGCGGGGTGAAAAATCGGGTGAAAAAATTTCAGGCTATTTTACGCCTGTCCCGCCTTACGTGCTTTACTTCTATAATGCCTTGGAAGTAATACATCTTACGTGTTATCAAGTCCCTGCAACGACTGCGTGTGCGCAGATGTTCTACTACTTCAAACAGGCTGCCGTCTTCCATCTCAAACCAGTGCCCCTCTTCCAAGTCATCTACCAGGCAATAGCCAGGCTTTTTTTCATCGTACCTGTATAATGCCTTATATAAGGCAGGGTCTGTACATGTACTGGCAGCAGGATTGCGTAAGTAAGCTATCAATGCTTTTTCTACATCGTTAGGAAATATCTGCTTACCTATAAATGGTATCAGCACATGACGGAATTGCGTTTTCCATTCTTTGCCATGTGGCGGCACATCGTTTTTAAAATGATTGTAGGTGAGCATGTGTGCCAGCTCGTGCAGCAATGTTATTAAGAAGCTGTATTTGTTCAGTGTGATGTTGACAGTAACGCGGTGATACGGGTCGTCTTTAGTAGGGTTGCGGTAATCGCCCAATACCGACTTGCGGTCGCGCGTCAGCGTCAGGTGGATGGTGTGGCTCACGAAGTAGGGAGCCACCAAATCGAAAGTATTGTCGGGTAAAAAATGCTTTAGGTGGTATATAGACGTTTCCTGCTTTTTCATATCACTTCACTCTTGCCATTTTAGATAATGTAGTTGTTTCAATTACCGTGTAAACAATGTATATACCAAACAATACAAACAATGTGGGTTTATGTATGTTGGGTTTGTTTGCCATTACGTAAATTAATATTGCAGCCATGCACACAAGCAGCTTCAGGAACGTACCCGAATACACCCCTCTCACAAACGCCTCAGGTCTGCTTTTTATTTGTTTGGTAACCATCAAATAACTAACCGATGACAATACCGCCATCAGTATGTTGCCACCCATCATTGCCCCGAAGTGGAAAGCAGGCGCGGCTGTTTTCATATACAGGAAAATGCCCGCCAGTACAGCGAATGCAACGATGGTTGTTATCAGAAAGTTCTTACTCATTTATTCGGTTTATTAAATTCCCTAATCAACTGCCACAGCGATAAACACAATGCTACTAACGGCAGCGAAACGATAAACAACGGAAACTTCCATCCCGTTTGTTTATCGAGCCACCAACCCGCCCATACTGCCAATGCCAGCATCACCATCCACTGTGTGGCGAGGCCCGCGTAGCGCATCATGCTATTGGTTGGTTTTTCGTTTTTCATTGCTTTATTTCTTAGCAGGTTGCAATGCACCTTTTTTTATTTCATCGTTCATGGGTACCAGGTTGTTCATCGCTTCCTGGTTCACACGTTTCATATCCAGCATGGCGGTGTCGCGTTTCACTTTTACATCGCCTGTTATCACATCGCGCATGTTGTTGTGAAATGCTTCTTGCGCCGCCGTCAGGTCTGCCAAAGAATCCACCGTGCGTTTCAGTTGAATGATTTCACGTCTGTCGCTGCCACCTGCGTAGCCGGGTATATAATACTTTAATGGGGTTAACAACAGTATTGCCACAGTAACAACAATCACAAATACAAAGATGCTGCTGAAAAGTATGTACAGTTTCCGCATCGTCAATTTGAAAGAAGCCACCTCTTGCAAAGACACATCGT
>Ga0164290_1002512_pt1 | contig 12379 bp, 11 predicted proteins | sample Micstemetagenome_FD_108782 | JGI IMG/M metagenome (GOLD analysis project Ga0164290, IMG submission 108782) | Contaminated culture microbial community from soil near Moab, Utah, USA - Microcoleus steenstrupii SON62 (Illumina Assembly) | ecosystem: Environmental > Terrestrial > Soil > Soil crust... | reverse complement strand
TCTATCATCAATACCAAGGTATTCTGGAAAACTCATGAGCATGATATTTGCAAAACAAAAGCCGGCAACACCGAGTCTGAAAATTTTTTTCCGGTCAGTTACAGGTTTTTTCCTGCCGAGATCATGATAACTGATATAAGGCTCATAACCAATACCTGTAAGCAATTCGGCCAGTTGACGCAGGTTAATCAGGTGATGATCATAAATAATAGCTGCTTCTTTTCTCTCAAAATTTACTTTACAGTTTACAATTCCTTTATTGAGTTTATGCAGTTGTTCCAGCAGCCACAAGCAACTGCTGCAATGCATTTGCGGGAGATAAAAATTGATGTGTGTATGATGGTCGTCTTTAAAACTGATCAGCGACTGCTGAATAGCAGTATCATCAAGAAAGGCAAACTTATCTGACCGAACCGCAATTTTTTGTGACTGACCCGGACTATGGTTGAGATCATAATAGGTACACATGTCATGCTTGTTCAGTATTTCGTACACCATTTTACAGCCTTCACAACAAAAATGTTTTTCGTAAGCCCTGATATCAGTGTCACGACAGGTTTCACCACAATGATAGCAGGCTAGTTGGGTTGAATGTATCGGACTGTTTTTACTCATGCGGTCTTAGTTGTAACATAACTGTTCAATAAGGGATACAACACGCTTTGTTCAAAATGTATCCATCTTAATGCATGCGTTTCCAGTAAAAACATTTCGTTGATGCAGCCTTTCAGTGCATCGGGCCAGGCCGGGTGGGTAACGTAATGATGCACAAGCTGTCTTAGTTTTTGCAGTAGTTCAATCAATACCTGATGCGTATGTAACATGGTATCTACTACTTTGGGCTGAAGTAATACCTTTCCATCACCCATTTGTTGCTGTAGATAAGGAAAAACAATACCGGTTTCTTTTCTGAAAGCATGGGTTAATTCATCCTCAATTTTTTGAAAAACAAGTTGTACGATTTCAAAAACCGGTGCAGGTAATTCTGCAATGGATACATGTTGATCAAGATAGGTACGAATCCTGCCACAGGAACCAAGGATTGGTGTATGATAGGCAGCAGGAATAGCACTACAGATTTCTCCGATAGAACCAGAACCCTGATATATATGAGTACCTGCCGGCAACAACATGATAGGAATAATTTAGTTGCAAGGTAGGGTTGCCCGAAAAGCTCAACTATGATGATACTCAACCACAAACATGATTTTTATCATGTTTAATCCTGGAGATTGGCTGTTTGAAGGAGTAATTTATGCTGTAGAATTTTAATCTTTTTACCATCAAGTTCCACCATTCCGTCTTTTTTAAAATCGGACAATAATCGAATGGTTGACTCCGTGGCTGTACCTACGAGATTGGCTATTTCTTCTCTTGATAAACGAACATTCAGCGTAATGCCATCTTCCTCGAAACCATAGGTTTCTTTGATAAAAAGTAAAGTTTCGGCAAGACGTTCCCTGATAGGCTTTTGTGCGAGATGGGTGAGTTTTACTTCTGCTTTATGCAGTTCATCACTCAATAGCTTCATCATTTCAAAAGCCAGTCCTGTATCGTTTTTAAGAACAGTAACGAATATTTCTTTGGGTATAAAACAAACTTTTGTATCCTCGAGTGCTACCGCAGAAGCGCCATACCTGTCGCCACTCAGTAGTGCCCTGTACCCCAATACATCTCCCGATTTGAGTAAACGAATAATTTGCTCTTTACCATCATCGCCCTGGTGTGAGAGTTTTATTTTTCCTTCATTAATACAGTAAACACCGAAAGGGTAAGCGCCTTCATTAAAAAGTATCTGCCCTTTTTTGTACGTATTGCAGATTTTCTGTTCATTGATTGCATCTACATATTCTTCCCTGGCTTTACAAAAAACAGAGTTAAATCGTTGTGCACAGGACTGACAGGTAGCATAGTCGTGATGAAATTGCATCTGAAGGTTTGAGATACAAAAATAAAGTTATTTATGCACTGTCTTCTATTAAAAGATGCTAAAGCAGTTAGGGTATCAATATTTGTTTAAATTTAATTGAGTCGCCATTGAACACATTGCAATCTGTTTTTGATCTGATTCCATTTATATTACCCTGCTCGTTGTATTGCCAAAACTGCCATGAACGCTTAATTCTTGGTTTATCGGGTTGAAAATAATGGGCTACCCAGAGAGGATAATCTTTAAACTCATCCCCCAGGTATCTTTCATAAAAATCGGCATAAGTATAAATAATGGGTTTTACCTGATAGTATGATTCTACTTCTTTTAACCATTCTTTTAATCGTTCACGCATAACAACAGGCTTAACCCCGTATAATTTTTCGATATCTACAACAGGTGGCAGGTCGCCTTTTTTCAGGTTTACCTGACGAATAAATTGTAATGCCTGTTTTTTTCCACTTTTAGTGGCCAGAAAGAAATGATAAGCACCCCGAACCATACCTGCCTCTTTTGCATCCTGCCAGTTTTTGTGAAATCGTTTGTCGGTATCATTTAATCCTTCCGTAGCTTTTATGAACACAAAACCCATTCTGGTTTCTGCTTCTTTCATACCATAAACAGATGGCCAGTGAATGGCCCCCTGATGTACACTGACATCTATTCCATGAATATTATAACCGGGAGGTAGTTGTATCCCAAAAGCCTCATACCTCACAGAAGAAACGGTTTCTTCCTGTCGTTCATGCCATTTATCCAGTACTGTGAAATACAGAATCAGTATAAAACCTCCTGCCAGTAAGATCATCCATAGTCGCTGTTCCCTGCTTAACCGCTTTGATCGCCTTTTTGTCATATGCATGCAAAATTCGGGTAAAACGGTATCGCTTATTTCAATTCTTAGAATTATTGTGTAGCAACAGAAAGGCATAACAGGTATTTCCATCCCTGCTTTTTAGTAATTTTACCCCGATGGCCTATTTCAACTGGAACGACAGCATTAATTTTTTGCGTAAGCTCACTTTAAGAAGAGTTTGGAATGCTTTGAAAGTATATGCCAGCTATCAGATCAGCCGCTTTAGTAAAAAACCTGTTCAGTGGGGTTTCCCTATTTCCATTTCATTCGAACCTACCACATCCTGTAATTTACGTTGCCCTGAATGTCCGAGTGGACTTCGTGCTTTTACAAGACCAACAGGTATGCTGGAAAAGAATTTTTTCAGGGAAACCATCGACGATATTCATAAAGACCTGTTATACCTTATTTTTTATTTCCAGGGAGAGCCATATCTTAATCCTGATTTTCTGGAGATGGTAAAATATGCGCATGATAAAGGTATTTATACCGCTACTTCCACCAATGCGCATTACCTAACTGACGAGAAAGCAAAAAAAACAGTGGAGAGTGGGTTAGACAGGCTGATTATTTCTATTGACGGCACTTCGCAGGATGTGTACCAGCAATACCGTGTGGGCGGAAAACTTGATAAAGTGCTGGAGGGTGCCCGCAATATTGTTAAATGGAAAAAAGAACTGAACAGCAAAACACCATTTATCTTTTTTCAGTTTTTAGTAGTTAAGCCAAATGAACACCAGATTGAAGAAGTAAAAAAGCTGGGTGCTGAAATTGGTGTTGATCAGGTTCGTTTCAAAACAGCACAGGTATATGATTATGAGAATGACCCGCATAACCTGATTCCTGAAAATAATAAATATAGCCGCTATAAAAAAGACCAGGATGGTAAGGTGCGGGTAAAAAGTGGCCTGACCAACCGTTGCTGGAAGCTTTGGCATGCCAATGTAATTACCTGGGACGGGCTTGTAGTACCCTGCTGTTTCGACAAAGATGCCATGCACCAGCTCGGCAATCTGAAATCGCAAAGCTTCAGGCAAATATGGAGCAATGACAATTACAAACAATTCAGAAAAGAACTGATGACAAGTAGAAAAAATATAGATATCTGTGCCAATTGCAGCGAAGGACTGAGTGTATGGCAGGATTAGTATAGTGAATAGTCAAAGGTGAATGGTAAATTTAATTTTGGGGGATGACAAGTCTATTAAACATTCACCATTGACAATTCACCATTCACCTTATAACATTTTCACTACATTTACAACTATGGGTATTGAAAAAGATATACAACAACAGCATTTCAAGAACGAGTACCAGAAGGCTTCTGTGAATATCATTTATTCTGCCAACTGGCTGAATGAAAAAATCAAAACCATGCTCGACCCGGACGATATTACACAACAGCAATACAATATCCTTCGAATCCTGAGAGGTTGCCAGCAGCCATTGAGTACATTACAGATCCGCTCACGTATGCTCGATAAAATGAGTGATACCAGCCGGATCGTTGAACGCTTGCTGAAGAAAGGGCTGGTAGAAAAGAAAGTATGTTCTGCCGACAAACGCCTCGTAGATGTAAGCATCTCCAAAAAAGGGCTGGCCCTGTTGGATAAACTCGATAAAAAAAATACAGAAATAGACCAGTTAATACAAACCCTTTCAGAAACAGAAGCGGCTACTTTAAACAAGTTACTCGACAAAATGCGTGAGGAAACTGTGTAATTGTTAATTTCTGTACCAGATTTCCGAATTCTTCCACATCAACAGCTTTGCCTTACCTGCTGGTTTATCTTTGAACCATGAAAGCATTGCTACAATTCTCTCTTACGCTGCTCCTCTCTGTAATTATCGCCAATGTGTTTGCACAACATTCACCTAATTACGAATTCAGGGCAGCATGGGTAGCAACCGTGGAGAATATTGACTGGCCCAGTAAACGAACACTCTCTGTTGCAGAACAACAGGCAGAATTTATCCGCATGGCCGAAATGCATCGCCGCAATGGTATGAATGCACTGATTGTACAGATACGCCCATCAGCAGATGCTTTTTACCCTTCTTCGCTTGAGCCCTGGAGCGAGTACCTCACAGGCAAACAGGGACTTCCTCCCAATCCATATTACGACCCGCTGGAGTTTATGACTACCGAAACACATAAACGCGGAATGGAATTTCATGCATGGCTTAACCCTTACCGCGCCGTATTTAATATTCTTCGTTCTTCTGTAGCACCCAATCATATTACCAGACAACACCCTGAATGGTTTATTAACTATGGCGATAAAAAATATTTCAATCCGGGTTTATCAGAAGCGCGCAGGCATGTGGCAGATGTGGTAAAAGATATTGTAACAAGGTATAAGATTGATGCCATTCATATGGACGACTATTTTTATCCCTATAAAATACCCGGTCGCGAATTCCCGGATCAGGCTGCTTTTTTACAGTATGGAAAAGGAATGGCAAAAGATGAATGGAGAAGAAGTAACTGCGATAGCATTATTCTATTACTCCAGCAAACCATCAGAAAAGCAAATCCTAAAGTGAAATTCGGGATCAGCCCGTTTGGCGTATGGCGCAATAAAAGTCAGGATCCAATGGGTAGTGAAACCCGCTCCGGACCTACTAACTACGATGAATTATATGCCGATGTATTACTCTGGTTACAGAAAGGATGGATAGATTATATAGCACCGCAACTCTATTGGGAGAGAGGACATCCACTCGCGAGTTATGATATTTTATTGCGCTGGTGGAACGAACACAGTTATGAAAGACATCTTTATATAGGGCATGGTATTTATCGGGCGGGATCAAACACAGCATGGAAAAACAGAAATGAAATACCTGAACAGATAAAAGCTTTGAGGAGTTATGAAAACACCCAGGGCAGCATTTATTATAACAGCAGCGTATTCAACAGAAACCCCAATGGATGGAACGATAGTTTGCAACAGCATTATTATCGCTATCCTGCACTGGTACCGCCAATGTTCTGGATCGACAATACCGTTCCACCTCAGCCGTTGGTAGAAAAAACCAATGAACATACTTACAGGCTTGTGTATAAAGGAGAAGAAAAGATCAAAGGTTTTGCAGTGTTTATGAACGATGGCAAAGCAGAACCCGATTTTGGGAACAGCCAGTTGATTGAATTTATTGTTGGAGATAAAACTGCCACTGTTGATCTCAATAAACATCCAGAAACCAAAGGAAAAAAAATACTTGTGGCTTCAGTAGATACAGATAATAATGTTAGCCCTCTAAGACTTTTGTATTGATTAATCGAAAATTACTCTTTTATCCTGCTCAACCGGCCATTTACCAAAACACTGTTCAACAGCCGTAAAACGGTATTCAAAAATTTGCTGAAGTTGACGGCGTACAATGATGGTATTGGCAATATCGCCCAATATCCAGAGCGGTAATTTGTAGTGAACAATATCCGTCATTTCAACCCCACCATCAATAGTTTTAAAATGGTGCTGGTGATGACAGAGACTGTATGGACCGAAACGTTGTTCATCTACAAAGTATTGACGATCTGCCACATGTGTAATCTCTGTCATCCAGTACAAAGGAATACCTAATATGGGTTTGACTTTGTATTCAATTACCTGCCCAGGGTACATACGCATTCCATGGTGTTTGCTGATGATATTAAATCCAAGATTAGAAGGGGTAATTTCCTTCAGGTTCGCAGGGCTGCTGAAAAAGTCCCAGGCTTCTGCTAGTGAAACAGGTATTTGCTGAATCGTTTTTAATGAATATACTTTCGACATGAGGCTGTTTTAGCTAATAACACCTCATCAACTAAAATGTTCAACTCACCCAACCCTCTCTGCTGCGCAAAGAGGGCGAACAGCTACCTCATCTATGTTATTGGTACAATATTCCAAAGCCACTTTTCTGCTTTGCAGAGAGGGTTAGGGGGTTAGTTGAATATTAGATATTCGACATTCTGCTGTTCTCCTCTTTACTCTATCTTTATTCCATGATTACCCGTGAACAACAACTGGCGCAATTCAAAAAAATATATGAAGGGCTTAATGAGCAGCAACAGAAAGCGGTTGATACGCTTGAGGGCCCTGTTATGGTAATTGCCGGTCCGGGTACCGGTAAAACACAAATTTTAGGAGCAAGAATCGGGAAACTCAGACTTGAAACCGATACCCAGCCCGAAAATATTCTTTGCCTAACCTATACCGATGCCGGTGTGGTGGCCATGCGTAAAAGATTATTGGGATTTATTGGTCCTGATGCATACAAAGTAAATATCTGCACTTTTCATGCTTTTTGTAATGATGTAATACAGGATAATCTTTCGCTGTTTGAAAAAACATCGATGGATCCTATATCCGACCTTGAAAGAATTGCTTTACTCAAAGAACTGATTGATGGTTTTTCTAAAAATCATCCACTGAAGAGATACAGGGGTGATGTATATTATGAAATCAATAACCTCCAGCAGTTGTTCAGCACCATGAAAAGAGAAGGCTGGACAGCAGAATATATTCAATCCAGGATTGATGTTTATCTCGCAGATTTGCCCAACAGATCAGATTTTATCTATCAGCGCACCAGCGGGCCTAATAAAAAAGGCGATCTCAAAAAAAATAAAATTGCGGAAGAAACAGAAAAAATGGAAAAGCTACGTGCAGCTGTAGCCGAGTTCTCTCTTTTCCAGCAGATGATGCGCAGAAGGAACAGGTACGATTTTGATGATATGATCAACTGGGTAATCGATGCATTCACCAATAATAAAACCCTGCTTGCCCGTTACCAGGAGCAGTATCAGTATATTTTAGTAGATGAGTTTCAGGATACCAGTGGCACACAAAATGAACTCATTAAATTACTCATCAATTACTGGGAAGTACCCAATGTGTTTGTTGTGGGCGATGATGACCAGAGTATTTACCGCTTTCAGGGAGCAAACGTTGAGAATATGGAAGCGTTTGCACATCAGTTCAGTCAATCCCTATACACAGTTATTCTAACCAATAACTATCGTTCTACCCAGCCTATCCTCGATATTTCCAAAACACTGATCGAGAGAAACAATGAAAGACTGGTAAAAAAACTGGATGGATTGAACAAAGAACTGATTTCCTCAAATACTCAACTCAGTCAACTCAAAGAACTGCCACAAATTTTTGAATACGAGAATCCACGGCAGGAAATGATTCATATTACGCTGCAGGTTGAGTCTTTAATAAAGCAGAGTGTGCAACCTGGTCATATCAGTATTATTTACCGTGAGAATAAATATGGAGAAGAACTGGCTCGTTATTTTCAGCAAAAAAGAATTCCTGTTTACAGCAAACGGAATGTGAATATTCTCCAGGAAACATTGGGTAAACAACTTGTACAGGTATTAAGATACCTGGCTGCAGAACATGATATTCCTTTTGGCGGAGATGAAATGCTGTTTGAAATTTTACACTACAACTGGTTTTCCATTCCCCCTATTGAAATTGCCAAACTGAGTGCTGAAGTAGCCGAAAGAAGATTTGGTGATAAAAAAACATCACTCAGACAACTGATTGCAGAAAGATTACAGGGGCCATTACCCGATTTATTCAGCAAAGAAATACCGGGGTTGAAAAAAGCACAGTCAGCCATTGAACAGCTCATAGAAGATGTACCCAATATTACACTGCAACAGCTTTTTGAAAATATAATTCGTGAAGCAGGTGTGCTCAACTACATCATGCAAAGTGCCGATAAACACTGGCTTTTACAGTTGCTCACCGGCTTATTTGATTTCATCAAGGAAGAAACACATCGTAATCCATTGCTCAGTCTGCAACAACTCATCAATATTTTCGATTTGATGGAAAAAGAAGGGCTCTCACTACCGTTGGTAAGGGTAGGAGGTACCGATCAGGCTGTAAATCTCTTAACCGCACACGGCTCCAAGGGGCTTGAGTATGAATATGTTTTCCTTGCGGGTTGTAATTCAACCAACTGGGAAAAGAAAAGAAAACCAGGCGGTGGCTATAGTATGCCCGACACTATTTTTTCTTCGCAACCCGCACACAGTGAAGAAGAAGAATTACGCAGGTTATTCTATGTTGCTATTACAAGGGCAGCCAGACAATTGTGTATTTCTTATGCCAAAACGAATAAGGATGGAAAAGAAATAGAACCATCTATGTTTATTGCCGAGATCAGACAGGAACACCAATTACCTTTTTCAGCTATCAGTCTTGATGGTAATACCATTGCCGATTTCAGCATACTGTCATTCGAAAAAGAACAAAAGCCTGAGATCGAAAGAATTGAAGCCGATTTTATTACAAAGATTCTCGACAAATTCGTGATGAATGTTACAGCACTAAATAACTACCTGAAATGTCCGCTACAGTTTTATTTCAATAATCTTGTACGGGTGCCATCCGGTAAATCAGAAGCTACGGAATTTGGATCTGCTGTACACTATGCCCTTCAGTCGCTTTTCCAGAAAATGCAGCAGCGTGAACAGGTGTTTCCCGGCATACAGGAATTTATGGCCGATTTTAAATGGTATATGAACCGGCATCGGGAGAATTTTACCAAAGAACAGTTTGCACGCAGGATGGAACAGGGCGATCAGGTGCTACCGGAATATTATAACAGGTATATAAACGAGTGGAACAAAGTTGTGGCAGTAGAAACCAATATCCGTAATGTGATTGTTAAAGGTATCCCGCTGAAAGGAAAACTGGATAAGCTGGAATTTGATGGGAAACAGGTTAATGTAGTAGATTATAAAACAGGTGATGCTGAGAAGGGTATTAAAAAATTAAATCCTCCCGGTGAAAAAGAACCCGATGGTGGAGATTATTGGCGGCAGGCTGTTTTTTATAAAATACTGGTTGATAATTACCCCTCAAAAAGCTGGCAGGCTGTGAGCGCCGAGTTCGATTTTATTGAACCTGATAAAAAGAAAGGATACCTGAAAGAAAAAAGGGTGATTACAGACAGTGATATTACCACGGTTACCCAACAAATTGAAACTGTATGGAACAAGATTCAGGCCAGGGAATTTTATACGGGTTGCGGAAAAGAAGAATGCCGCTGGTGCCAGTTTGTAAAAACAAATGAAATAGCCGTGGCATTGCATGATCCTGATGAAGAAGAGGATGATTAACATGATTTTTAAGAAGAACAGCTGCCTGCTCCACAGAAAGCCTGTAAGTTTGCAACATTCATGAAAGTAAAACAGCATTTAACCTCATCCCTTCAATTACTGGTTGTACTCATAGCAGTTATAACACTGGCGGGATCCTGTGCCAATATTGTTCCGCCGAGTGGAGGCTTCAGGGATAGTTTACCTCCAAGACTGGTAATGGCGCTTCCAAAAGATACTGCGGTAAATGTAAAATCAAAAAATATCACACTTACATTCGATGAATTTGTTCAGCTTGATAATGTGAGTGAAAATATCATCTATTCACCCGTACTCAAAACAATACCCTCCGCCGATTATAAGCTACGCAATGTTACCATCCGTTTCCGCGATTCACTTGAGCCCAATACTACTTATTCCATTGATTTCGGCAATGCCATACAGGATGTAAATGAAAATAATATCGCCAGGAATTTCCGTTATGTTTTTTCAACCGGACCAACCATTGATTATAACAGTTATGCTGGAAAAGTAATGATTGCAGAAACAGGAAAAGTAGACAGTACTTTATGGGTAGTGCTTCACCGCGATTTATCTGATTCAGCCATTCAAAAACTTCAGCCCCGTTTTATACCCGGTTGAATGGTAAAGGCGAATTTATATTTAATAATCTTCCTGCCGGTTCTTTTGCTGCATACGTGGTTAATAAGAATAGTTATAATAAGGTATTTGACAGTACCGAGTTATTTGCTTTCAGGAATAGTGCTGTAATGATTAATGGAAAGACCACTGGAGATACATTGTATGCTTTTACACAATCTCCGAAACCTACAAAATCATCAGGTGATGCAGGCGCTGTTTTACCACCTTCACTACGCGACGACAGACGTTTACGCTACCTGCCTGTTTTAGACAATGGTCAGCAGGATTTAATGAGCAATCTCCCCTTGTTTTTCAACCGGAAATTATTCGCTGTTGATACCACTAAAATACAGTTAACCGACACCAATTACAGAGCCGTAAATGGTTATACTATTCAACTTGATACGAGCCGCAAAAAACTAATCATCAATTACCCCTGGAAAGAAAATACTGTCTATAAACTGGTGCTGCAGAAAGAAGCCTTTGCCGATACCAATGCAGTGATGTTGCCAAAATCTGATACACTTACAATTAATTCACGTAAGGAAACAGAATATGGAACAATCCGTTTCCGGTTCTTAAACCTTGATACCAGCAGGCATCCTATTATTCAACTGGTAAAAAATGATGAGCTTACCGCTTCATATCCTGTTACAGTAAATGATTTCACCATCAAACGATTCAAACCCGGAACTTATGATGTGAGAATATTGTACGATACCAATCAGAACGGCAAATGGGATACCGGTCATTTCTCTACAGGCAAAAAACAACAACCTGAACGCGTTGTAAGTATACCCCGAACACTTACTATCCGTGCCAATTGGGATAACGAAGTTACAATTGCGTTGCAGTAGGAGATAAGCTACAAGCGGCAAGCCTCAAGCTACAAGTTTGGGGTAAAAAAATTGAACTCTTTACTTTCGCCCATTTTCCATACACAACTTTACTTGCAGCTTGAGGCTTGTGGCTTATCACTTGCCGCTTGAAACTTACCCGCAGGGTCGCTATCTTTGACCCATGCAGCTTCCATCCTCCTTACTTGAAAATGCAGTGGCACAGTTTGCCAAATTGCCGGGTATCGGCAAGAAAACGGCTTTGCGACTGGTATTACATTTACTTAAACAGGATGTAAACGATGTTCAGCATTTTGGTGAAACCATTGCAAGGATGCGGAGAGATATTAAATTCTGCCAGCGATGTCATAATATCAGCGACGGTGATATCTGCTCCATCTGCGCCAACTCCATGCGCAACCAGAAACTCATTTGTGTTGTAGAAAATATCAGGGATGTAATTGCCATAGAAAGTACACAACAATTCAATGGTGCCTATCATGTACTCGGCGGTATTATTTCTCCATTGGATGGTATTGGTCCCGACCAGTTGAGTATTGAATCGCTGGTTTCAAGAATAGAAAAAGAAGAAACTGAAGAATTGGTTTTTGCCCTCAATCCAAATATACAGGGCGATACCACTATCTATTATATCCAGAAAAAACTGGCTCACTTGTCATGCAGGGTAACAACCATTGCCAGGGGTATTGCCTTTGGTGGCGAACTGGAATATGCCGATGAAATGACCCTCGCCCGAAGCATTGCCAACCGTTTGCCCGTTCAGCAGTACGTGAAATAACAGAATTTTAATGCTTAAGCAACCTTTGACCAGCGTATCCGTAGTTGTTGGTATCGATGGGAATGTTTAAATTGCAGTTTAAACATTGAATATAGCCGCTATCCTTTTGTACTTTTATAAAGTGCGAACAAAACAGAAGGCTGAGGTATTATTCATCCATTAAATAAAATATTATGGAATTTGCGGGTATTGTTGCTGGACT
>Ga0164290_1002511_pt1 | contig 12384 bp, 11 predicted proteins | sample Micstemetagenome_FD_108782 | JGI IMG/M metagenome (GOLD analysis project Ga0164290, IMG submission 108782) | Contaminated culture microbial community from soil near Moab, Utah, USA - Microcoleus steenstrupii SON62 (Illumina Assembly) | ecosystem: Environmental > Terrestrial > Soil > Soil crust... | reverse complement strand
CTACTTAAAAGCACTGGATCACCTCGATGAAGTAATCAGACTCATCCGTGCCAGCAGAACACCGGACGAAGCCAAAGAGAGCCTGATACAGAAAAGTAAAGAAGGCAAATGGTTACTCAAACAGGAACTGTTCAGCGATCTTACCAATGAATTATATACACAGGCCGAAGGTTTATCAGAGGCACAGGCCAAAGCCATCCTCGAACTTCGTTTACAGCGTTTAACAGGAATGGAACGTGATAAGATCATTGAAGAATTCAATGGACTGATCAATACCATCAAAGACCTGAAAGCTTTATTAGCCAGCGAAGAACTGCGCTATGCACTCATTCGTTCAGAACTGCTCGAAGTAAAAGAACTGTTCGGCGATGCACGTAAGAGTGAAATACAATACCTGGCAGATGAAATGCGTATTGAAGACCTGATTGAAGAGGAAGATGTGGTCATCACCATTTCTCATTTAGGTTATATCAAACGTACCTCAGCAACAGAATACCGCCAGCAGCGAAGAGGCGGAAGAGGTGCCGTAGGTTCCAAAACAAGAGATGAAGATTATGTGGAACACCTTTTTGTAGCTTCCACACATGATACCATGATGTTCTTTACCGAAAAAGGACGTTGTTACTGGATGCGTGTATACGAAATACCGGAAGGTGAAAAACAAAGCAAGGGAAGAGCCATACAGAACCTGATACAATTACCGGGTGATGATAAGGTGAAAGCCATTATTGATGTGAAGAACCTGGCCGATAAAGATTTTGTACAGCAACATTATATTGTACTTTGTACCAAGAAAGGAATCATCAAGAAAACATCCCTGGAAGATTTCAGCCGCCCAAGGGCCAATGGTGTAAATGCCATTACCATTATTGAAGGCGATGAATTACTGGAAGCACGTATGACCGATGGTAAATCGGAAATTATGCTGGCAGTAAAGAGCGGAAGGGCCATTCGTTTTGAAGAAGAGAAAGTAAGGTCTACCGGAAGAGGTGCCATCGGAGTAACAGGTATTGAAGTAGAAGATGAGAAAGATGAAGTGATTGGCATGATCTGTGTAAATAAGGAAGATACCAGCAGAACCATACTCGTAGTAAGCGAAAAAGGTTTTGGTAAGAGAACAGCCATAGATGAATACCGTATTACCAACAGGGGTGGTAAAGGTGTTAAAACCATTAATGTTACCGATAAAACAGGAAGTTTAGTCGGCATTCTCTATGTAACTGAAAAAGAAGATCTTATCATTACATGCAAATCAGGAATTACCATCCGTACGGGTATTATCGATATCCGTGAAGCAGGCAGGGCCACACAGGGTGTAAAACTGATTCGTATTGATGAGGGGGATGAAATTGCAGCGATTTCTCAGATAGAAGAAGAAGAGCTGATTGAACCGGTAGCTGAATCAGCAGAAACAACTGCAACTGATGAAACAGCCGGTGAACAAACACCCGATACAAACGATACCAACTCAAACGAAAACCAAGAATAAAACCTCCCGTTATGAAGAAGCTTTTATTGCTTTCCATCTTTGCCATGTCACTGCAGATTGCCACTGCACAGGATTATAAAAAAGTAAAAAATGCTGTTTTATTAGGCAGAATAGAAGATGCGAAAACAGAAATCGACAAATTAATCGCAGACCCCAAAACACCGGTGAAAGCCGAAACCTATATGTGGAAGGGCAGAATTTATGCTGCTATTTTTAAGAACCAGCAACTCAATGCCAAATTCGCCAATGCAGAAGCAGAAGCAGAAGCAGAAGCAGCACTGAGAAAGTATGAAGAGCTTGACCCAACTTATGCAGTGGCCATAGCCAATGACGGTATTAGTTCCTATTTCGACATGTATACCTCGTTTATTGCCCAGGGCAGTAAAAGATTCGAACAGAAAGACTAGGCCAATGCAGGTCAGTCATTTGTAAACGGTATTAAATACATTGATCAGATTATTGCCAATAAATGGACAAGTAATACCATCCCGATGGATACTACTTCTATCCTGTATGCGGCTATCTGTTTTCAAAATGCAAAAGAACTCGAAAAAGCATCTTTGTACTACAAAAAAATTGCTGATAATAAAGTAAACGATACCAACTATGTAGATGTATACCGCTTTCTGGTTGATTATTATACACGCGGTAAAAAAGACGAAGCCCAGTTCTACAAATACCTTGGGCTATCCAGAGAAGTATTTCCTGCCTTCAATGAAGAATGGGAAAGCTATGAAATGGATTTCATTGACACATACGACCTGAAAGCAAAAACAGACCTGTATGCAAAAGAAGAAGCAGCCGGCACACTAACAGAAAATAAATACATCCAGTACGGAAGTGCATTTGCCAATGCTAAAATGAAAGATGACCTCGACAGTACCACTGCTGCCATGTATAACAGCAAAGCCCTCGAAGCTTTCAAGAAAGCCTATGCAAAAAATGAAAAAAATGCCATTGCCGCCTTCAATACCGGGGTGATACACTATAATAATTTTGGTGAGCTGGATGATAAAGTGCGCGACAATATCAGAACCGTACAGCGTATTAATTCAGAGAAACCAATAGAAAAAGATCCGAAGAAGAAAGCAGCAGCCGAGGCCAAAGTAAAAGCAGAAACTGAGCCATACCTCAAAGCCAATGCCGCACTCGAAGCACCCATTGCAAAAGAAGTAGACCAGGCTGTAGAATGGTTAGAGAAAGCTTTTACTTTATTAAAAGACAAAGCTACCAGAACCAATAACGAAAGAAGCGTGATCAACAAATCGGTTGACTGGCTGGCAAATTTATACAGCTATAAACGCGATAAAGTAAGGGGTAAAGACAATGCTGCATTTGATAAATATGAAGCCAAGTTTAAAGAATTCGATGCCTTACACAGTAAATTCTAATCACTTTCTGAAATAATAATCAAAGCTCCGTTAAATATAACGGAGCTTTTTTGTTGCGGGAAACTATCAGTATATTTATAGACGCTATTTTGCCAACCATTTTTATTCCATTTTATGCTACCCAAAATACAAACACTTATACCTGTACTCAGCTTTGTTATTGTACTGGGTTCCTGTAAAGGATCGGCCGATACCAAAACCGAAACACCCGTAGCCGGAACACCTAAATTGAAGACAACCGTATTGGTGAATAACCAGGAAATCATCTGGGGCATGGATTTTCTACCCAATGGCGACCTCTTGTTCACCGAAAAACGTGGACGCATTTACCGTTATACAAGCGCAGGCATTACCCAGGAACTAACAGGTGTACCTGCAGGTATTAATACCAGCGGACAGGGTGGATTACTCGATATTAAAGTACATCCTTCTTATGCCAGTAATGGCTGGATATATATATCGTATGCCATGAATAATACCGGCGGTGGAAGCCTGCTGCGCCTAACCAGGTTTAAACTCAATGGCAATGTCATTACCGGTGCCGAAAATATTTTCACCACTACAACTGCCAATACCTGGTACGGACATTATGGAAGCCGTATTGTTTTCGACAATGCGGGTATGTTATACCTGAGTATAGGAGAGGGTGGCTCCACCAGTTATGGTGGTGCAGGCAGCAGCAACCAGAATGCACAGAATACCAAAAGTGATTGGGGTAAAGTACATCGTATGACGGATGCCGGTGCCATACCAGCCGATAACCCCATTTTACCCGGTAATACAAGCGCTACAACCATCTATTCTTATGGTCACCGTAACCCGCAGGGAATGATTTTCGACCCATTGAACAACCGCATCTGGGAAAACGAACATGGCCCCATGGGAGGTGATGAAATTAACCTGGTAGAAAAAGGAAAAAACTATGGCTGGCCCCTGGTATGTTATGGCAAGAACTACGATGGTGTGGCCGTGTCGGCAAGTCCAACAGCACCCGGCATAACCAACCCCGCCAAATATTGGGATCCATCTATTGCACCCAGTGGTCTTGCGGTGATCACCAGTAATAATTTTAAAAGCTGGAAGGGGAGTTTACTCACCGGCTCATTAAAATTCAGTCATGTAAGCAGGGCAGTGGTAGAGGGAGATAAAATTGTAAGTGAAGAAAAAATACTCGAAGGCATCGGCCGTGTACGCAATATAAAACAAGGCCCCGATGGTAATATCTATGTATCTGTTGAAGGGCCGGGGAGGATTATAAAGGTAACAGCAGAATAGAGAGGATGTCAGATGGCTGATGTCAGATGTCTGATTTTATTTTTGTAGACAATTTCCTAAAAAAAATCTGCCATCTGCCATCTGACATCATACATCATTTCTTCCGGTATTTAAGTGTAACCTCCGCCACACCCTGCTGGCGCATGTTTATTTTTTTTGCAGCTTTTTCGCTAAGGTCAATGATACGGCCTTTTACAAAGGGGCCACGATCGTTGATACGAACTTTAACGGTTTGTCCATTACGCAGGTTCTTCACTTTCACAATGGTACCAAAGGGTAATGTTTTATGTGCTGCGGTAAGTTTGTTCTTGTTAAAGGTTTCGCCGTTGGCTGTTTTTCTCCCATTATACCCATCACCAGCACCATAGAAAGAAGCCATACCCGATTCTGTTATCTTTCTCGAACAGCCTGTGCCAATGAGAATAACAGCTATTACAAAGCAGAAACACTTGACTATATGCCATCTGTTACTATTCAAACGGAAGAAATTTTTCATATTGTATTTCTTTCAAAACGGGGGGATGGGTATTTAAAGTATATCCGTTTAATACTTTTTCATATTTCGAAAGATAAGACCGCATCATAATAGCAGAAGAAAAATAAGCCATGGCATAGTCGTGACAATACCGAGGTTGATAAGTATCTATATGCGCTAAAGCATCCACCAGTTCGGTTGATTTCGCGGATAAAAAACCAATATCAGCCTGCACAATTTCTGGCAGCGACCCATAAGGCGTTCCAAAAACAGGGCAACCAAAATAAAGACTTTCAATCAGTGCCAGTCCAAAAGGTTCATGCCAGCGAACAGGAAATAAAAAAGCTTTTGAGCCACGCAGTATTTCATTTTTATCTTCACCACCTTTCATGCCATGAAAATGTACATGACGATCAAACGTAAGCCGTATTCCCTGGTTGAAATTAAAACGATGACCTCCGATTACATGTAAAGACAGCCCTGCTTTTCGCGACACGTTAATGGCACCCTGTACATTTTTAATGCGCCAGGCAGCATCACCCAGGAAATGAATATAGGAACGGGGGCGGGAGAGGGCAGGATCACCATAATCATCCGGATCAATACCATTGTGTACAAACGAATCGGAACAGAAACGTTCGGCATGGTTACGCGATACAAATATGGTGTTAAGCGGCAGCGGAAACTGTTCGTTCAGTTTGCCGTGTAAAGTCATAACCGAAGGCAGCAAAGGCGTTTCATTCACCGTATGATTGAGGTGAATAAGGTCAATACCTTTATTGGCCGGTACCTGGGTATTAAAAGGGAGAGAAGGGTTAAAAGGATATACGTCTGCAAATGAACAACTGGAGCCTGCAGGTACGAGATAAGAAACCTTATGTCCTGCTTTCACCAATGCCTTACCCAACCACCAGATCACACGTTCGGTGCCGCCATATTTTAAAGCAGGGATGGGTGTGTTGTTGACGATAAGAATATGCATGGGTGTAAAAATACGGAAGGGATGGCAGATCTCAGATGTAGGATGTCTGATGTCGGATTTGGATAGATGTAGTGTGTTTTTTTATTCTTCAAACACCTTGTCAGATGGGCAGTTTGCGCTTCGCGTACACGAATCCGGCTGTGTTGTATTTAAAATGGAAAACAACAAGCCGCGTGAGGTGGTTCAGATTTAATATTTTTTTTGTGATTCGAAAAAAGGTTTTAGTTTCACATTAAATTATTGATAAGGCAGGGGAAAAAGCTGGTCAGCCATTTATTTGGCAGGCGTTTTATCTGAACAGCCTTATTTTTTTGAAGCCACTTTTGAGTGGCTTTTTTGTGTTCAGCAATGTTCAAAGAGTTCTTATTTTATACAGACAGTGGATGTGATTGCATTTTTGTTGTATAAAAAAATGTATCCAAAAGGAGCAGCAAAAAAATATAACCTCGATGTATTATTCGATCGATTTAGTTCGCTTGTTTCGAGCGCTTATGTATAAGTAAAAAAGAAAAGCCCCGGTTACAAACCGAGGCTCAAATAATTTTGATTTTTACTACCCGATAGAGGCATGTGGCCAAACCCGGCAGTACAACAAAACTAAAAATATTTTCTGTATTTCAAATATTATTTTCAGTTTTTTAGTTAAAAATATTTGACACTTCGCTTGATGTGAAGTACCCTCTGCCTTGGGTTATAACGGCAATCTCATCCACACAATAACCGACCCCCAATCCTGCGTTCCTGCGCAGAAATAGACAGACCATTGAAAAACAATTATAACTCAACATTATGTTACTTAGGGTGGCGTTGTGTAGGGGAATGGTATTTTCTGTTTCCATTCCCCGTTGTGGGCAGAAAAGTAGAAAGAAAAAAAGAATAGGGAAACGAGAGAAGCGAGCAGTTGGTGTATATTGTAGGAAAACTAACTACAATGGAATATAGAGATCATTTGTCTGAATGCGATAAAGTATTACATACATTTTTAAACACGAATTTTATTGCAAGAGACGCAACGCAAGTAATAGAAGTTAGTATTGACCCGCACACTATAGCCGTAGATCAATTACTCGCAGATGGATTTTTAGTAGAGAGAAAAAGCAAACCAGGGATATACGATTTAACTGCCCACGGAAGAGATTTTATAAGAAGAGGCGGTTATAAAGTAAGGTTTGAAGAAGAAGAGCGGATAAAAAGGCTCAATGAAAACCAGATATTGTCTGTTGTAAATACTAATAAATCGGTTAGGCAAACAAACAATTTGCAAAAATGGTCTTTGGTAACAACCTGTATAATAATTGGCTTGAGTTGTTATTATCAGTACCAATCTTTTAATTTACAGAAAACGCAAGATAACCGACAAACACTGCAATTAAAATCTGACAGCTTAAGAGAAGTTTATCTAATGGAGAAAATTCAGTCCATTCAGAAACAGCTTGATTCCCTGCGGAAACAAAAAACTCCCTAACACTCGCACCAATCAAAAACAGAAGCGTTGGCTTTTTTCTTTCTACTTTTCGCTGTGCGCTATTTAACATAAAGATTAGTTATAAGTGTTTTTCAATGCCTTGGGGTCGGTTATTGCGAATTAAATACTCCTATACTCTTAATTCTTAAAAACATAAATACTAAGAAAAAAGATGCGGAGCATGAGGCGACAGCCGAATACACATTCGCTTAAATAGAAAAAGACCCTCACAAGGAAGGTCTTAAAATAGCTAGGGTTTTACAACGGTTAGCTTACCGCCTTTAAACCAGCTATCGCTATCAGAAGCATTGCGAGTGCTTCGATTAGCTGAATGAATCTCTTCATTACGCTCATTTTGCGAAAGCCCTTCGGTTAGACTGACTTTCGATTGAAAATGCTGTGTTAATAAAGGGATTAAGACGAAAGGGGTGGTAGCCCCTTAGTTAAGACACATTAAAGGTAGGGTTTTCCCTGCCTTTTTTTATTTACATACGCTACGATCAAAAACAAATGCAGCGTGGGCTTTTTCTTAGTATTTATGTTTTTAAGAATAGAACTAACAGAGGCTATTTAATTCGCAATAACCGACCCCCAATCGTGCGTTCGTGCGCACAAATAGACAGACCATTGAAAAACTCTTATAACTCAACATTATGTTACTTAGGGTGGCGTTGTGTAGGGGAATGGTATTTTCTGTTTCCATTCCCCGTTGTGGGCAGAAATACGAGTAAAAAAGAAAACCAATAGCCAAGCGAGGGAAACGAGCAACTTTTCGCACCGTTATATTATATTTTTTAGTAGGTTAGGAGTAACCAAAATTTACTAAAATGCAATATTTAACTATGAAATGTGAAAATTCAGATGACGCAATTTTTCACTTTCAAAGAATTGTAGACCAATTGGTTAATAATTTCAATTATGAAATACTTAACCCGCCAAATGATGAATTTGTATATGCTGGGAATGAAAACTTATTTAATAACCTCATTCAATCAGAAATGGAAAATATTTTATCTGAAATGCCAGAAGAAACAAATAGAGGTGTAATGATAGATAAGAATATCTTAAGATTTACTTTAACGGAAACTATTTGGCGCCAAGGATTAATTGATTTTGAGGAAAAATATAAGCCGAAGTAAAAATCATTGCTCTAGTAGTTTTTAAAAAACCATCAATGTTTACATTGTATTCAATTGTTACGCCAATTTCTCCTAATTGCGAAACGACTTTATCTAAATCAGCTTTAAGTTGATTTAATTTATTGTGAGATTCTATATATTCCTTTGGCAACATTTTTTATTGATTCATAATTGACACTCGCTACGATAAAACAGAAGCAGAGCCGTTTTCTTTTTTACTCGTATTTCGCTGTGTGCTATTTAACATAATGTTAATTATAGGATGCTTATTAGTTTTCGAAATAGACTTGGCTGATCGTATAACTCACTGATAATGTTATACATATAATAATATATACTCCCAGTACGTTTCTATATCTTTTAGTTATTGTGTGATGGGCATTACTTCATTATTTCTTCATACAGCAGTAATAATTCCTTTATCGCTATTTCACAATCTGTTTATGTTGGCAGGATAGTTTTACATAACTAACCTGTTGATCATGACCATCCAAACTGTAATCATAAGATTTATAGGGTTTGTATTGTCCATACTTTTGTTTTCCTGTCAGCAAATTGCTGTACAGGGACAAGATTCTCCCACAGCACCCGTTGTACAGGCAGCAGTAAAATCAAATGCAAAGGCATTGGTTCCATTGGGTCAGGCATATGCACATAATGATTACTGGCACAGGCGCCCGCTTTTTGATGCACTCGATAACGGTTACACACATATAGAAGTAGATATTTTTAAAGTAGGTGATGAATTTGTAGTAGCACATCTTTTCCCATTTTTCCGTCAGGGTAAAACACTGGAGAGTTTGTACCTGCGTCCGATATATGAACATATTATCAAAAACAAGGGATATATATATCCGGGTTATGAAGAACCTATTACTTTAATGATTGATATCAAACTTAGTGGTGAAAGTACTTACCGGGCTCTCAAACGCCTGCTGAAAAAATATGAGTCTATTTTAACAAGTTATGAAAACGGACAACTCATAAAAAAACAGGTAACTATTGTTTTATCGGGCAGTAAACCATTTTCAGGTATCCGGGGTGAGCAGAAAAGACTGGCATTTATTGATGAAGACCTTAAAAAAATTGAAACAAGTAAGTTCACTATCAACACCTGCCCTATTGCCAGTTCGAATTATCGTTCCTTGTTCAACTGGAATGGCGATGGTGAAATGCCTACAGAAGAAAAGAAAAAACTATTGGACTATGTGAACAAAGCACATGAACAAGGAAAAAAAGTAAGACTATGGGCTTCTCCTGAAAAAGAAAAAGTGTGGGCAGCATTATTGGAGTGCGGGGTTGACCTGATCAATACTGATGAGTTGGTTTCGTTGAAAACTTTTCTGCTGAACAAAGCCAAGTTCGACAAAATGGCTGTAGTAAGCATAGACCATGCGTCCCCAGCCATACTGGCAAATCGTAAATGACCTGGCATTGCCCAGTTTTTCTTTTACAAGTGGTTGTTTACTGAAATAAGCATTTAAGGATCCTGCCCAGGTAACGGCATCACCTGCCGGCAATAATAATCCGTTTACGCCATGCCGTATAGCCTGTTTAATACCGCCGCTTGCAGAAGCAAAAACTGTAGCCCCGCTTAATGCAGCTTCCAGGCATACCAGTCCAAATCCTTCCATATCGCCTTCTACTTCAATATTGGGTACCAGAAATGCATCGCTATGAGTCCATAGTTCCTGTATATCTTTAAATGCAAGGCGACCCAGGTGTTGCACATGTCTGGCAAATACTTCATCCTGAAGCAATCTTTTTAAAGCATATGAATCGGTTGGCCAACCCAGCATAAGTTCTATCGATTTTCTGAGTCTGCCCGGCAGCATTCGCATGATGATACCTGAGATACTTTTGGGCTGAAAAGGTCCTGCAACAAGTACCAGTACATCTCCTTTCAGGTGGGGCAATACCTGTTCAATGAACCAGGAGAATCCTTTGCGTTTTACCGGTCTTCCCAGCAAGAATAATATTTTTTTTTGCGCTGCGTCGATACCCCATCTTTCTTTAAAAAAATCAGCACGTGAATATTTGCTTGAAAAATCGGCGAGTGAATGGTCTACCCCATTATGAATAACACTGAGCTTGGTGGCATCAATACCTCTTTCAATACAGGCTTCGGCAGTAGCTTCACTTACTGCAATGATGCTATCATAGGCATTAAATGCCGGTAATATATATCGTTGGTAAATCCTGTTGGGGAAAACCACATCCAGTCCATGCAGTGTAATTACCCTTGCAAGATGTGAATAGCTTCGGTGCCATAAACAAACAGCTGCGAGTAAGCCATCATTAAAATGTACCACACTGATACCCGGATTTCTTTTACAGATAAGCCTGATCTTTCTTTCGAGCGACAAAAAGAATAATAGCTTACTGCCCTTCCCTGTATAAATTAAAGTATGTACCCTGGCATACTGGTGCATGCCTTTTACCAATTCATAACTCTGTTTTTCCATACCACCTGTTGCGGGTGGATGTTTATGACTCACGAATAATACTTCCATCTGGCAGGATTTTAGTGTCTGTTATTTGTTTTCGAACCATTATATAAAAGAGAATACCCAATACTATCCAGCATATTTGTCGCCCCCTTCGCAATAAGGAAGCTGTGATCCATATTTCCGGATCGGTAATATCAATTGCTGCCAGCATCATTTTATTACCCAGTTCCTCTATGCCCACTTGTCCGGGCACGAATGCACCTGCTGTTTTAAAAAATACAACCCCCAGATCAATCATTAGTGCTGACGCTATCGAAACATTGTATTGCAATAGCTGGAGTATGATATAAAATTCAAGTCCGCCAAACACCCAATGCAACACGGCATACAAACTGGAATAGAAAATGGCTTTGGGTTGTTCAGTAAAAAAACGGATGGACTGTATCCAAACCTGCTGCAGTTTTATACCGTATCGTACCCACCAGCTTTGCTCATGTGGGGGTAATGCTACTGCCCTGCTAACAGCGTTTTTACGGATGAAGTACCCGGATACTAGAACGACCAATAATAGAAAGATTGTTAATCCCCAAAGCAGTTGCTGCATCAATAATGGGAAACGGATTCCCTGTATCAATAAAAAAGCTACTGCTGCAAAAAAGCAAATCAATTGGGTATAAATAAGAACAATTCTTGCGATCAGTATTGAACTGGCAGCAGCGGGGTTGGGGATATTGTATTGTTGTTCAATCAATATCATTTTGGCTGTTTCACCACCCACAATACTGGTTGGATTAATCAATGCTATTATTTCACCCACATGCCGAATAAGAAAGAGACGGTACACCGCTATGGATTTAAATTGAGCTGGTAAACAGGTTCTCCAGCCCTGTGTGGCCATCCAGTAGGCGATACCGGTTACTGCTAACAGCGAAAGAAAGCCCAGCCAGCCTATCTGATACAGCGAGTTGAGGATAGCATATACTTTTACTTCGCGTATAAAGAGCACAAGAAGTATGAGCATCAAGACAAGCAATGCAATCTTTACTGATTTTTTCATGATCTGACAGGTAATAATGGTTCCTGATGCATAGGCTGTTGGTACTGGGCAACAAGTGAAGTCAGGTCGGTCAGGTACCTTTGTAAAAGCTGATTCCAGTTCAACAAACGGGTTGAATGAACAGCGGCCTGACTCATTGCAGACCGGAGACTATGATTAGAGAGAATGATTTCTATTTTCTGGATGTATTCGAGGGTATGAAAGGGCTGACTTACAAAACCATTGATCCCGTCTTGAATAAAATCCCTTGATCCGCCACCATTGGCAATTACGCAGGGTAAGCCTGATGCCATAGCTTCGGCCACTACATTACCAAAGGTTTCCGATACGGATGGAAACAGAAAAATATCTGATGAAGCATAAAGACGGGAAAGTGCATCATGAGAAAGTTTACCCATGAAAAAAGCATTTTTCATTTCTTCTTTACAGGCTTTGGCTGCAATTCCGTCGCCGGCAATAATAAAATTATACGGCGATCCCTGTCGTTCTGCAATCTTATAAATGTGAATCAATGTTTGCAGGTTTTTTTCCCATACCAGGCGGCTCACAAAAAGAATATTAGGTTTCCAGTTACCTGTGAGCGATCTGATATAGGCAATATCGCGTTTGGCGGGTGTAAATTGAGTCGTGTCGATTCCTCTTTTCCAGATACTGCATTTTT
>Ga0164290_1002510_pt1 | contig 12390 bp, 13 predicted proteins | sample Micstemetagenome_FD_108782 | JGI IMG/M metagenome (GOLD analysis project Ga0164290, IMG submission 108782) | Contaminated culture microbial community from soil near Moab, Utah, USA - Microcoleus steenstrupii SON62 (Illumina Assembly) | ecosystem: Environmental > Terrestrial > Soil > Soil crust... | reverse complement strand
GCCAGCTCGCGATGCCAGGCGTCTTCCAGCACGAGGTAGAAGGCCTGGCCGGTGTCGGCATGCGCGAACGCGGTGCCATAGGGCTGGGGCGTGGCCTGCACCTCGTCGCCGACCTGCACGGCGCGCGCGGCCAGGGCCTGGGCGGGCAGGGTCAGCTCGACGTCGGTGCTGCCCTCGCGCTGCAGCGTCAGGCGCAGCTTGCCGGCGTCGGCCCGCGCCACTTCGGTGACGCGGTAGCGGCCCTCGGCGCGGCGCTCGCCGCCGCCGCTGCTGCCCGACGAGGCCTTGAAGGAATCGGACACGCTGCCCGAGGAGGCCGAGCCGGCGGAGGCCGTCGAGGAGACGAAGGAGTCGGCCTGGGCGGCGGCCGCGGCCAGGGCCAGGGTGGCAAGAAGGGCGAGGCGCATCGGGGCTCCCGAAAGTCGGTCGATGACGTCAACGATAGCGCGTCGGTGCGTCGGCGCTGGCGCGATGGGCGAACGTCACAGGCATGACGCCACGCCTGCCGGGTCAGGCCAGGGCCAGCGCCTCGGCGAGATGGGTGTAGACGGCGTGCACGCGCCTCAGGTGGCGGGCCTCGGGATGGGTCAGCAGCCACAGCTCGGTCTCGGCCTCGTCCAGCGGCTCGGTCAGGCGGCGCAGCTCGCGGCGCGGCTCGGCCAGGAAGAGGGGCAGCACGCCGACGCCCAGGCCGAGGGCGACCAGCTCGGCCACGCTTTGCACGCTGCCGGTGCGGAAGGCCGGCTGCAGCGTCGGAAAGTGCTTCTGGCGCCAGCGCACCGAGGGGTGGTCCGGCAGGCCGTCGTCCGGGGCCACCCAGGCGGCGGCACCGGCCTCGACCTGGTCCCAGTGCCGGATGGCGCTCGACCGCGCCGCGTAGACGGCGACCCGGATGGGCCCGACATGCCGGCCGATCAGATGCGGCGGCGGCTTGCGCGTGGCGCGCAGCGCGATGTCGGCATCGCGCCGCGACAGGCTGGCCAGCTCGTTGCCGGTGTGCAGTTCGAACTGCAGCAGCGGCTGCTCGCGGTGCAGGGCGGCGAGGGCGGGCGCCAGCAGGCCGTGCAGCAGGGTGTCGGTCGTCGTGATGCGCACCGTGCCGGCGGCCAGGCCGGGCTGGGCCTGGGCGGCGGCGCGGGCGGCTTCCAGCGCCGCCTCCACCTGCTCGGCCTGGGCCGCCAGGCTGCGCGCCAGCTCCAGGGCCTGGTAGCCACGCCGGCCGCGTTCGAACAGCGTCTGGCCCAGGCCGCGCTCCAGCCGCTGCAGCATGCGGAAGACGGTGGACGCGTTGACGCCCAGCCGCTCGCCGGCCGCGGCCAGGGTGCCGGCTCGGTGCAGGGCCAGCACCAGGGCGAGGTCGGCGGGGGCGAGTTCGTATTGCATGGCTGCAATCGCAGTTGACCGGTCTGCGCATTTTCACGCGCGGCTTGCCTGCCTACATTGACCGCACCACCACTCGTTCCCGGAGCGCCCATGCACCCCTCGACCGCCGCCGGCCTGCTGCTGCTGCGCCTGTCCCTTGGCCTGATGTACCTCGCCCATGCGGGGCTCAAGCTGTTCGTCTTCACCCTGCCCGGCACGGCGCAGTTCTTCGCCGGACAGGGCCTGCCCGGGCCGCTGGCCTATGGCGTCTTCGCGGCCGAGGCTGTCGGCGGCGCGCTGCTGCTGCTCGGCGTCTATCCGCGCCAGCTGGCCCTGGCCCTCGTGCCCATCCTGCTCGGCGCGGCCTGGGTGCATGCACCCAACGGTTGGGTGTTCACGGCGCCGGGCGGCGGCTGGGAGTACCCGGTCTTCCTGGCCGCCATGTCGGTCGTGCTGTGGCTGGCCGGCGATGGCGCCGGCGCGCTCAAGCGCAGCGCCCGCTTCACGCCGGGAGCCGCGGCATGAGCACGTTGACGCTGGTCAGCCACGCCCTGTGCCCCTATGTGCAGCGCGCGGCCATCGTGCTGCGCGAGAAGGGGGTGGACTTCGAGCGCGTGGACGTCGACCTGGCGAACAAGCCGGACTGGTTCCTGCGCCTGTCGCCGCTGGGCAGGACGCCGGTGCTCAGCGTCGGCGGCGAGGCGCTGTTCGAGTCCGCGGTCATCTGCGAATACCTCGACGAGACCCGGCCGCCGCGCCTGCATCCCGACGACGCGCTCACGCGGGCGCGCGAGCGGGCCTGGATGGAGTTCGGCTCGGCGGTGCTGAACGGCATTGCGTCGCTCTACAGCGCCGGCGACGAGACCGCTCTGGAAAAAGCCTATGCCGCGCTGCGGGCGCGCTTCGAGCAACTGGAAGCCCGGCTGGCCGATGGCCCCTGGTTTGCCGGCGCGCGCTTCGGCCTGGTGGATGCGGCCTTCGGGCCGGTGTTCCGCTACTTCGACGTCATCCCGCCCGCGGGGTTGTTCGACAGGCTGCCGCGGCTGCAGTCCTGGCGGGCCGCGCTGGCCGGCCGGCCCTCGGTGCGCGCGGCCGTCGACGCCGGGTATGCCGAGCGGCTGCGCGGCTTTCTGCGGCAGCGCGGCACGGCGCTGTCGTCGCGGCTTTGAAGGGCGGTGGCCTGGCGCCGCCGCGTCAAACGGCGAGGGCGTCGAGACCGCGCCGCCCGCCGGGGGCGGTCAAGGTCTGGATCGTGCGTTTGACCTCGTCGACCGCCACCGGCTTCACCAGGTGGGCGTCGAAGCCCACGGCCGAGGTCTGCCGACGATCGTCCTCCTGGCCCCAGCCCGTCAATGCGACCAGCCGCAGGGGCAGGGCCATGGCACGCATCAACGCGGCGACTTCCAAGCCGTCGATATCGGGCATGCCCAGGTCGGGGGCCATCGGATTGCGCAGTTCGTGGGCCAGCGTCGCCACGAAGGAATCCTTGCGCTCGATCTCCTGCTTCAAGGCTTCTTCGGTCTGCTTGAGCTGCGTGACGTCGATGGACGCCCCGATCAGCCCCACGACCCGTCCGGCGCGGTCCTTCATCGCATCGAAGGTGGACAGGTAGTGACGGCTCGTGCCGCCGACCACGGCGTGCACCGGCGCGGTCTCCGACCTGCCGCTCTCGAGCACGCGCTCGGCCGCTTCGAAGAAGGCGGCGGCGTGCGAGCGGCTGAGGATCTCGCCCATGCGACGGCCGACGAAGTCCTCGGGCTTGAAACCCAGCTGCGGATTGCGCACCCAGGTGTAGCGGAGCTCCCGATCGCATTCCCAGATGACGACCTTGCTGCTGCGCGTGGCGACCTCGAAACGCGCCTGAGCCGCCGTGCTCTCCGCCAGCGCCTGGTGCCGCGCGGTCACGTCCATGGACACGCCCGTGACCCTCAGCGCCGACCCCTGCCGCGTGCGGACGATGTGCCCGTGCGTCTGCATCCAGCGGACCTCGTGGTTGTCGGGCCTGACGATGCGGCTGACGAAGGTGTAATGGCCGCCGCCGCCGTCCAGGGCCGTGCGGACCTGGGCCGCGACGAAGTCGCGATCGTCCTCATGGACGAGCCGCCAGGCCGCGTCGATGCTCGACCACCGCGCGCCGAACACCGCCTCGGCGCCGCGCGCCAGCGTGACCGTGCCGGTCGACACCTCCCATTCCCAGGTCGTCATGTCGCCCGCGGCGAGCGCCATGTCCAGCCGTTCGCGGGTGTCCTTGTAGGCCATGAGCAGCCTGCGCGCGGCCTGGGTCACGAAAATGCCGAGCAAGCCGGCAAAGACGAAGCTGCCGATGAGCATGAGATCCGCGGCCCCGGGGGCGTGCCATGACGGCGTGTCCAGGCCCAGGGCAAGGGGCAGCAGCGCCGCCGAGACGGCCAGCGAGGCGAGGGCCGGGCCCAGACCCGCAAAGTAGCCGACGATCAGCAGCGCCGGGAACAGCATGGACAGCTGGGCGCGACCGGCCAGCAGCGGCTGGACGAAATGATTGGCGGTGACGGCCGCGGCCGTGACGGCCACGGCCAGGCTCCATCGAGCCCATCTTCTCTCGGTCGCCAGCATAGGAACTCCTGCTGCCAACCGACGGGCGGGCACCGATGCAGTTTAGGTGCCCGGCCGGGGAGCGCGAGATGACCCGCCGGCACCGCGGCATGCGACGAAGGACGGGCGCCGATGCCCCGGCTCTGGCCACAATGGCGGCATGAGCCTTGCCCGCCGCCTCGTCCTTGCCCTGGCCCTGGTCCCGACGCTTGCCGCCGCCGAGCCGGCCTACTTCCCGCCGCGCGGCGACTGGGCGCGCGCCCAGCCCGCCACGCTCGGCCTGGATGCCGCCAAGCTGGCCGAGGCCGTCGCCTTTGCCCGGGCCCACGACAACCCCGCACCGCGCGACCAGGCCCTGGCACTGGCGCAGAGCTTCGGCAGGAACGAGCCCTATTTCGGCGGCCAGATCGGCCCGACGCGGGAGCGGGCGGCCATCAACGGACTCGTCGTCTACCGCGGCAAGGTGGTGGCCGAATGGGGCGACACGCGGCGCGTCGACATGTCGCACAGCATCACCAAGACCTTTCTGTCGACCGTCGTCGGCCTGGCCTGGCAGCAGGGGCTGATCGGCAGCACCGACGACCGTGCGGCCGACGCCATGCCGCCCGGCGTCGACCTCTTCAGCGCGCCGCACAACGCCCCCATCACCTGGGAACACCTGTTGCGCCAGACCAGCGACTGGCAGGGCACGCTGTGGGGCAAGCCGGACTGGGCCGACCGACCCGTCGGGAAGACGCCCGAGGACTGGCCCCATCGCCCGCTGCATCTGCCGGGCAGCCACTACAAGTACAACGATGTGCGCGTCAACGTGCTGGCCCTGGCGGCCCTGCAGGTCTGGCGCCGCCCGCTGCCGGAGGTGCTGCGCGAGCAGCTGATGGATCCCATCGGGGCCTCGAGCCGCTGGCGCTGGCATGGCTATGACAACGCCTGGGTGGAGCTGGACGGCCAGCGCATGCAGTCGGTGTCGGGCGGCGGCCACTGGGGCGGCGGCATGTTCATCGACGCCTGGGACCTCGCCCGCTTCGGCTATCTCTTCCTGCGCCAGGGCGAATGGAAGGGCCGGCAGCTCGTCTCGCGGGAGTGGATCGCCAAGGCGCGCGCGCCGGGGCCGGCCAATGCCGAGTACGGCTACTGCAACTGGTTCCTCAACCCGGGCCGCAAGGTTCTGCCCGCCGCGCCGGAAAGCAGCGTGACCTTCCGCGGCAATGGCCAGAACATCATCTACATCGACTGGGAGAACGATGTCGTCGCGGTGGTGCGCTGGATCGACAACGGGCCGGCGCTGAACGAGTTCATCGGGAAGTTGCTGGCGGCCGTCGGTCCCCGGCGCTGAGCGTGAGCCTCAATCCAGGAAGGTCCAGCTGTCGGCCCCATCGAAGCGCCGCACCCGCACGCCCTCCAGCAGCTGCGGGTCGAAGTTGTTCAGGTTGACCCCATGCCGTGCGCCGGCCTCGGGCACCAGGGGCTCCCAATGCGTCGAGCAGCCGCAATGGGCGCAGCGGATGTTGCGCAGGGTCTTGTCGCCCCAGATGTACTCGGTCGTGTGCTCGGGATGGCCCTCGACCTTGACGCTGCCGAGCTCGTAGTAGGCCCACAGCCCGTTCAGGCGGCGGCAGATGGAGCAGTTGCATTTCGTCGCCTTCTCCGGCGCGAAGGGCAGGGTCAGGCGCACGGCGCCGCAGTGGCAGGTGCCTTGGAGCAGCTGGTTATTCATGGCCTCTATGGTTGTTGGCGCAACCCAGCCAGGCCGGCAAGGGCGTTCTCGGTGGACGCCGTGCGCGGGTCGTTCAGCGCGCGGCGGATGAGTAGGGCGTCTTCAAACTTCGTCTGGGCCCGGTTCAGTTCACCCTGCTCGACCAAGCAGCGGCCCCAGTGCTGCAGCACGAAGGACTGCAGCCTCCGCCAGCTGCCGCGGCGCGACAGTTCCAGCGCCTTGGCAAAGACAGGCTCGGCCTCGTCGCGACGACCGTTGTATTGCAGGGCCGTGGCATAGGCGTTCCAGAACCAGCCGGCCGCCTCCGAGCCGGGGTGCTGCTCGGCGCGGTCGAGCTGGCCTTGCAGGAGCGCCAGCGCCTCGCCTTCGCGGCGCGCCGTCGTCAGCAGGGCGGCGAGGTCGGAAGTGCAGTCGACGATGTCCACGTCGTTCTCAGCCCGGGCCAGCCGGGCGCGGCCGGCCACGATATCCGCTTCCAGGGCGGCGGCGTCCGGGGCGGTGTAGCGCTGGAATTCCATGGCGGGGCGGCCTGGGGAGACGCCAGAGGGGCCAAGCTGGTTATGCGGGCACGCGCACCGCGAGCCGCGCCTTCTCGATGGCCGCGATCAGCGCCTCTTCCGAATAGGGCTTGCCCAGCAGCTGGGTCACGCCGGCCGCCTGGGCCTCGGCCTGCTTGTCGTCGGAGGACGTGATCATCAGCACCGGCAGCTCGGCCGTTGCGGCGCCGGCGCGCACCTGGCGGGTCAGCTCGAAGCCGTCGATGCCGGGCATCTCGACGTCGGTGATCAGCACATGGGGGCGCTCGGCGGCCAGCAGCTCCAGGGCCTGCTCGCCGCTGTCGGCCAGGGCGACGCGGTAGCCCTGGGCGGCCAGCAGGCGGCTGATCTTGACGCGCACGATCTTGGAATCGTCGGCCACCAGCACCAGGGTCTCGTCGACGCGCAGCTCACGGGTGGCTCGGGCGGCCGCTGCCGCGGCGGCAGCCTCCTCGGCCGCGGCGCGCGCGGCGGCTTCGGCGGCCTGTTGCTCGGCCACGCGGCGCGCGGCTTCCAGCTCGGCTGCGCGCCGTTCCTCGGCTTCGCGGGCGGCGCGCTCGGCTTCGAGCCGTTGCTGTTCCTCTGCTTCGCGGGCCGCCTGTTCACGTGCCAGGCGCTCGGCTTCGGCCTGCTGCTCGGCCAGGCGACGGGCCTCGGCCTCTCGTTCGGCGGCCTCGCGGGCCTGGCGTTCGGCCTCGGCCTGCTCGCGGGCGCGCTGCTCGGCGGCGGCGGCTTCGGCGGCCTCGCGCTCGGCCTGTTCGGCGGCGGCGCGGCGTTCGGCTTCGGCCAGGCGTTGGGCCTCGGCGGCGGCTGCTGCCTCGCGGGCGGCCTGGGCCTGGGCTTCGAAGCGGGCGGCCTCCTCGCGCTCGACGCGGGCGCGCTCGGCCTCGATGCGCGCCTCCTCCGCACGCTGCTGGGCCAGGCGGGCGGCGACGGCGGTCTCGACGTCGCGCAGGGCCTCGGCGTCGACGGCCTCGCGGGCCAGGTCGGCAGTGACGCGCTGGGCGCGGGCGGCATGGTCGGCCTGTTCGAGGGCGACGCGCTGGGCCTCGCGGCGCTCGGCCTCGGCGCGGGCGCGTTGCTGGCGGCTGCGGCCCAGCCACAGCAGCCACAGCACGACGGCGACCGCCACGGCGGCCAGGGTCCAGGTCAACAGCTCGTTCATCGTCGGGGCGGTTCAGGTCAAAGGCGCATCATCGCCCCGGCGAGTGTCCGCTCCGGGAAGCCACGGGTCGAGGGTGCGGGCCGGCGCGTCGTTTTGTCACGCCGCGCCAGCGGCAGAGTTCAGCGCTGCGGCGCCGGCAGCTGGCTGGCGCCGTTGACGGCGTGGTGGACGGCATCGTCTTCGCCGGGCACCAGCAGGGTCAGCACGACGGCCAGCACCGACCCCAGCAGGGTGGCGGTGAACCTGAAGCGCGCTGACGTGGCCATGCCGTGATGGTGGCCCAGGCGGCCGGCCGACGCGCCCCCTAGTTCGCTGGTGAATGCTGACGGCGTGGTGGCAGCAGTCAGCGCCGCAGCTGGCCGGGCGTGGCGCCGGTGGCGGCCTTGACCTGGCGCGAGAGATGGCTGGCATGGGCATAGCCGCAGGCGGCGGCGATGTCGGCCAGCGGCAGGGCGGTCTCGCGCAACAGGGCGCGGGCGCGGTCCAGGCGGCGCGCGGCCACCCAGTCGTGCACGCTGCAGCCCATGGAGACGCGGAACATGCGGGCGAAGTGGAATTCGGACAGATGGGCTTCGGCGGCCAGGCGGGGCAGGCTGAGGTCGGGGCTGTCGAGGTGGGCGTCGACAAAGCTCAGCACGCGGCGGCGCGCGGCGCCGGACAGGCCGCCCGCGCTGCGCTCGGCGCGCTGGCGCTGGCGTGGCCGGGCGGCCTGCAGCACGAGGTGGTCCAGGGCGGCGTGGCTCAGCGCATCGGTGCGCAGGCGCTCGGCCGGGTCCTGCCAGTCCAGCGCGGCCACCCGTTGCCCCCAGGCGGCCAGGGTGGCGTCGGCGCCGAAGATGCGCTGCTCCAGCGTGAGCGCGCGGGGTTCGGCGTCCAGCAGGCGCACGGCGCGGTCGGCCCAGGCCTCGGCGGACAGGTAGAGGTGGACGAAGCGCAGCGGCCCGGCGACGTTCCAGCGCGACTCGTGCTCGGCCGGCAGGATGCAATGGCAGCCCGGCGAGCCGGTCTCGCGCGGCGTCTCGATGAGGTGGGTGGCGTGCCCGCCTTGCAGATAGACCGACAGGGTGTGGTGGCCGGGTCGCTGGTAGTCCATGCGCCCGCCGTGGTTGTGCCACTGCACCAGGCGCAGGCCGTCGCTCAGCGCCAGCTCGCGCTCGCGGCGCGCGTGGGAGCGGCCCAGCACGTCGAAGACGGGCTGGTCGGCGGTGGCGCCGGCGGTCAGGTCAGGCATGCCGCGATGCTAGGGCCGGCGCCCGTTGCCGCGGGGTCGCGGGGTCGACGATGCGCAGGAATCTGCAATCGCGCCGCTGCCGCCTTGGCGATGCTGGCGGCATGAATGCCTTGCTCTATGTGCTCGTCGTGCTGATCTGGGGCACGACCTGGATCGCGCTGAAGTGGCAGCTCGGGCCCGTGCCCATCGCCCTGTCCATCGCCTACCGCTTCGGCCTGGCGGCCCTGGTGCTGTTGGCCTGGCTGGCCTGGCGGCGCCAGTTCGTCGTGCCGCGCGGCAAGGCCATGGGCTGGGTGCTGGCCCAGGGCCTGTGCCTGTTCTGCCTGAACTTCGTCTGCTTCCTGAACGCCAGCCAGACGGTGGCCAGCGGCCTGGTCGCCGTCGTCTTCTCCAGCGCGGCCTTGTGGAATGCGCTGCTGGCGCGGCTGGTACACGGCCGCGCCATCGCGCGCCAGGTGCTGGCCGGTGGCGCGCTGGGGCTGAGCGGCCTGGTGCTGCTGTTCTGGCCCGAGATCAGCGCCGGTCAGGCCAGTGCCGTCGGCCTGGCCTGGGCCCTGGCCGGGACGCTGTGCTTCTCGACCGGCAACCTGCTGTCGGCGGCCCTGCAGGGCCAGGGGCTCAAGCCCGTGCAGACCAATGCCTGGGGCATGGCCGTCGGCACCTCGCTGCTGTGTGCCTATGCGCTCGTGACGGGCGTGCCCTGGGTGTTCGACGCCAGCCCGCGCTATGTCGGCGCCCTGCTTTACCTGGCCATCCCCGGCTCGGTCATCGGCTTCACGGCCTATCTGACGCTGGTGGGCCGGCTGGGCCCCGAGCGGGCGGCCTACAGCACGGTGCTCTTCCCGGTCGTCGCGCTGAACGTGTCGGCCTGGGCGGAGGGCTACCGGTGGACGGCGCCGGCCCTGGCCGGGCTGCTGCTCGTGATGGCCGGCAATGTGCTCGTCTTCAGGAAGAAGAAGCCCGCCGCTTCTCCAGCAGCGCCATCGCCTCACCCACCAGCCCGCGCCTGAAGGCCAGCACGCAGACGATGAAGATCAGCCCGGTGACGAGGCTGACCGATTCGCCCAGCCCGTTGAACCAGGCCACGCCGCTGGTGTCGGCCAGCCATTTGCCGGCGTCGCCGATCTTGTTTTCCAGCGCGATGATGACCAGCGCGCCGACGATGGGCCCGACCAGGGTGCCCATGCCGCCCACCAGGGTCATCAGGATGACGAGGCCGGAGGTGGTCCAGATGGCGTCGGTCAGCGTCGCGAAGCCCAGCACCAGGGTCTTGGTGGCGCCGGCCAGGCCCGCCAGGCCGGCCGACAGCACGAAGGCCAGCAGCTTGAAATGCCCGACGTCATAGCCCAGCGAGGTGGCGCGCGCCTCGTTCTCGCGGATGGAGGTCAGCACCTGGCCGAAGGGCGAGTGCACGATGCGGTAGATGAGCCAGAAGGCGGCGATGAAGACGCCGAGCACGACGTAGTACAGCGTCAGGTCGCTGGCCAGGTCCAGCCCCAGGAAGCTGCCGCGCGGCACCGACTGCAGGCCGTCTTCCCCGCCGGTGAAGGGCGCCTGCAGGAAGAAGAAGTACAGCATCTGGGCCAGGGCCAGCGTGATCATCGAGAAATAGATGCCCGAGCGGCGGATGGCCAGCAGGCCGAACACCAGGCCGACGGCGGCCGCGGCGAGCGCGCCGACGACGAGGCCGACCGGCGTCGGCAGGCCCCAAACCTTGAGCGCATGGCCGCAGACATAGGCCGCCGTGCCGAGGAAGGCCGCATGGCCGAAGGACAGCAGGCCCGTGAAGCCGACCAGCAGGTTGAAGGCGCAGGCGAAGAGGGCGTAGCACAGCACCTTCATGACGAAGATGGGATAGGCGCCGAGGGCCGGCAGCAGCGCGATGCCGATGAAGAGGGCGGCGTAGCCGAGGAGCTTCTTGTCCATCACTTCTCTTTTCCGAACAAGCCAGCCGGGCGCACCAGGAGGACGATGGCCATGACGACGAAGACGACGGTGTTGGACGCCTCGGGATAGAAGACCTTGGTCAGGCCCTCGACGATGCCGAGGCCCAGACCGGTGACGATGGAGCCGAGGATGGAGCCCATGCCGCCGATGACGACGACGGCGAACACCACGATGATGAGGTTGGACCCCATCAGCGCCGACACCTGCAGGATGGGCGCGGCCAGCACGCCGGCGAAGGCGGCCAGGGCCACGCCGCCGGCATAGGTCAGCGTCACCATGCGTGGCACGTTGATGCCGAAGGCCTGAACCAGCCGCGGGTTCTCGGTGCCGGCGCGCAGCGTGGCGCCGAGCGAGGTCTTCTCGATCAGGGCCCAGACGGCGAAGCAGACGACCAGCGAGGCGACGACGACCCAGGCCCGGTAGTTGGGCAGGATCATGAAGCCGAGGTTGGTGGCGCCCTGCAATTGCTCGGGCACCGAATAGGGCTGGCCCGAGACGCCGTAGAAGCTGCGGAACACGCCCTCGATGACCAGGGTGATGCCGAAGGTCAGCAGCAGGCCGTAGAGGTGGTCCAGCTTGTAGAGCCACTGCAGCATGGTGCGCTCGATGACGATGCCCAAAGCGCCGACCAGCAGCGGCGCCAGCCCCAGCATGACCCAGTAGTTCAGTCCCAGCAGGTCCATGCCCATCCACGCCAGGAAGGCGCCCATCATGTACAGCGCCCCGTGGGCGAAGTTGATGATGTTGAGCATGCCGAAGATCACCGCCAGGCCCAGGGACAGCATCGCGTAGAACGAGCCGTTCACCAGGCCGAGCAGCAGCTGCCCGAGCAGGGCGGGCAGCGGGATACCGAACAACTCAGTCATGGGGCGTCAGATTCAAAGGCAACCACAGAGGCACAGAGACACGGAGGAAATGCAAAGAGTCAAAGGCTGTTCTCGGTGCCTCTGTGCCTCTGTGGTTGCATTTCCTCATGCCGGTCATCAGATCACTTCTTCACCAAGGGGCACTTGGAATCGGCGAGCTTGGTGTAGGCCTCGTTCGCCGGGATGGTCTGCACCACGTTGTAGTAGTCCCAGGGCTCCTTGGACTCGGAGGCCTTCTTCACCTGCATCAGGTACATGTCGTAGCGCATGCGGCCGTCCGGGCCGATCTCGCCGTTCTTGGCGAAGAAGTCGTTGACCTTGGTCGCCTTCATCTTGGCGATGACCTTGTCGGAGTCGTCGGTCTTGGTCGCGTCGACCGCCTTCAGGTAGTGGGTCACGGCCGAGTAGTCGGCGGCCTGCAGCATGGACGGCATGCGCTTCATCTTCTCGAAGAACTTGCGGCTCCAGGCGCGCGACTCGGGGCTCTGGTTCCAGTACCAGCCGTCGGTCAGGTACATGCCCTCGGTGGCCTTCAGGCCCAGGGAGTGCACGTCGTTGATGAACATCAGCAGGCCGGCCAGCTTCATGGTCTTGGTGATGCCGAACTCGTTGGCGGCCTTGATCGAGTTGATCGTGTCGCCGCCGGCATTGGCCAGGCCGAGGATCTGGGCGCCCGAGCCCTGGGCCTGCAGCAGGAAGCTGGAGAAGTCGCTGGCCGACAGCGGATGCTTGACGCTGCCGACGACCTTGCCGCCGGCCTTCTGCACGACGGCCGTCGTGTCGGCCTGCAGGCTGGCGCCGAAGGCGTAGTCGGCGGTCAGGAAGTACCAGTTCTTGCCGCCGCTCTTGACCACCGCATTGCCGGTGCCGTTGGCCAGTGCGACCGTGTCGTAGGCGTAGTGCACGGTGTAGGGCGTGCAGTCCTCGTTGGTCAGGCGGGCGGAGGCGGCGCCGATGGAGATGAAGACGCGCTTCTTTTCGGCCGCGACCTTGGCCAT
>Ga0164290_1002508_pt1 | contig 12402 bp, 11 predicted proteins | sample Micstemetagenome_FD_108782 | JGI IMG/M metagenome (GOLD analysis project Ga0164290, IMG submission 108782) | Contaminated culture microbial community from soil near Moab, Utah, USA - Microcoleus steenstrupii SON62 (Illumina Assembly) | ecosystem: Environmental > Terrestrial > Soil > Soil crust... | reverse complement strand
GCGCTCTTCAGCGGCAGGCCGGACGCGCGCCGGCTCCAGGCCTCGGCCAGGCGCTTTCTCATCGCCTCGTGGGCGCGCCTGAGCACGGTCAGGTCGCTGACGCCGCGGCTGTAGGCATAGGTGTCCGGAAAGAAGCGGCCCTCGGGCGCGATGCCAGGCTCGCCAAGCGCCGCCATGACCTCGGTATCGCTCATCGCCGCCGTCTTGGGCTTGAGCGCCGGTGCCGCGGCCATGGCCACTCTCAACTGGCGCCAGTTCCAGCCCTCGATGAGGCGTAACTGCTCCAGCACCTGGTCGCCGCGCACCATCTTGTCGAGCAGCTCATGCGGCGTGATGCCGCCGTGCACCTCGTAGCTGCCGGCGCGGATCTGCCTGGCCTGGCCCGACCACTTGAACCACTGGTAGAGCCAGCGCGCATCGGTCTGCACGCCCGCCGCCACCCAGGCGCGGGCCACCTCGGCCGGGTTGGTGCCGGGCTCGATGGACAGCTCCACCGACGGTGAGGCCAGGGCCAGCGGGCTGCGCAGCCAGTGCCAGGCGGCGCCAGCGGCCAGCGCCGCGATCAACAACAGGGCGAACACCGCCCGCAACAGCCACTTCATGCCCTTGCTCAGGCTCCGTCCAAAGGGGGCCGATGATAATTCCGCCCATGTCCGAAACCTCGCAACTCCGCCTCCGAGACTGGGGCGTCATCCGCGCCGCCGGCGCCGACGCCGCCAGCTTCCTGCACAGCCAGCTGACCCAGGACTTCGCCCTGCTCGACCGCGACCATGCGCGCCTGGCCGGCTTCTGCACGGCCAAGGGCCGGCTGCTGGCGACGCTGGTGGGCTGGAAGCACGGTGACGATGAGATCCTGCTGGCCCTGCCCGCCGAGACGCTGGCGGCGACGCTCAAGCGCCTGTCCATGTTTGTCTTGCGCGCCAAGTGCAAGCTCAGCGATGCCAGCGCCGAGTTCGCCGTCTACGGCCTGCTCGGCGCACCGGCCGCCGAGGCCTGGACGCTGGTGCGCGACGGCGATGCGGTGCAGATCGCCCTGCCCGGCACGGGTCGCGCCTTGCGCGTGCAGACGGCCGATGCGCCTGCCCCCATAGGCGCGACGCTCACCCCCGACGACTGGGCCTGGGCCGAGGCCGAGGCCGGCCAGGCCTGGGTGCGCGGTGCCACCGTCGAGGCCTTCGTGCCGCAGATGATCAATTTCGAAGTGCTGGGTGGGGTGAGCTTCAAGAAGGGCTGCTACCCGGGCCAGGAGATCGTCGCCCGCAGCCAGTACCGCGGCACGTTGAAGCGCCGTCTGCAGGTCTTCGAGACGGAGGCGGTGGCGGCGGTCGGCCAGGAGATCTTCCACAGTGCCGACCCCGAGCAGCCCGCCGGCATCGTCGCCGGCGGCGGCGCGCGCGACGGCCGCTCGCTGCTGACGGCGGAGATCAAGCTCACGGCCCTCGAAGGGGGCAGCCTGCATCTGGGCAGCGCGGCCGGTGCCCCGCTGCAGCCGCGTCCCCTGCCCTACGAGATTCCTCCCCAGGAATGAAGAAGCTGTGAACGAACCCTGCACAACCGCTCATCCCGCCGCAACGCCGCTACTCTGCGTTGCAAATGCTCGCCGTAGCCCCCGCTACGGCTGCGCTTTGCGCCTTGATTGGCGACGCCGCGACGGTCTGCTCGGTCGCGCCGAATTCATTCGCAGCTTCTGATGCAGCTCTACGTCTACTACCGCGTCGCGGCCGAGCAGATCGACACGGCCCTCATCGCCTTCCGCAAGGCCCGCGTCGAGGCGCCCGTCGAGCTGCTGCAGCGGCCCGAGCCGGATGCCGACGGGCGCTGGACCTGGATGGAGATCTACCCCGAAGGCTGGACCCACCGCGAGCCGCAGGTCGCCGCGGCGATGGCGCCCTGGCTGGCGAGCGATCGGAAGGTCGAGCGCTTCGAGATGCTCGGCTAAAGCGCCCTGACCATCTCGACGTGGCCGATGCCGGCCTCCTCGAACGGCTCGCCACGCCGCTGGAAGCCCGCGCGCAGGTAGAAGTTCTCCGCCGACAGCTGCGCATGCAGCAGCACCTCGCGGTAGCCCTGCCTGCGCGCCTCGGCCATCAGCGCCTCCAGCACCTGGCGGCCGATCTGGGTGCCACGCATGGGGCGCAGCACGGCCATGCGGCCGATCTTGGCGACGCCGGGCACATGCTCGAGCAGTCGGCCGGTCGCCAGCGGCGTGCCGAAGCGGTTGCGCGCCAGCGCATGCAGGCAGCTGGCATCGGCGCTGTCCCATTCCATGTCGGCGGGTATGTGCTGTTCCTCGATGAAGACCTGGCGGCGGATGGCGGTCGCGGCCTCGCCGAGCTCTCGCCACGAACCGAGGGCGACGTCGACGACCGGCTGGCCGGCCTCGAAGTCGGGGATCACGCGGCGCAGCGCGTCGGGCAGGCGCACGGGCGTCTGCGTGGCCGGGTCGGCGAAGACATAGATCATCTCGGCCTGCACCAGCATGCGCTCGCCGTGGAAGACGGCGCCGTCCACCATCATGGAGCTGTTGCCGAACTCGCGGCAGCGGATGCCGATGTCCAGGCGGTCGTCATAACGCGCCGAGCCGCGGTAGTCCAGCGAGGCGCGGCGCACATAGAGGTCGCCGCCCAGGCTCTTCATCGTGTCGGCATAGGGGATGGCGAGGGCGCGCCAGTAGCCGCTGATGGCGGTGTCGAGGTAGGTCAGGTAATGGCCATTGAAGACGATGCCCTGGGCGTCGATCTCGGCCCAGCGCACGCGCAGGGGCTCGAGGTGGCGGAATTCGGTGCGTTTCATGGATGCAGATGGTTCTTGAGGGCCTCGGCACAGGCATTGAGCGCGGTCAAGGCCTCGGGAATCTGGCGGCCCATCTTGATGAAGTCGTGCGTCACGCCACGGAAAAGCTCGAGTTGCACGGCGACGCCGGCGGCGCGCAGGGTGTCGGCATACGCGATGCCTTCGTCCACCAGCGGGTCGCATTCGGCCAGCACGACGCAGGCGGGCGCCAGGCCGCCATGGTCCTCGGCCTCCAGCGGCGCGAAGCGCCAGTCGTGACGCTGCGAGCGATCGATGTAGTGCTCGAAGAACCAGTCGATGCTGGCGGCGTCGAGCAGGAAGCCGTTGGCGAACAGGCGATGCGAGGGCGTATTGGGCTGGCTCGCCGTGCCCGGCGTGATCAGCAGCTGCAGCGCCAGCGGCAGGCCGCCGTCACGGGCGAACAAGGCGGTGCTGGCGGCCAACGTGCCGCCGGCGCTGTCGCCCCCCACGGCCAGGCGGGTTCCGTCCAGGCCGAGGCTGTCCGCGTGATCGTGCAGCCAGGCCAGGGCGGCCCAGGCGTCGTCGACGGCGGCGGGGAAGCGGTGCTCGGGTGCCAGGCGGTAGTCCAGGGCCAGCACGGCCGCGCCGCTGCGCAGGCTGAGCTGGCGGCACAGGCTGTCATGGGTTTCCAGATCGCCGATGGTGAAGCCGCCGCCATGCAGATAGAGCAGCACCGGCAGGCGCCCGGCGCTGGGCGCATACAGGCGCGCCGGCCGCCCGGCGACCTCCAGGTCCTCGACGCGCGGCAGCGGCGCGCGCGGCAGGTCGAGGATCTCGGCGCCCATGCGGTAGGCGATGCGGGCCTCGCGCGGCGTCAGGGTGTGGAAGGGCGGGCGATTGGCACGATGGATGCGTTCGAGCACGCCGGCCATGCGCGGCGTCAGCAACTGGGTGGAAGCGGTCATGGGGCCTGCATTCTCGGCGGCACCCACGGGTCGCGCAGCGGGGCCTGGAAGGCGGGCTCGTTCGTCGGCGGCACGCTGCCGGGCAGCTGGGGCGTACCGGCGCGGTCACGCATGACGAAGGGGCGGGCCTCGAAGGCGCGCCGTTCGGGGCCCAGGTCGGCCGCGGCGCGCAGGGCCAGGGTGTCGGCGTAGAAGGCCTTCAGGTCGGCCAGCTGCGCGATGCGGCTCGCGTCGTCCAGGTACATCATGTGGCCACCTGCGTAGTTGCGGATCTTGACGCGGGAGGCGTCGACGCGGGCCAGGTCGATCTCGGTCAGGTGGAAGGGCGTGGCCAGGTCGTGATAGCCGCTGACCGCGAGCACCCGAAGCCGCGGGTTCTGCGCCAGCGCGGCGGCGAGGTCGGGCAGGGTGTCCGGCAGCTGACGGTCGCCATGGCTGAAGTCCCACTGGTTGATGGCGCCGCTGGACAGCACATAGGTCGAGTCGTTGCGGTAGCCGAGATGGTCGCGCAGGTGGGTGACGATGCCTTGGGCGAAGCTGCTGCCGATCCAGGTGCTGGAGGGATCGCCGCCCGCTGCCAGGTCGCTGCCGTTGGCCGCCTTCATGCGGCCGTCGTAGCGGCCGATCAGCTGGCCGGGCAGCAGGTTCTGGCGATAGAAGGTGGCCGACAGGTTGAGATTGGCCTGCCAGCGGGCGGCGGGCAGGCCGGTCAGGTCGGCCAGCGGCTGCCACAGCGCGGGAGTCGGCTGGTTGTTGCTGAGCCAGGCCTGCACGGCCGGTGCGTAGACCTGGTCGGCATAGAGGCGCGCCTGGTTGACCCAGGCCGTCGCGTCGCTGGGCGCGGGCTGGGTCAGGCCGTGGAAGGCGCCGACGGCCGCGAAGCTGGGCAGGTAGCCGCCACAGCCGAGGCCCGGCGTGATGCCGCAATTGCTGTTGTAGTCCATGGCCGGGGACAGCAGCACCAGCCCGTCCAGCATGACGCCGGCTTCCTGCAGCCGGCGCGCCAGCACCGCGGTGCGCGGGCCGCCATAGCTTTCGCCGAACAGGTACTTGGGCGAGGCGGCGCGGTTGTTGACGGCCAGGTAGCGCTGGATGAAGTCGCGGAACAGCGCGGCATCGCTGCCCACGCCCCAGAAGCTGCTGTTCTTGAAGGGCGCGATGGCCTGTGAATAGCCGGTGCTGACCGCATTGACGAAGACCAGGTCGCTCTGGCCGAGCAGGTGCTCGGCGTTGTCGACCATCACGAAGGGCCGGGTGACGGTCATCCCCGGCACGCCGGCCACCAGGCGCTTGGGGCCGTAGCTGCCGAGGTGCAGCCAAACCGAGGCCGAGCCGGGGCCGCCGTTGTAGAAGAAGGTGACAGGCCGCGTCGCCGCGTCGGCCCCGGGCAGGGTGTAGGCCACGTAGAAGACGGAGGCCTGGGCCGCGTTGGCCGCGTCGCGCGCGATCAGGTGGCCGGCCGTGGCCGTGTAGCTGAGGGTCTGACCGTTGACCGCCAGCGTCTGCGTGCTGACCGCAGCCGCCTCGACGGCGCCGGGCAGTGAGGCATCGGCCGCCGACGAATAGACGGTGGTGTCGGTCAGGCCGGGCTGGTTGTCGACCGGCGGCGGCGGGGTGGTCGTGCCGCCCCCTCCCCCACCACCGCAGGCGGTCAGGACCAGGGAGAGCAGCAGGAGGGAGGTAGTCGCGCGCATGACGGCGAGTCTAGACACGCGGCACTACCATGAGGAAAGACACTGTGGAGAACGCGCCATGGCCCAGATCCTCTACCTGACCCGCATCGAGCTGGAATTCGGCGCCAGCCGGCTGCTGCCGGCCGAGTGCGAACGCATCGGCATCCGCCGCCCCCTGGTCGTCACCGATGCCGGCGTGCGCGCCGCCGGCGTGCTGGACGAGGCGCTGGCAGCCTTCGACGTCAAGCCCCCCGTCTTCGACCGCACGCCGGCCAACCCGACCGAGGCCGCCGTACGCCTGGCCGTCGAGGTGGCCAAGGAATTCGGCTGCGACGGCCTGATCGCCGTCGGCGGCGGCTCCAGCATGGACCTCGCCAAGGGCGTGGCCATCGCCGCCACGCACGAGGGGCCGCTCAAGCGCTACGCCACCATCGAGGGCGGCGCCGGCGACATCAGCGCCAGGGTGCTGCCGCTGATCGCCGTGCCGACGACGGCCGGCACCGGCAGCGAGGTCGCGCGGGGCGCCATCCTCATCGTCGACGACGGCCGCAAGCTGGGCTTCCACAACTGGGAGCTGCTGCCCAAGGCCGCCATCTGCGACCCGGCGCTGACGCTCAAGCTGCCGCCCGCGCTGACAGCCGCGACCGGCATGGATGCCATCGCCCACTGCATCGAGACCTTCCTGGCGCCGGCCTTCAACCCGCCGGCCGACGGCATCGCCTGGGAGGGCCTGCGACGCGGCTGGCAGAGCATCGAGCGCGCGACCCGCGACGGCAACGACCGCGAGGCACGCCTGGACATGATGTGTGCCAGCGTGCATGGTGCCATGGCCTTCCAGAAGGGCCTGGGCGCCGTTCACTCGCTGAGCCATTCCCTGGGCGGGCTGGACCCGCGCCTGCACCACGGCACGCTGAACGCCGTCTTCCTGCCGGCCGTCATCCGCTTCAACGCTGCAGCCGACAGCGTCAAGCGCGAGCGGCGCATCGAGCGCCTGGCCCAGGCGATGAACCTGGCGGGCAGCGACGCCGATGCCGTGGCCGACGCCATCACGGCGTTGAACGCGCGCCTCGGCCTGCCCGCGGGCCTGGCCGCCATGGGCGTGGGCCCGGAGCTGGACGAGCGCATCGTCGAACATGCGCTGCTGGACCATTGCCACAAGACCAATCCTCGCGTGGCCAGCGCGGCGGACTACCACGCGCTGATCCAGGCCTCGCGCTGAGGCCGTTCCCGGCCGGAGCGTGACCGAAGTCCCAGAGTTGCCGGGCTGCAAGCTTGGCGACGGCTCTAGCATGCTTCGTTGGCTTCCGCGTCGGGCGGAAGAGAAGAAGACGGAGACGCTCATGATCCAGCTCACCATCGGCAAACGCCTGGCCGCTGGCTTCGGCCTGGTGCTGATTCTGGCCGCCTGCGTGATCGCCCTGGCCGCCTGGCGGCTGTCCGCGACCGCCGCCGCGACGCGGCAGATGATGGATGAGCCGCTGACCAAGGAAAGGCTGATCGCGGACTGGAACCGCAACATCAACGCCGGCGTGCGCCGCACCATGGCCATCGCCAAGAGTTCGGATGCCTCCCTGGTCGAGCTGTTCAAGGACGACCAGGCCCAGTCCACCAAGTCCTCGACGGAATTGCAGGAGCGCATCCAGCGCCTGATCCGCTCGCCCGAGGAACAGCGCCTGTTCGACGAGGTCGGCAAGGCGCGCAAGGTCTACATCGACTCTCGGGAGGAGATCGTCAAGTTCAGGAAGGAAGGCCAGGCCGAGGCGGCCGACCGGCAGCTGGCCGAAGTCTTCGTGCCCGGTTCCAAGGTCTATCTGCAGCGCATGCAGGAGCTGCTGGACCACCAGCGCAAGAGCATCGACGCGACGGCGGCCGCCATCGACGCCGCCAACCGCAACGGCCGCCTGCTGCTGCTGGCCTTCGGCATGGGCACGCTGGGCCTGGGCGTGGCGGCCGCCTGGCGCATCACGCGCAGCATCACGGTGCCGCTGGCTGCGGCCAACGAGCTGGCCGAGCGCGGTGCCGACGGCAACCTGATGCGCTCCGGACAGGGCATGGCGGCGCGCGCCGACGAAATCGGCCAGCTGCAGACGACGCTGCGCCGCATGCGACAGACCCTGGCCGAGACCATCGGCAGCATCCGCGATTCGGCCGAGTCCATCGGCACCGCGTCCGACGAGATCGCCAGCGGCAACCATGACCTCAGCGCCCGCACCGAGAAGGCGGCCTCCAGCCTGGAGGAAACGGCCAGCGCCATGGAGGAGCTGACCGGCACGGTGCAGCATTCCGCAGCCTCGGCCGGCCAGGCCAATGCGCTCGCGGTATCCGCCGCCAGCGTCGCCCAGCGCGGCGGCGAGGTGGTGGCCCAGGTCGTGCAGACCATGGACGAGATCAATGGCAGCTCGCGCAAGATCGCCGACATCATCGGCGTCATCGACGGCATCGCCTTCCAGACCAATATCCTGGCGCTGAACGCGGCCGTGGAGGCGGCGCGGGCCGGTGAACAGGGGCGCGGCTTCGCCGTCGTCGCGGGCGAGGTTCGGTCCCTGGCCGGCCGGTCGGCGGATGCAGCCAAGGAGATCAAGAGCCTGATCGGCAGCAGCGTCGAGCGCGTGGAAGCCGGCTCCCGCCTGGTGGCCGAGGCCGGCCGGACGATGGGCGAACTGGTGAGCGCCGTGCAGCGCGTCAAGGACATCATGGGCGAGATCACGACGGCGACGGCGGAGCAGTCCGACGGCATCGCCCAGGTCAACATCGCCATCGCCCAGCTCGACCAGGTGACGCAGCAGAACGCCGCGCTGGTGGAGCAGGCGACCGCCGCGGCCGAGAGCCTGCGCGAACAGGCCGTGACGCTGAACAGCGCGGTCGGCACCTTCCAGGTCGCGCGGCAATAAAAAAGGCCCGCCGGAGCGGGCCATAAAAGTCAGGAGTTGAGTCTGACTGTGATTGCTCGGTTGGCCGTCAGCCTTGCAGGCCGCGCCCGGCGATGCATGACATCGCCGGCCGTTGAACACGCGTCGGACGGCATGCCGTCCTCGGTCGCGTTCAACCGTGCTTGGCGTCGAAGAACTGCTCGTCTTCCGTCGAGCCCTTCAGCGCCGCCGTGGAGGCGTTGGCCTCGATGGTCGTGGTGATGGCGTCGAAATAGCCGGTGCCGACCTCGCGCTGGTGCTTGACCGCGGTGAAGCCCTTCTCGGCCGCGGCGAACTCAGCCTCCTGCAGCTCGACGAAGGCGCTCATCTGGTTGCGGGCATAGCCGTACGCCAGGTTGAACATCGAGTAGTTCAGGCTGTGGAAGCCGGCCAGCGTGATGAACTGGAACTTGTAGCCCATGGCGCCCAGCTCGCGCTGGAACTTGGCGATGGTGGCGTCGTCCAGGTTCTTCTTCCAGTTGAAGGACGGCGAGCAGTTGTAGGCCAGCAGCTTGCCGGGGAACTTGGCATGGATGGCGTCGGCGAAAGCCTTGGCGAAGGCCAGGTCGGGCTTGCCGGTCTCGCACCAGATCATGTCGGCATAGGGCGCGTAGGCCAGGCCGCGGCTGATGGCCTGGTCCAGGCCGTTCTTCGTGCGGTAGAAGCCTTCGACGGTGCGCTCGCCGGTGCAGAACGGCTTGTCGTTGTCGTCGATGTCGCTGGTGACGAGGTCGCCGGCCTCGGCGTCGGTGCGGGCCACCAGGATGGTGGGCGTGCCCATCACGTCGGCGGCCAGGCGGGCGGCGACGAGCTTGGCGACGGCTTCACGCGTCGGCACCAGCACCTTGCCGCCCATGTGGCCGCACTTCTTGGCGCTGGCCAGCTGGTCTTCGAAGTGAACGCCGGCGGCACCGGCCTCGATCATGGCCTTCATCAGCTCGAAGGCGTTCAGCACGCCGCCGAAGCCGGCCTCGGCGTCCGCCACGATGGGCGCGAAGAAGTCGATGTCGTCCTTGCCCTCGCTCCACTGGATCTGGTCGGCGCGCTGGAAGGTGGCGTTGATCTTCTTGACGACCTTGGGCACCGAGTCCACCGAGTACAGCGACTGGTCGGGGTACATCTCGCCGTTGGAGTTGGCGTCACCGGCGACCTGCCAGCCGGAGAGATAGATGGCCTTCAGGCCGGCCTTGACCTGCTGCATGGCCTGGTTGCCCGTCAGCGCGCCCAGAGCGTTGACGAAGGGCTCGGTGTTGACCAGCCCCCAGAGCTTCTCGGCACCGCGCTTGGCCAGGGTGTGCTCGATGGCGATGCTGCCGCGCAGGCGCACGACATCGGCGGCGGTGTAGCCGCGGGTGATGCCCTTCCAACGCGGGTTCTCCGCCCAGTCCTTCTCGAGGGCGGCGATCTGTTGGTCACGGGTGAGGCGGGTCATGGCAAAGCTCCTTGCTAGAACATCGAAAACCGATGACGTAAGACTAGTGGCGGAAGATGCGGGCGTGAAGGGGCGAGTCTTATATAAGACAAAAAACTTTTTCCTTTAAAAACAATAAGTTGAATCGGAGCTTTCAAATTGCAAAACGCTGTTCTTCATAATGAGAAATATTGCGGCAGCGCAGCATCAAGCGTTTTCATTATCCGAAAAGTGACTTTCGAATCGTGAGAACTGAGGCCGCCAGAATCGCCGGATGAGCCTGCTGACCACACCCCGCCTGCGCCTGGAACCGCTGGAGGACCGTCACTTCGACGGTTTGCATGCACTCAACAGCGACCCCGTCGTGATGCGCTACATCACCGGGCGCGCGGACACGGCGGATGACACCCGATTGATGATCGATCGCGTCAAGGCGCGCTGGGCGGAGTTCGGCCATTCCTGGTGGGGCTTCATCCGCCGGCAGGACGGCGTGCTGATCGGCTGCGGCTGCATCCAGCACCTGAACCGCGATCCGGCCGGGCCGCTGGAGACGGGCTGGCGACTGCGCCAGGATGCCCAGGGCCAGGGCTACGCCAGCGAAGCGGCCCGCCACATGGTGGGTTGGGCATTCCAGACGCTCGAGCCCGAGCTGATCTGCGCCGTTTGCCGGCCGGAGAACACGCCCTCCTCCACCGTCATGGAGAGACTGGGCATGACATTCACCGGGACTGGCCGCTGGTACGACATGGACTGCAAGCGCTATGACATCACCGCCGCGCAGTGGCGGGCCAGCCCTGCCAAGGCGCGCTACGACGCTGAGGCATAGTCCGGTTTCTTCAATCGCCCTTGCACGGAGGACTCATGGCCAACACCGAACAACGCAGCAACAAGATGACCAAGAAGCCCAAGAAGGACGCCGGCCCGTCCAAGTCCGCCGGCTCCGACCGCCCGGTCGCGCCGATGACGGCCGTCATGCCCAAGGGCAAGGAAGCCAAGAAGAACAAGTGAGGCCGACTGCTGGCCGGCGCGGCGGCTACAGCCCGCCGACGAAGTAGCGCTTCAGCCCGGCCAGCACCATCTCGACGGCGATGGCCGTCAGCACCAGGCCCATCAACTTCTCGATGGCCGACACGACCGAGTCGCCCAGCAGCTTGCGGATGCGATCGGCCATCACGAGCACGAGCCCCGAGACCAGCATGGCGGCGCTCAGCGCGCCTATCCATTCATAGATGCGGTCAGGCTGGCGGGACGCCAGCAGCAGCACGGTCGCCATGGCCGACGGCCCGGCCAGCAGCGGCACGGCCAGCGGGAAGATCAACGGCTCCCTGCCGGGCTCCAGCCCGTAGGCCGACTCGGCCGAGCCCCCGAAGATCATGCGGATGGCAATGATCATCAGGATGACGCCGCCGGCCACCTCCAGCGAACGCTCCGACAGGTGCATGACGCGCAGGAAGGTGTCGCCAAGAAACATGAAGGCGAACAGCACGCAGAAGGCGATGCCCACCTCCCGCATGGCCACGCGCGTGCGGCGCTCCTTGGGCACCGCGCGCATGACCGAGATGAAGATGGGCAGGCTGCCGAGCGGGTCGAGCACCAGCAGCAGCAGGATCAGGGCGGAAAGGAAGCTGTGGTCCATGCGCCCCGATTCTCAGCGAGCCGCTCAGAAGCGGTAGTGGGCCCGCGCGTAGTAGGACGCGCCATTCAGGCCGAACTGCACGCTGTCGTAGTAGAAGCCGTTGTCCGTCTCGAACGGGTCCTGGCGCGTCGGCTTCACGTTGAAGACGTTGTTGCCGCCGACGCTGAACTTCAGCGCCTTGGTGGCCTGCCAGCTCATGCCCAGGTCCATGGAGGTCTTGGGCTTGTAGTGCAGGTTGGGCACCGGGGGGCCCGAGAAGGTGCCCTGGGTCTGGCTGCCGAAGTGGATGAGCTTGGCCTCCCCCGTCCAGGCGCCCTGGCTGTACTCGAAGCCCAGCGTCGCCTTGGCGCGCGGCCCCGCCTGCTCCATGAACAGGCGCTCGCGCTCGGACAGCAGCACGTCCTCGAAGCCCTTCAGCGAGGCCGGCGCGTTGATGGCCGTCACCGTCGTGCGGCTGATGTTCAGGGCCAGGAAGGTGTTGAGCTGCCCGGCGCCGAGCCTGGCGCGGTGGGAGGCCGTCAGGTCCATGCCGCGCGTGCGCGTGTTGACCGAGTTGACGAAGAACTGTGCCTGGCCCACGCCCAGGCCCTGCAGGATGGCGCCGAGTGCCGGGTAGTTGTCTTCGTCGAAGCGGCCCGACAGCACGATGCGGTCACGGATGTTGATCTGGTAGAGGTCGACCGTGAAGGCGGTGTCCGTGCTGGGCTTCACGGTCAGGCCCAGCGTGAAGTTCTTGGACTTCTCCTGCTTCAGCGCCGGCACGCCGGCCGCGTTGGTGATCTTGCTGCCGTTGGGCGCCAGCACGACGTCGAGCGGCTTGCCGCTGATGAAATCGGTGAAGGTCGACGAGAAGTACAGCTGCTGCAGGCTGGGCGCGCGGAAGCCCGTGCTCGCAGCGCCGCGCAGCAGCACTTCCTTGCTGGCGCGGAAGCTGCCGGCCAGCTTGGCCGTCGTCGACGAGCCGAAGTCGCTGTAGTGCTCGGCGCGCACGGCGGCGTCCACGGTCAGGGCCGGCGTCAGATTGGCTTCCCAGTCGACATAGAGGGCCTGGCTG
>Ga0164290_1002506_pt1 | contig 12423 bp, 16 predicted proteins | sample Micstemetagenome_FD_108782 | JGI IMG/M metagenome (GOLD analysis project Ga0164290, IMG submission 108782) | Contaminated culture microbial community from soil near Moab, Utah, USA - Microcoleus steenstrupii SON62 (Illumina Assembly) | ecosystem: Environmental > Terrestrial > Soil > Soil crust... | reverse complement strand
GCTCCATTGCGGCGACCCGGGAACGCCAATGCCCCCGTAGGCGTCCCCGACCAGGTCGAAGCTCCCCGTGACGACGACCTGCACGCCGTCAATGCGGTAGCCGGCGTCGGCGGTGAAGGACAGGCCGCTGAACTGCACCGTCGCCATCACCTCGTGCAATCCCTGCACGCCGCTGCCGCCGACATAGGCGTAGACCTGGGTTTGAACGCGGAAGCCGTCACTGCCTGAGCTGGACGTCAGCTGCAGCGGCGGAAGCGATTGCGGGCCCGGGCTGAAGGAAGCGTCGCTGCCATTGATCAGCATCACCTCGGAAAAATATGTCGCCGCCCCGCTGGCGAAATGCGCGCTGGCGCGACCGAGGTCGACGCTGCACGGGTCGCTTGACCCGTCGCATTCCGCCGCGGCCGCAGGCAGCTGCAGGGCGCAGGCGAGCAGCAGCGCCGTAGAGATCGGAAGTCCGCGCATGGTCATTCCTTTGCTGGTAGTAGGCCGAAGGGGACAAGGGACTCTAGGCAAAGAAGCGGAACGCGGGTGGGTTCAAACGTGGTGGGGCGTTAGCAATTCGCATGGACGTCCGCGCCCGCCGCGCCTAGGCTTGCAGCAGTCTGTGAAGGAGCTGCAATGCCTGCTGCGAGTCATGCCTTGGTTTGGGGGGCGCTGATGGCGCCGTTGCTGGCCACCGCCGGAAGCGGCCAGATCGACAGCTTCGGCGCCAGCGCCAGCAGCGTGGTCGAAGGCAGCGCGGTCGACTTCTTCGCCTCGTTCAGCCTGTTTGCGCATGCATCCTCGGACGGCGGCAGCGATCTGAACGAACCGGCGCCCGTGGAGGGGTCCCAAACCTGGTTGGTCAACTGGTACCGCTCGGAGCAGGAAACCTTGCGGGAGGTGCAGCTGCATGCCGCGGGCTTCTCGAGCTTCGAGACGCTGTCGCTGCCGCCCGGTGCCAGCCACAGCGGCAACTGGAGCTTCTCCGTCCTCTATCCCGGCCCGGGCCAGTTCTCGGTGACGCTGTCGGGCTCCTGGTCGAGCGACATCCAGATCTACTACAGCAGCGAAACCGCCACGCGAGACTGCTTCAACGTCGATCCTGGCGGCAGCAACGAACTGCAATGCTCGTCCTGGCAGTTCTCGTACGGCGACTACACCGACAGCTTCAGCGCGGGCGGCTCGTTCGCGAGCCAGACGCTGCTCATCGAGGTGACGGCGGCGCCGGTGCCCGAGCCCGCGGCCCTGCTGCTGTGGCTGGCCGGATTGGCGCCGCTGCTGGGGCGCTCCCGCGGTGCCACGAGGCCAATAAAAAGCCCCACCCGCTTGCGCGAATGAGGCTTTGATTTGGCTCCCCGACCTGGGCTCGAACCAGGGACCTACGGATTAACAGTCCTGGTCACGGCCGTGGCGAGTCGCCTCTAAGTGCAAGAATTTTAAGGGGTGCCGGCGATGTGGGCCGTGGCCGATGGCGTTTACCGACCCTGCTCCGAACCTGCCATAGATGCCGGCGGCCTCATTTATTGGAAAACTCGATCAGGCTCAACGAGTTAGCCATCATCATGCCGACCTGCCTCCGACAATGGCGCGGTTCGGCGAAGGTGCCCTTGAACCCGACATGCTGCATTTTTTGAGGTCGCGGCTATCTACGACATTCATCTCGCCGGATGACGAGACGAGGAGCGCCGTTCCGTCGGCACTCCTCCCTCGCTGGGCTACGCCGCCATCGGCATCGGCGCAACGATCACCGAAGCGCTGCTCGCGGCATCCTGCAAGGACTTGGCCGAGAGGTGGCTGTAGCGCATCGTCACCTTGGGATCGCTGTGGCCGAGGATCTGCTGGACCTCGTACAGCGTGCGACCGCTGGACACCAGCAGCGACGCATAGGCATGGCGCAGATCGTGGATGCGCAGCTTTGGCAGGCCAGCCTTGGTACGCAGCCGTTCCCACACCTTCATGATCGTCGTGTAGGGCTGGCGCGTCTGACGATTCACGAATAGGTGCTCGAACTCGCCCTCGGTGTCCAACTGGTCCAGCACATGCAAGGCGCTGTCGTTCAAAGGCACAGAGCGCATGCGCTTGGACTTCGAGTTGATCGCCAGGATGCGCCACACACGCTGGCCGCGATCGACATTGCGCCAGGTCGCCTGCAGGGCCTCGTTGAGCCGGCAACCCGTGCTCAGCAAGAACATGGCGATCAGGCACACGGCGCGGTTGTCGTCGTCGCGCAGGACCGCCAGCAGGCGCTGCAGCTCTTCATTGCTCAGATAGTTCTCCATACGGTTGTCCTCGTTGAAAAGTTCGATGCCGCTGATCGGGTTCTTCTCGATGAAGCCCCACAGCACCGCCAGGTTGAGTGCCCGGCGCAGCACCTTGATGTGATGGTCAGCCGTCGCCTTGCTGAGACCCTGTGACACCAGCGACGAATGGAAGTCCTGGGCGGCCTTGCGCGTCAGCTGGTTCAGCTTGAAGGCGCCGAACGCAGGCAGGACACGCAGGCGGAACAGCTCTTCATCGCGCTTCCAGGAGCGCTTGTGGCTCTCGGCATGCGGCAGGTAGTCGGCCTTGACGAAGTCCGCCAAGGTCGGGACCTCGCGTTGGATCTTCGCGACCGCCGCTGGGTCGGCACCCAGGGCGATCTCTGCTTTTAGCCGCTTGGATTCCTTGCGGGCATCTGCCAAGCTGATGTCGGTGCTCTTGCCGATCTTCTTGTGAGCCGTCTTGCCGCTACGGTCCTTGTAGCGGTGGTAGTAGGTGCCACGGCCCGGTGAGGCCGCGCTGACCAGCACATACAGGCCCGGCGCGTCGGTGTCGCAGTACTCGATCTTCTTCTGGCCAGCCGTGCAGACCAGGCCGGTGGCGATGAATGCGGGAGTGAGTTTGAGGGTCGCCATGGTTCTTTCGTGGTTGAGGGAACGGGCAGGGCTCCGCCAACGGTGACGCTGGATGGCTCACCGGGCGGGTCGTGGGTTGGGGGAGTTAGTTCAGCCGGTAGCGGCGCGGATAAAGGCTCTTGCCGCTGTAGGGAACGAGCTTGATGCGAGAGCCAGGGTCGCAGCTGTAGCTGTACAGGCAGCGGCCCATGCGGAAGCGCTCGTTTTGGTAGAGCAGCGCCCAGAGGGCCGGATTGACGAGATCCTTGGCGGTGTAGATGTCGCCACGCAGGAGGTGAGGCAGCTCGGCATCGAGGCTGACCTGCATCAGGTGCCAGAACTCGAAGAAGACGATCTCGCCGCTATGGAGTTGATGGCCGCGATCAGTCTCGGACAGGCAGAAGCGTTTTGGCGCTCGCGGATTCTTGGAATGGATGGGCATGGTGATCTTTCAGTGGGCCGAGCGCGGTGTCGAAGGAGCGCCTCGGCCGGGTTGAATGACGTTTGGTGAAACCGCCGGGCGTGGCGGCCGCAAGGTCTGACCCTCGGGCGGGGCGGGAGGTGGGGAGGGGGAGCGCTTCCCCCGGAAATCCATATGCACATGTATTTCCGAGGCGCGCACTTGACCCCCTCCCCCCTCCCCCCTCCCCCCTCTCGCCCCTCCAGAGCGGGCCGACACGGCGGCCGGTGACGGTCATGGCGATTGCCGGTTCAGCCGACGTACTTCACATGGTCGAGGACGGGGAAGTCCCAGCCTTCTTTGCCGCCGTTCTTCTTTTTCTTGCGGCCAATCTGCGCCTTCATCTGACGCAGGATCTGGCCGCATTCGCGCACTTGGGCGTTGCTGGGGTCAGCGATGCCGATGTTCTGCAGGACCTCGGTCGTGTTCAGGAAGCGAACACTCACGACTTCGGACGACTCCTGCTTCTGAATGGATACTTGCTCGATGTGCTTGGTCAGACGGTCACGAATGGCGCTGCCGGCGAGGTAGGAGTTGTTCTGCTCGTCCAGCAGCTTTTCCTCCTCGGGTGTCAGCCACCAGATGGCGCCTTCTTGGAGCCGTTGGTGCAACTCGGCAAAGACCTGTTGCATGTCGATCTCATGACGGTAGTTCAGCGAATCGACCTCCACGGTCCACCAGCGCGAGTTGCCGGTCATATCCACGAGGAAGTTGCTGTCGTTCACCGTGGCGCAGAAGACCGTGCGGCGCGGGTACTCGGAATCGCCACGCGCATACGGGCGGCGCACCTTGTCGTGCGCGCTGGTCAGGAAGCCCTTGAGGCGAGCGACATCGCGCTTGAAGGTGCTGTCCAGCTCACCGATTTCCACGATCCAGTGGCCGATGGCGCCCAGGATGGAATCCTTGTTGGTGGCGTCCAGATGGTGATCCACCTTCAAGAACGATGCACGCAGAGACTCGGGGATGAGCTGCATAAACCAGCTCGTCTTGCCGATGCCTTGCGCGCCTTGGAAGGTCAGCACGCCACGAGCTTTGAACTCGCCGGGGTACATGACCGCCGCGACGGCGCTGAGCAGCCAGCGAGTCACGAGGATGTCGCGCAGTTGTTCGGGATAGTCTGCGGCGACCACGATGGTTGCAAGCAAATCCTTGAGCCGGATGGTGCCATCCCAGGGTTTGCAGGAAATCCAGTCTTTGGGAGGGCAAACGCGGTTGCGATCGGCCAGGGCCGCGACATAGGCCGGAATGGGGCCAGCCTGCAGGCCGTTCAGCAGCGCACGGCTGATGATTTCCGCCAAGGCCACGTCGTCGGCGTTCTCGATGCCGAAGCTGCGATCAGGGAACTCGACCTTCAAGCGCTTGCGCATCTCGTCAAAGGCGACTGTGATGCCGTCGGCCTTGAGGATGTGGGCCAGGTTGTCGGTGGTTGTGGGAGGGAAGCGGGCACCGAATGCCGGTGGATTCGGGAACTCGTGAGGTGGGATGGGACTGGCTTTTTGGGGGGTATGCGCCCGAGCCACGGGCGTTATCTGAATGTGCTTCGGCGCTTGCACAGCGGCTCCTTACGCGGGGGGGATGCAGAACCTTGGCAGTTCAGCCCAGCCAAACAGGCGGACCAATGCCAAGGGCTAAGGGCGTCTGCCCGAAGTGCTTTGCGGAAGGGGTGGCGCGAGCCGAAGTCAGGTGGGAGCGCTCGAAAGACCCTGGCGGGCCTGCTCCACTGAGGCGCATGGGGAATGCGCACACGCAGTGTATTGCTTTCTGATCGGGCTTGCAGTCGCGCCGCGCAGACACTGGCCGGCCTAACGGTCCAACCAGCATCCACGGGCAACGAAGAATCCCTCGCCCTCCCGCCATACAGGCGCACGCAGGCCTCCGCATCGGAGCGGATCAATCTGAAATGCGCTGAACGGAGGAGGGGAGAGAGAAGAGTGGCGCGAAGCCGGGGAGGGGTGTTGGCGACCGAGGCGGGCTCAGTGCCAAGAGAAGTCGTCGCTGTCCAGCGGCCGGCCCGCCAGCAGCGATGCCTGATTGGTGATGGTCAAGGGCAGCAGCTCGGCGGGCAGATCCCAGTCGAGCACGGTGTCAGCGGCGGTGGTCAGGCAGTCGTGGAACGTCATGATGGAAGTCCTTTCAGAGGGTCAGTGGGATGGGTCAAACGTGGTGAAAATCCGCCGAGCCCAGCTGTGACGACCAGCGGAAGCACCGTCAAACGGCGTCCAGGGTCGGTATTGGGTCGGCATTGGCGGTTGCGCGTTTGGGCATCGAAAAATCTGCCCACGCGACAACGACTTACGGGAGCAAAAACGCAGCGACCTGCGGACTAGGTATCCAGCCCACGGCGAGCAGTCTTCGATGCCGGCTTGCGCTTGCCCTTGCTGCGGTGGCCGTCGGGGCGGGCGTCCTCGCCGAGCGACACCGCCGACTCGATCAAGGCCTGCACCTCGGCCACGAAGGGCTGAAGGTCGGCCAGCTCGTGGCATCGCGGGTTGCTCTCCATCGGCTTGATCACGCCGAGGTGCTTCAGCGAGGCCATCAGGAAGCCCCCGGTATTCACCGAACGGCCCTCAAACAGCGGCTGCAGCGAGTAGAAGGTCAGTGCCTCTCCAGGCTTGAGCAGTTCGAGGATGTCGGCGAAGCGCATCCAGTCCTGGCTGTAGAAGCCGGAGCCGGTGTTGTCCACCACGCGCAGCTTCACATCCGAGTCTGGGCCGCAGCCCAGCTGATAGACGAGGCTGGAACGGCCCGAGAGCGTCGGGCAAGCTGCAGCCTTCAGGACACGAAGCGCGGGCTGTTGAACGTTGGTCATAGATAACTCCTTGGTTGGGTGAAATGAACGAAGGGATGGACCCCTTCAAATAAGATGGAGAAATTCCCGCAGCGCAGCGGAGCCTCACGGCTCGACTTCCCCTTGCGAAACGGTCGGGGCGTACCGAGAACACATCTCCAAAAGCTCAGGCGCCAGGGCCGCGACCTTGGGCACATAGACGATCACGCCAACGCCGTCGTCACTGAGCACATAGGTCAGCTCGAACCAGCCGGGGTACTCGGCCAGGCTGTCCCACGAAGGCGTGAAGCCCGCGCTGCCGAACGGGATCGCATCAAATCGATTGACCAAGATGCAGAAACCCAAGGCCGCATCGATCTGTTCAACCGCATCGCCGGCCTCAAGCACGATGAACGTGGCCAGCTCGCCCAGCTCATCGGTGTATTCGGCCAGTTCGTCGATCCGACCATCGATGAGCTCTTTCAGCTCGGCATCGACGCCGGCCAATAGGAAAGCGCGCACGGCCGCCGCATCACGCAACACATACATGGCAACTCCTTTGCAGAAATGGAAACGGCGCCCAGGGATTGCTCCGAGGGCGCCGTGATAGGGGTGGGATTGGTGGCCGGTCAGAGGCCGAAGATGAAGAGGGAAATGGCGAGGTACGCCGCAAAAGTGAACAGCGAGATGAACGTCACTTGCAGCAGCGGCACCAAGGACCACAGGAGATCGCGCAGGGCGCGTCGAACCTGCCGGCCCAGCTTGGCGTGCCAGGAGTCATCGACGACGCAAAAATCATCGAAGTCATCCATGGCGCGGCGAGCCTGCCGGATCGCATCGCTGGCTGATCGTGATTCCCGGACGCGGGCAGACGGTGTTTGAAGGGGGATAGGGCGAGAGGACTTCTTGCTGGGCATGCAGCTCCTGGTGATGGACAAAGAAAAGCGCCCCGGGATTGCTCCACGAGGCGCCTGGCGAAAGGGCTTTGGTTCGGTCAGTTCGATGCGGACAGGTCCCGCAGCATCCGCAAGGTCAGCTCATCCAAGCCGACGCGGTAGGTGTAGGTCTTGCCCTCCTGCACTGTGGTTTCCACCTGCACGGGCGGCACCCGGCCGGTGATGTTGAACATGCGGGCTTCGATGAACACCGTCCCGGGATCGGCCGAGACGGTCACCTTCTCGCCCTGCCGCAGCTCGGCGACCTGGCGGCCGTTGACGAGGATGGTGAACACATGCTCGGCACCATGCAGGCCCTGATCCCGGACGATCGTGACCTTGGCCGGGTTGGTGGACTTGACGGTGGGCCGTTCAAAGACCCGCGCAGGCGGCACCTCGCGAGCTTCATGCAAGGGCGTCGGGCTCGTTCCACAACCTGCGGCGAGGCAGGCCATGAAGAGCATCGACACGATGGACAGGTGTGACTTCAAATTGGATCTCCCATCGGTTGGTGGCGCATAGAGCGCCGTTGCGGTGAATGAAGAGAGGGCGGGCTACCGCCAAACGAACGTGGCCGACCAGCCGGCCGCCACAAACATCGGGGCCAACACCTTTTCGGCGTTCTTCTTGGCCTCTGCGATCCACTGGGGCGAGCTGCAGTACCGGCCGATATCGGCTTCGGCGGCAGTCCAGCCGTTGTTGATGGCGGCCTTGTGGTTGGCCGAGTTGGGGACCAAGACCTCAAGGCCTTCGCTGGTCACCGTGTAGAAGTAGGAGCCGCCGGCCTCACGGGCGGCATGGCTGACCCGAGGCGGGCGCATGCGAGGCGCAGGCAGGACGACGCGCAGGGACTTCACCTCGGGCTGGACCTGCTCATAGCGGGCTGTTTGCAGGTCGGTGCCGATCTCGCAGTCTCCGCGCACCACCATCAAGACCCGGGTGCCACCCAAGCGCAGCTCGTAGGGCGTCAGGGGAATGTCCTGGGCGCGCTTCTGGAAGAACTCCAGGACGTTGGCGTAGTGCAGGCGCAGCGTGACGAGCTCACCGAGGTTTTCGGTGGATAGCTGAGGTGGTACGGGTAGAGGCGGTGCGGGCTGTCGATAGGACTGCCAAGCCAGGGCAGCGAGGGACAGGGCGATGACGGCCAGTGCCGGGCGGACGATCTTCATGCGGGCCGGCAATGGCTCGCGCTTCCTCCTGCGACACCACAACCTAAGTAGAACTTAGGGACAAGGATAAGCGAATACCTAAGAGTCGCTTAGGTGAAAGCGACGCTTGGAAAACCCCAGGGGAGGAAGCTGAAGGCAGCCGATGTAGACGGCCTGCCCGTGTTTGCTCGCCGGTTTGTCCAGGCGCGGGAGCGCGCTGGATTGACCTTAGAACAGGTCGCCGCAGCAGCGGAAATCGAGGACGCGGCCAGCGTTCGGATGAGCCAGTACCAGCGAGGCGTGCATACCCCACGGTTCAACGTTGCTCAGCAGCTCGCAAAGGCGCTCAATGTGCCGGTTGAGTTCCTGTATGCGCCAGACGACCAGACGGCCGAGTTTCTTCTGCTATGGCATAAGTTGCCAAAGGCGAAGCGCACGCAACTACTAAATGCGCTCCAAGAAGCACGATAAAAACGTGCGATAGCTGTTGGGGCGTCTCGTTAAATTCGGATTGAACGGTCATTCTCAGTAAATTCCCGACCGACAACGAATTTCTCATTGTCGAGTTCTGGGGCGATCTGAGAGGTTGCCATAATTAACTGGTATTCAACCTGATAAGACGCGCATTCTTCAGCGATTATTTTTTGCAGTAGGTGGGATCGTGCCAATTCCATTCCGCCGTCTTCAATGCCGTCCAGCATGAGAAAACGAGGGAAGCGCATTGACTGAATCTTAGTGGAAGCGCTCAGAAGTGCGACATGGAATAGGTGCCGCAACACTACGGTTGAACTCTCCGAAAATCGATCTGAACCGTCTACTGCAACTTGATTGTCGGTAAAGCTGAAATGAACGTGTTCGGCTGTTTTAAATTCGGCTTGACGATGCAGGTCCTTGCGTAACAAGCGCCCAAGCGTCTGAGATATTTCCAGGGCGACATCGCGCTTTCTCTTGTCCTGCGCATCTTCAAGAGACTCAATTGTATGATTGAGTTCGTCGATGGCTGATATTAGAGCATTTCTCTTTTCCTGCAGGTCCTTAATTACGCTGGCCAGGCGCTGATTTTCATACAGGCTCTTAATTTCTTGGTCTAAGGCACCAGCCTCACGAATGGCGTTTTCCAATGCCATTTCGAGATCGCTAGACCACGATTGAGCGACGGAAATATATTTCCGCTCCAGTCTTCGTAAATCCTGTCGGAGGGCCGGGAGAGCCGCACGGAGAGTTCTTATCTCCTCTTCTCGCTTTGCAATGATGGAGCGAGATTCCTGAAGTTGGAGCCGAAGCTCATTCTTCATCCGAAGAAGCTGCGCGTCTCCGGCCCCTCCGAGCAGGGGGCTCTTGCATAGCGAACACGCCTTAGTAGGGTCTTCGCTGAGCTTGATTTCCGAAAGGCAGCAAGGACACAGCTGAAATGCCAGGCCGCCAAAATAATTACGAGCAGCTTCAGATTCATCCAAGCTTTCCAGCCGAGACTCAACTTCAGCTACAAAGGCGGTCGTATCAGCAAGGTCTGCTTCCTTTCTAGCTGCCGCATCAACTGTTTCAGTCAGCGTGCGTTTGGCAAGATCGAGGGCTGCACGTGCAGGGGCTTCTTCACTTTGCCGCTTATGGTCCTGCTGAACCGTGCGTTCAGTCTTCAGACGCGTGATCTCACGCAGCAGGTGCTCCCTTCGGCTTTCGGCCTCAATAATCTGCTGCCCAAAAAACTCTATTCCGACATCCTGCTTTGATTTCGCCAATACGGTGAAAATGCTTTTCAGCTCTGAGTCGGCTGCGCTCAGTTGTTTCTCTAGGTCGCGCCTTCTAAGCTGGGCAGAATATAGCTTGTCATCGTAAACGCCGGAAATGTAATTTCCAACTGTTTCTCGCGTGAGCTGACTGTCCCAAGTGTCGCTTCTAAAAATTGGACTGTGTAGCGAGGGCTGATCTGCGTACATCACTCGCAGAAACTGGTGCATAGTTAGATTGGATGCCCCATCTCCTTGCGCCTCGGACATTCCCATTGCGAGTAAGAGGTTTTGTGTAAAGCCAAGCTTGTTTTCACTTCTCCGGAATGGGTAGAGCTCCCACCCCTGGAACGCAGATGCCGTGGCCTTATCAAGGCTGTCCCAGTAGATGTACATAGGACGTTGCCGCTCATGGCTCACCTGGCGTTTCAGGGTTGCCCGTTTTCCGTTTAAGGAAACCTCATTGATGACGAAATCACAAAGCAAAGCCTCTTTTTTCCACGGTATCTCCTCTGCGCCGAGGCCAAACGCAAGGAAATCCAGTGTAGTGGTCTTGCCTGAGCTATTGTGGCCTTTGACCACATTTAGCCCAACGTGAAAGCTCTCCTCAAGGACAGTATGTCCGTCCTTGATAACACGTAACTCATTGACGACTAGTGTGGGCTCAAACCGGATCATATCGATATTCCATTAGCCCAGTTCTCTGTTTGAGGCCGCCAGATCCTCCGAGAGGAAGGGAGCCTAATTGCGTCAGAATATATGTCGTAAGCTCGGGAGATGCGCTAGCCAGTAGTTGCTGCTCTGTGGCAACCAAATTTTCAGGCGGAATCCAGTCGGTCCGTTCCACCATCCCAACTTCCAGCTTGTCCGTATCGAATACGTTTGAAGCCGCCAGGAGTCGTGCTGCGGCGCGTTGAATCGCTTCTAGGTCTCGGAATGTCCGTAGAGAACTGACCGGCCCCCGAAACTTGTTCTTGGCCCCTCGTGCTGTGGGTCGTATTTCACGATGAGTGCTGGGTAACTCTATCTCAGCCACCTCTGCCGGAAAGCAAAGGTAGAAATCTAGAATTCTCAATTTCCCAAATTCCAGTGCCCGTATGCTTTCGGTGATGGTTATCAAGCGATAAACGCAGTGGTAGGCATCAAAGGCCGGGTGGTAAATTAGCATTTGTCCCACCTTATGTGGCAATTGCCACCAAGATAAAACAGCATGCCTAACAAATCAACATAGGTGATTTGAAGGTCATTTTCACCAAGCATGGCATCTGTCGGCGCCAGCACCTTCTCGCTAATCAACTGATCGACTTCGTCTCGTGGGCGGCCCGCTTCAATAGCCGGCTTCACGTGAAGAGTGAACTCAGTATGAATCTTGGAGAGAATGTGCGTAATGATGTCGTGCGTGACTGGTGAAGTCTGCCACTGCATTATTAGCATTGACGCCCGCTGCTTCCAGAGTAGGGCCTCAGAAAGCAGATCCTCGCGCCCACCATCCTTTAGCTTTGCTTCAAGACCACGTATGTCCGGGCTGGCCGTGGAAGAGCAAAAGTGCTGAAGAATTTCCGCGATATTGGATTTGTGTGACGAGGCTTGCTCGTCATTGCGCAGAATTTGATATAAGCGCGAAAGCGAAGTGGGTTGATTTACATATATGTTTTTGGTCTCGTATTTCGAGCCCGCAACAATGTCACCACCAGCTTTGTTGCCGATTTGGGCAACCGACATTCGCTTTAATTCTTCTTGTTATTTGAATTCGTCGTTTTATTGCCGGCAACAATATCGCCACCGGCGAAGTTGCCCTTCTGCACCACCTTGGTGCTGGATGATTTGCGATTAATTGCTAGCTTGAAAACAATGCCAGCAGCCGCTAGGGCCCCAAGTGCGGCGAGAGCCCACTTGCCAATTTCATTCCAGTCCATAGTTCTCCCTTCCGGACACCTCAAGGGGTGGCTCAGATTGGCCGAGCATAAGCGAAGTTGTTTCGTTATGTGAATGGAGCTTGCCCCTGGGGGCTGAAGCGGACGGTTTGGCCCACTGGCTACACGTCATGAGCGCTGTCAGCAGGCCTGTCTATCGCGCCGTATCGGCCACGTCTGCTTGCCTGCTAGTCAGTCTTGAGGATGGAGCCGTTGTCCATGACAAGCAGACTGTGTGCGCCGCATTCGTGGCGGCAATCTATCCAGAGAGGACTTTTGATGAAAACGCTACTCCTTTATGCCGCCCTCCTGAGCGTGGGTGCGCACTTCACAGAGGCACATGCTGCTGACAACGATAAGTCGTGCAGCGAAAAGAAGTGCTATGACGATCGGAAGAAGGAGATCGATAAGAAGGGCAACTCTCACGACGCCGACAAGAAGTACGACAAGTGCAAAGATCAGTGCGATCGTGAGAAGGACAAGCGAGGCAAGTGATGGTGCTCGACCGGCGAGGCTGTGCACCGCCAAGCGCCGAGCCACAAAGAAAAAGCCCCACACGCTTTCGCATGTGAGGCTTTGATTTGGCTCCCCGACCTGGGCTCGAACCAGGGACCT
>Ga0164290_1002505_pt1 | contig 12426 bp, 16 predicted proteins | sample Micstemetagenome_FD_108782 | JGI IMG/M metagenome (GOLD analysis project Ga0164290, IMG submission 108782) | Contaminated culture microbial community from soil near Moab, Utah, USA - Microcoleus steenstrupii SON62 (Illumina Assembly) | ecosystem: Environmental > Terrestrial > Soil > Soil crust... | reverse complement strand
TTTTCGGTACAATACTGTTGCGTGCATCGCGATGTAATTCTTTTCTAAAAGATGTATGTAATGATCATTGTCAGGTAACTTTTGATTCGGCGGTATCAATTTGTCCCACTCCACTACAAATTGATTGTAAGAACCCGATACAAAGGCATAAGCTTCGTTTTGTCGGATCGCTTCAAAATTATTAACGAGGGCTTCAGGCAAAAGCCAGTCATCAGCGTCTAAAAATAAAAGATATTCACCGGAAGCAACTTCAACTCCACGGTTCCTTGCAGCAGATAGCCCCTGGTTCTCTTGAAATACATATTTTACTTCAGTATATCGTTGCGCTACTTCAGACGTTTCATCAACAGAACCATCATCTATCACTATTATTTCCTTGTTCTTCCAGTTTTGATCTATTACACTTTCTATAGCCTGTGCAAGAAAATGACCATGATTATAACAGGTAATAACTATGGATATCAATGGAGATGCGGATGGCGTGTTCATGGTTAAAAAAAGGTTTCTTTAACCTGGTTGATAACTACAGGAAAATCCGGCCGTATAAAACCCATTGCTTTCCCTTTCCCAATAATAACACCTGCATTTTCCGATATATCAAATTCAATGCATTTCCGGAAATAGAATAACGATCCTGCTTCACTGATCCAATCAATGGCGATGGAGTAAGAACCTGCCACCAAAAAATTGCCTGGTATAGAGCATGTTGCCTCGTATGTACCAGTTTCATATTGTTGTTTTGCGGTAGGTATATCGAGAATGCATTGTCCGCCACGGTTAAATAATTGAATAGACAAACGAAAGGTTTGCTTTGAAAGGTTATACCATGCTAACTTAATATTGAGTGGTGTTGTAGTATCAATAATATCACTCACATTGCCATGTTGAGGGCTTAACTCAACGGACCGCACTTTTATTTGATCGGTTCCCGGTGCTGTTTTCTCATCTGCCCACAACTGCCGCAGATGATTTTGATGGGCGCCATTCAGATATTTATCGGTAATTACCTTTGCTTCACCGGCTTCTATTAATTGTCCTTGTTGTAGCCATAGTGCATGACTACAAAGAGCATTTACAGAGTGCAGATTGTGGCTTACAAAAATGATGGCTCTTTCTTTATTGCTGGCAAAGTCCTGCATTTTCTGCAATGATTTCGCCTGGAATTCTGCATCCCCGACAGCAAGCACTTCATCTACTATAAGAATATCAGGTTCTAAATGCGCAGCAACTGAAAAGGCAAGACGTACATACATACCAGACGAATACCTTTTTACCGGTGTATCTATAAAGGCTGATATGCCCGAGAACTCAATGATCTCATCAAACTTTTCCTTTACTTCATTTTTAGTCATGCCTAAGGTATAGCCGCTCAAATAAACATTCTCGCGGCCCGTCAGCTCTCTGTGAAAGCCTGTACCCAATTCAAGCAGGCTGCTGATCTTTCCTTTACCCCTGATAATACCTGCAGTAGGGTTAATGATCTTAGAAATAATTTTTAGTAAGGTTGATTTTCCTGCCCCATTCTTGCCTACAAGTCCCCACACTTCACCTTTGCGCATCTGAAAGTTTAGATCTTTCAGTGCCCATATGTATTGACTATTGCCATTATTATTTCTAGCGTCAAGTGTGCTAAAGAAAGGGTCGCTTTTTTTGAGGATGGAAGTTAACCACCAGCTTTTAATATCCTGGCGTAAGGATCCTGTGCCAATAGTTCCTAACCTGTACACTTTAGAAAGATTCTCTGCTTCAATCACTACATCATTCATAGCGTTTTTTTAAAGGACATCCATTAACTTTTGGCCCTGCCGGTTAAAAATATATGTACCTGTTATCAGGATAACGATCATGAACGAGGTGCTATATAAAAGCTGTAAAGGAGTAAAGATGCCCTCACCAAAGAAAGCATACCGGAAAACTTCAAACAAGGGCGATAAAGGATTAATATGAACCAGCCATTGCACATTAGCACGAATGGAGGAAACAGGATAAATTACCGGGGTTATAAACATGGCTAATCGTATGATCAGATGAATAAGATTTGCCAAGTCGCGGTATTTACCCGCCAGCACCGAAAAGATCAACCCAAGCCCCAGGCTAAGTCCGGCAATTATGATAAATACAAATGGAATGAAAAACACCCAGTTTGTAATGTTTACAGGGGTATCATAAAATATCCAATAAACGGCAAGCACAATTATAAACAGAACCAATTGCACCATTGTGCGTAAAAAATGGGTACATAAATAAGAAATAGGGATAACCACTCTTGGGAAATATACTTTACGGAAAAGTTCTTCGTGATAGATGAATGTGAAGGCTACATCTGCAAAGCTTTCGCTATAATAATTCCATAATAACACACTGCAGAAATAAAACAGAACAGGTGGGATGCCGCTTGTTGAAATACCTAAAAGGTTACCGAAAACAAATACAAAAGTGATGAGAGTTAATACAGGCTGCAGCAAAATCCACAGCGGCCCTAATATAGTTTGCTGGTAGTTCACTAAAAACTGTTTTCGTACCAGCCGTGCTAAAAGATTACGATACAGGAATAATTCACGCAACGTTCCTCCCCAGGTTGATCTGGAAGTGAGCACCCAATCCCATGCCTTTTCTTGTGCTATCATGAAAGCTGTTTATTATGCGACAACGCTTTAAAGATAGCAATCTAAAAATAACGATGAGGGAAGGGAATGCAGGCATGAATTAGAAATGACTATTTGACCTTCAATTGTTTATAGGATAAGAGTTGAATCACTCTAATACTTTGCAGGCAAATCCTCTTTCTTCCACCAGAAGCATCACTTTTTCGGTTAGAACGTCTTTTCCTTCTAATCTTAATACTTTATCACAGTCGTGCATGTCAATATTAATCCTGGTTTGAGGGAAATGCTTTTGTAATTCGTCAACAAGCAATTTTGCCTCCCCTTCTTCCTGCACGTTCGTTGTAAATACTTCAATCATTAGATGAATGTTGTTTTTCAAAGTTGTGGTCGAAAAATAGTATCTACAGGGTGCGTATACGGCATTATGAAGGGTTGATTGCGACAAGGAAATGAATTAGTTTCGGGATATGAAACACATCTCAATATTAGTTCCAAGAGGAGCTATTTTAGGAAGTCTTGAAGGCACCCGGCAGTTGTTTACACAGGTAAATGATTTTGTGATCCAAAGAGGCGCACCTCCTATATTCAAAGTGCAACTTGTTGGGTTGAATAAGCAAACACCGTTGACAGGTGGATTGTTTACTGCCAATACAGATGTAACAATAGATGATATTGATAAAACAGATTTGATAGTTATTCCTGCACTGGACGGTGAGATAAAAGGGGCTATAGAAAACAATGCGGCTTTTATACCCTGGATCATCAAACAGTATAAAGCAGGTGCTGAAGTGGCTTCGCTTTGCCTTGGAGCATTTTTGCTTGCATCAACCGGGTTGGTAAATGGACGCAAATGTGCCACGCATTGGTTAGCAGAGGCTCAGTTCAGAGAGATGTTTCCTGAAGTACACCTTGTTACCGAAAAGATCATTACAGATGAAGGAGGAATTTATTCCAGCGGTGGTGCTTTCTCTTACCTTAATCTCATTCTATACCTTATAGAAAAATATACAGGCAGAGAAATGGCTGTATTGGCAGCTAAAGTTTTTGCAATAGAAATAGAAAGACAAAACCAATTATCCTTTGTTATTTTCCAGGGCCAGAAAGAACATGAGGACGACGCAATTAAAAAAGCACAGGAGTACATTGAAAAGAATTATCAGGAAAAAATAACGGTTGACCAACTGGCTTCCATGTTTGCCATCGGTAGAAGAAACTTGGAAAGACGGTTTAAGAAAGCGACAGCCAACACCGTAATGGAGTACATTCAAAGGGTAAAGATTGAAGCAGCGAAAATGGCGTTGGAAAAAAGCCGGGAGAATGTGAACGAAGCAATGTATAAAGCCGGGTATACCGATATTAAAGCATTCAGAACCACTTTTAAAAAAATAACCGGGTTATCTCCGCTGGAGTATAAAAACAAGTATAACCGAAGCACCATCGCTATATAAAATGTTTGAGCTGGTTAGCCTGACGTTGAAGTGGCTGAATAATCTATAGAATGAGTTTTTTAAAAGTATCTGCTGTCAGTAAAAACCTTGATGATTTATTTTTAGTTAAGGAGATCAGTTTTTCGCAGGAGCAATTACAAAAGATAGCCATTGCCGGTGCAACAGGTTCTGGTAAAACTACTTTGCTGAAAATGATCGGCGGTTTACTTCAGCCAGCCTCAGGAACGATTTTTTTCGATGGGCAAAAGGTAATGGGTCCAGATGAACAGCTAATACAAGGCCACCCGCAGATTGCTTATTTATCCCAGCATTTTGAGCTTCGGAATCATTACAGGGTAAGCGAACTTCTTGACATGAACAACCAGCTTACTGCAAACAATGCACAGTTGGTTTATGAAGTTTGCCGGATAGATCATTTGCTGCACCGCTGGTCACACCAACTTTCAGGTGGAGAAAGGCAGCGCATCGCTTTATCAGCTTTGCTACTAAAAGCACCTAAGCTTTTGTTGTTAGATGAACCTTATTCTAATCTTGATCCGATTCATAAATCAGTGTTGAAAAATGTGATTGAAGATGTTGGCAAGGAATTGCAGATGAGTTTTATACTTGTATCGCATGATGGTGCAGATACATTGTCATGGGCAGATACTATTCTCATACTTAATAAAGGAGAATTATTACAGGAAGGATCGCCGCAGGAAATTTATTATGCACCGGGCTCTGAATATGCAGCTTCTTTGTTTGGAAACTTCAATTTGTTAACGCCTGCTTTAGCAAAAATCTTCTCCCGAACAAATGATATAGAAATGAATCAAATTGGTTCATTCCTTCGTCCGGAAAAATTTTTGCTATCTAAGTCTGGCAATGGTTTAAAAGGGATAGTAAAATCAGTTCGGTTCATAGGCCCTTATTGTGAAATTGAAGTTATGATAGCAGGAAATCTATTGCGTGTTTATAGCCCGCAATCGTATGCAGTAAATGATGACGTGTTTGTCAGTGTTAAGTTAGAATAGGTTGGGCTATAATGCAGAAAGAAGAATAAGGCTCCATCTTTTTTAGATGTGTGCCAGTAACTTTCCATCCGGACCCTTTTAGTGCTTTTGCGTGTTGGTCAACACTTTCCTGATTTGAGTTGTAGGGTTGCTGGAAGAAAAGATAAAGACAACCGGTGTGTTTCAACAATGTGCTGGCTAATTGCAATTCTTTGGAATGGCTTTTTATAAAAGCAGAGACATTAAAAGCAACAATTTTATCAAATTGTTTTCCATTCAAATCGGCTTTCAGAAATTCTGCTGTATGGAATATTGATACTCCCTTTTTAATGTAGTACTTGTTTCTTTTTACAGCCAATTTGATCATTGCTGCTGATCTATCAATAGCAGTGATTTGGCCGGTTTTAAGGTGTAATGCAATTTGCTCTGCAAGCAATCCTGCCCCGCAGCCCACTTCTAAAATATGGTCTGAAGGTTTGTGATTAAGTACTTCGACTGCCCAAGGAAATCTTTCGTTAACAGCCATGATAAGCGATGGATTTGTAAACAAAAAAGCCTCTCAATGAGAAGCTTTTTGCGGACTGGACGGGACTCGAACCCGCGACCTCCGCCGTGACAGGGCGGCATTCTAACCAACTGAACTACCAATCCTTTTCTGTTGGGGCAGCAAAAATAGGAGAGAAAATTATTCAAGCCAAAACAAAAAACACCCTTTTGGAATTTTTTGAAAAATAAAAAGTCCCGCCTGTTGCGGGACTGAACACTTAGCCACTCTTCCTCTTATTCAAATCTATTACAGTAGCTTCCTTCATCAGCTCACCAATAGGTGTTGGCTCTGCTGCCGTTCTGTCCACAGGCCCATAGCCTTTCAGGTACACTTCCTTTTCATCACGTATTCTTGTGTACACAGCATACCTGTCATTGCGGTAGGCTTCCAGCTTTTCCATAATAGAATAATGCGTCAATAATTTTTTAAACGAGCCATATTTACCTTCTTTAGCTCTTTCAAAAAATACAATTAGGTCTTCCAGGGCCAACTGGTCTTCCTGTGCTGCAATCATCAGGTCGCAGGCACATACTGAAACTTTGGTTTCTGTAAGCTTTTTACTTTTAGGTAATGCCACCGAAGCACAAAATTCCTGGAGGATCAATTTCACCAGCTTATGCATCCTTTTGTTACCATATTCTTTTAACAACGCAGGAATGCGGTTGGTAAGTGGAATGGAAAGCAGGCCTTCAAAATGTACAGCATCTTCTTTCTGAAACTGCTGTAATGTAAGATTAGCCAACATCTCATATTCCAGGGAACGTACATACCGCTTTCCGGTTGTTTTCTTTGGCTTTTTTATGTCTAAGGATATGATGTTGTTTTTATAGTTGCTCATTTCTAATACTCCTTTTTATTCATGAATATTTATAATAAGTAACGAACACATATTATTCACCACTCACTATTAACTATTCACCTCTTAGCTTGCTTTTGCATACCGTGTACGCATCAAACGTAGTCGCTGATACAAACTGCCAATCACCAATGCTACATTTTGATCTTTTAATTCAACCTGGTGCCATTGCTCGTCACTATCCATTACATACAGTTCGTCTTTAGGACTAACAGATACTGCCCATGCTGCAAAAGGATAGGTATGAGGTGTCAGCTTTACTTCCACTGCTGTGTCGAAGTAGAGATATTCATCGCCCACCAGGTCTTTTATAATATCAACACATTCTGTATAAATTGTCTTTGTCATTTTGCAAGGGTTATTCTATAGGTTGATTTACTTTTTTTAAAGGCTCCTTCAATCACTTCGCCTGTTTCGTGGTCAACAGCTATTCTGCCCGGAGCTACTTTTCTTATTTTTTCTTCTACTGCTTTTTTCCTTTCTGTCAGCATCTTTATTGCTTCTTCCAGTTCATTCCATTCTGCACTGCCCGAATAATCATAACTAACCCCAGCTTCACAGGCTTCTATTTTTGCACCAGAAGCTGTGGTCAGTTTTCCATGATGTTTTGCCAGTTCATCTCGCAGAAATTGTACATAGCGTTCGTCTTTGCGAACAGCTTTTACAAATTCCTCCATAGCTGCTAATGCTTCAGCCACCTGGAACACATTTCCTTCTTCCAATACATTATCTACAGATCCATCTGCCAAAGAAGCAATTTGCTTTTTGGTCAGGCCTTCTTTTATTAAAGGCAGCGAAGCTTGTTGCTCCTCTATATTATGCTGCACTAAGTGTTTTGCCATTGATCTGATTTCTGCGGTTAGCAATCAATTGTTGCAATAATGGATTGGCATCTACATCGGCTTTATTTTTCTGATACAATTCCACTAAATCTTTCTGTGTAGCACATCCTTCCACTTTTTTGTACCAATCACTGCCAGGTTTTATTACATTAAATGCTTCTTCACCTTGTTCGCACCATTCTGCTATAGTCTCACCTGTTTTTTCAGATGGAACAAATGCAGGCTTACCCATAAATAGTCCTGTACGGTCTTTTGAGGCTGTTGCATTATGCTTGGTATCTAACTCCAGGTTGATGGTGAGTTCATATTCAAAACCTTCACGAGTGATCTCTTTCAATCCTCCTTTCTCAACCTTCACTCTGCCATCAACTTTTGTCATTTCATAATCCTGCTTTCTTCTTACTGTAGTAATAATGTGGCAGGGACTGTGAAGTATTGCATCAATAAATGCCTGGTGACGTGGAGTAACTTTCGCCCAATCCTGGTACTTACCACCAAGGCTTTCCACTATCTCCAAACAACCACCTTTGCCATCCCATTCGTGAGAAATAGAATCAACTATTATGACTTCCATACCAGCCTGTTCGCAAGAACGGATTGCCTCAATGTAACGTTCGGGTGAGTAGGGTGCTGTCAATGGCAATACATTGTAATCACCCAAATGAGCATATAGATCTGCACTGCCGTTCTCAGTATCAATTATGGCTACTTTACTTAAGTCGCCGCATAAACCTTTAGCCACCAAAATAGCGCTGTAGGTCTTACCACCTCCGGATACGGCTGACAGTCCTAAGCGGATCTTTGCTTTTTTTCTTGTTGCTTTTCTTAATTGCATTGTATGTCGTGTTTAATCGTACTCTTAATTCGTGAAATGGTGAATCGTCAATCATGAATTAGAATCCCTGGTTAGGAGACTTTATTCACGTCTCACAATTCACGTTTGACGTAATTACGCTGCCTTGTTCATGCTGTTTTCAAATTCTCCGGCGAAGTATCGAATGGCTGCTTCTTCTATCTCTTCTATTGTGCCCATTACCTCCAACACCGGCTTAATATCAGTGCCATTCCATTTAATAGTTTCAATATCTACCTGGAAACGATCAAAAATGTCAAGCGCCGAAGCAGACGGGTTGAAATAGCCAACGCCTTCTACCGTAAGTTCTCCTACCTGCTCGGTAACAATCTTTAGATTACGCACCACCTTGTGTTTAAGTGGATATTGAAAACCGAATGTTCTTTCTATCTTTCTCATGGCCTTTGATTTGTGAATTTTTCTACTAAATTTGTGAAGGATAAAGTTACAAAAATTCACATTGTAAACAATTTATTCACAATTTTATTCACATCAGCTTAACGTTTATGCAAGAGGGTTTTAATTTATTAGAAATCAGGGAGTTATATGAGTTAAACCAGAGTGATTTTGCCCGTAAGATTGGTTATAGTCGTGAGGTGATTAATAAGGTAGAGAGCGGTAAAATGAAGCCATCAAAATTCCTGATTGAATCGATCAAAAAATTTGTCTCAGCGCATCAAAAAGCAGATTTTTCACATGATGTGAATATTTTGGGGAAAGCTTTGCATTCCGTGAATAAAAAAGCGACAGAACCCTATGTGCATCAACGTTGGGAGCAGAAAATTGTTCCATCTGATTTTTTAGTTCCATTAGTCGGCATTAAGGCGCAAGCCGGCTATATAAAAGGATTTGAAGAAACTGATTATATGGAGGCCCTGGAGAAATATTCTTTACCTCCAGGGGTAAATCCTACCGGTGCAGTGTGGCGTTATTTTGAAATTGATGGTGATAGTATGGAACCAACATTTAGTGCAGGTGACGTGGTGTTGGCAACTATGGTTCCGCATGTAGACTGGCAGGACATAAAGAATTTTTGTGTGTACGTAATTCTTACCGCCGATCAATTGCTCATTAAACGCATTTATAAGAAGTCTGATACTGAATGGGTGATGGTATCAGACAATGAAGAAGTTACGCCACAGGCAGTCATTAATGTAAAAGATATAAAACAGCTTTGGTTGATGAGGAGGCATATACGTTCCAAAGCCCCGCAGCCGAGGGAGTTTAAGATAACGGCCTAAGGCTTTCCTGAAATCCTTTTCTATATTGTGAATGATGAAACGAAGAACGATCATTCGCATACTTCTTTGGTGTTTAATTATTGTTTTTATTTTAATTAACGGCATTGCGTACATGCATGCCTATAAGTTTACTCATTTTGCAGATCCATCGGTTGAGAAAACTCCTAAGCATTTGTCCTTTGGGCAAAAGATCAAAACACTTTTCACTGGGATAAATAATCCCAGGCCTGCAAATAAGCAGCTTCCTTCAAGACCGTTCGAGTCAATTAAAGTCAAGAGTAATGTAGTATTGGATTGCTGGATGATGAAAAGAGACAGTGCAAAAGGCACTATGATTCTTTTTCATGGCTATAGTGGTGAAAAATCATCCATGCTGGATAAGGCTGAAGTTTTTTTGGAGTTAGGTTATAACGCTATGCTGGTTGATTTCATGGGTTCGGGCGGATCAGAAGGTAATACAACAACCATTGGTTTTTAAGGAAGCTGAAGAAGTAAAAGATTGTTTCAATTACCTGACTAGTCTGGCCACCAAAACATTCATTTGTTTGGAACATCAATGGGTGCTGTAGCTATTATGAAAGCGATTGCTGACTATAATATTCAGCCTGGCTCAATAATTATAGAATGTCCATTCGGAACAATGTACAAAACAGTTGCCGCTAGGTTTGATGCACTAGGTGTTCCTAAATTTCCAATGGCAAGTTTGCTGATGTTCTGGGGAGGTATACAAAATGGTTACTGGGCTTTTTTGCATAACCCGGTAGATTATGCAAAAAGCATCACTGCTCCAACCTTGCTTTTATATGGGGAAAGGGATGAGAGAGTATCGAGAGCAGAGATTGATGAAATTTATCATAATATGAAAGGAGAGAAGGTGCTTAGATTATACCCATTGGCTGGGCACGAAAACTATTTATTGAAGTATAAAGAGCAGTGGGTTCAAGATGTAAGTCATTTCTTAAACGACAGGTAAGGATTGAGGTTGTAATGAGTGGTTATGATATGACCAATCTGGTTGTTGCAGTACAAGTGCAACGCAAAAAAACCTGATAGTAGCAATGCAGCTTAATTCATCACAATAACTTTCCACTCAATATCATCACCGCTAAAGAAAAATAGATCAATAAACCTGTTACATCAACTAATGTAGCAACAAAAGGAGTAGAAGATGCTGCGGGATCGGCACCTAATTTTTTTAGAATTAGAGGCAGCATAGAACCCATGAGTGTTCCCCAAAGTACGACGCCTATTAGAGATAACCCAATGGTGAACGCAATACTGAGATAGTATTCTCCAAACGTATGGGAAAAGGAATGCCATATAGAGATCACAGAAATGCCCAGGATGCAAAGTGTTGTTCCTAGCAGTAAACCGGAAATAATTTCTCTGCGCATAATGCGCCACCAGTCTGCAATGGAGATCTCTTTCAGTGCCATTGCCTGGATGATCAAAGTAGCAGCCTGTGAACCACTGTTACCGCCACTTGAAATAATCAATGGTATGAAGGTAGCCAGTATCACTACTTTAGCTATCTCATCTTCAAACTGGTGCATGGCGGATATGGTGATCAATTCACCAATAAAAAGAACGATCAGCCATACCACTCTTTTCCGGAACAACTGCAGAAGAGAAATATCTAAATAAGGTTGTTCCAAAGCTTCGGTACCACCCATCTTTTGCATGTCTTCGCTAAATTCTTCACTGGCAACCCAAAGCACATCGTCAATGGTTACAATACCTAACAATTTGTTGCTGTTGCTAACTACCGGCAAAGCCACACGATTGTTCATTTTAAATACATCATTGGCTATCTCCTGGTCATCATAAGCATTTAGCGAAATGACCCGCCCGTCCATCAGGTCTTTTACTTTTTTATCAGGAGAGGCTAAAATAAATTCTCTTATCCGTATATCATCCAGTAGCTCTCCATCTTTATTAATGACATAAATAACATCAATCGTTTCGCTGTTCTTTCCAACTCTTCGGATGGTATTTAAAACTTCCTGAACCGTGTTGTTTTCATACACATAGATATAGTCAGGCGTCATTAGACGGCCTAAGCTGTTTTCGGGATATCCTAACAGTGATAAGGTTATCTTTCTTTCTTCCTGATTTAATAGCTTAATGAGCTCTCTTACAACATTACTGGTAAGCTCTTCTAAAAAATCTGTACGGTCATCAGGAGAAAGTTCATTCAGCAACTCGGCTGTTTTATCGGGCGGAAGTGTTTGAATGATGCTTTTTTGAGTAGGAACATCAAGGATCTTAAATACGCCTGCTGCCCGGTGTACCGACATGGCAGCAACAATATTGCTTTCATGATCAGGGAATTCATATACCAGCTCGGCTACGTCGCTAATGTTCTGTTGATCCAGCCATTCCCTGATCTCCCTTGGATTTCCTGAATGGATCTTATCCTCAAATTGCTCTTTTAATACTTCCAGCGACATGCTTCAAAATTAAGTGAGCTTTTTGTGGTATTGACCACCCTTGCTATTAATTTGTGGCAAAGTTTCAGAGTGAAGGCTATCAACTATATCTCAGAGCATGTTTATGTATCCAAAACAGAAGGGATGGGCAGGGGCATGTTTGCAAAAGTAAAGCTGAGAAAAAACACAGTAATAGAAATTGCGCCTGTAATTGTAATGAGCGGTGCAGACAGAAAGTTTATTGATCAGACATTACTACATGATTACATTTTTGAGTGGGGCGATGATCAAAAGGAATGTTGTATGGCATTAGGTTACGTACCTCTTTACAATCATTCTTACAATGCTAATTGTGAGTATGAAATGGATTTTAATAAACAAACAATCACTATAAAAACGGTGAGGGATGTGCCCGCAGGAGGGGAGTTGTTCATTAACTACAACGGCGACTGGAATAATGGAAAACCAATCTGGTTTGATGTAAAATAAAAAGTCCTGCCATGGCAGGACTTTCTGTACTAGTTGGTTGTGGTTTAATTAAAAGTTATCTGCCCTCTTATTTCTCCGGCAGGGAAAGTAGAAGTATGAATATTTATATACAACCTGCCCGCT
>Ga0164290_1002504_pt1 | contig 12442 bp, 14 predicted proteins | sample Micstemetagenome_FD_108782 | JGI IMG/M metagenome (GOLD analysis project Ga0164290, IMG submission 108782) | Contaminated culture microbial community from soil near Moab, Utah, USA - Microcoleus steenstrupii SON62 (Illumina Assembly) | ecosystem: Environmental > Terrestrial > Soil > Soil crust... | reverse complement strand
CTACCAGTCACGATCAGCAGATTGGATCGGAAGGTGACGTCGAGTTCCTCCTGCGTGAAACCTGCCACGGCAATCGAAATCCGATAGTTGTCGTCACCGGTCTTAACGATGTCATAGGGCGGCCAGTCGCTGATCGACCGAGCCCGCTGGGCGTTTTCCAGGAGATTGAAGACCCGGTCGAAGCCGATGCTTGACCGGAAAAGCGGTGCATAGTCATAAGATGTTGCCATAGCCATATCCTCCTTGAAGCAACATGGGTACGGACGCGCCGAAAGTCGGCGCTTCCAGCAAGGCCAGCTCTTTATCAGCAACTGGCGGCAATCGATTTGGTTTTTCGGACTTTCGGATTCAAGAGGAACGAAAGGAAAAAAGTGCCTGGGGATCGATGCTCGGCGATACGGCGGATGCCGGCGCAATCGATACCAAATCTTGCAGTTCCCGCTCGACATGAGGCCGGGCTCAATCATGACCCGACGTACTCGACCCAATGGGTGAAGGTGTGCGCAACTCGTGATGGTGCGCAGAAGCGGAGCGAAGGTGAACCAGCGCGATGGATTGGTCGGCGGCATCGCACAAAAAAGAGATGGTGCCCCATGCCGGAGTCGAACCAGCACTCCTTTCGGAACTCGATTTTGAGTCGAGCGCGTCTACCAATTCCGCCAATGGGGCATAAGGGAAGGTAACAGCGGCGGACTATACGAATGACGCCCCGTTGGTCAACCGGTTTTTGGTGGCCTTCAGGCGCTTGCCGCGTTGAGCTCGTTCATGTCCTCTTCGGTCAGCTTCAGGCTGGCTGCGCGCGAAAAACTTTCGACCTGGTCGAAGCGCGTCGCGCTGGCGATCGGAGCCGTGATTCCGGGCCGCGCCATCAGCCAGGCGAGCGCGACTTCCGCCAATAGCGAATTCCGCCGGTAGGCGACCTGATCGAGCGCGGCCAGGATTTTCAGTCCGCGCGGGTTGAGGTATTTCGTCATGCCGCCGCCCCGTTGGCTCTTGCCGAAATCCGCCTCGCTGCGGTATTTGCCGGTGAGGAAGCCGGATGCCAGGCCGTAGTAATTGACCACGCCCAGGCCCTCGCGGATGCAGAGGTCGGCAAGCGGCCCCTCGAAGCTGGATCGGGCATAGAGATTGTATTCCGGCTGCAGCACCTGGTAGGCAGGCAGTCCATTGTCCTTCGCGACCGCGAGCGCCTCGCCGAGCTGCGCCGTGTTGAGGTTCGAGCAGCCGATCGCCTTCACCTTGCCGGCGTTGATCAGCTTGTCATAGGCACCGAGGGTCTCCGCATAGGGCGTGTCCGGATCGGGCCAGTGCGAGAAATAAAGATCGATGCGCTCGACGCCGAGCCGTTTCAACGAGTTCTCCACCTCCTCGAGAATCCAGCGGGCCGACAGGTCCTTCTTCTTCGTCGAAGGATTCATTTCCGAACCGACCTTGGTGAACACCACGACCCTGTCGCGTTTGGATGGATTGGCCTTCAGCCATTTGCCGATGATCGTCTCGGATTCGCCACCCTTGTTGCCGGGCACCCAGGTCGAATAGGAATCGGCGGTGTCGATCGCATTGAAGCCCTGATCGACGAAGGCATCGAGAATCCTGAAGCTTTCCCGTTCGTTCAGCGTCCATCCGAACACGTTTCCGCCCAACACGAGCGGAGCGATGTCAAAGCCGGTATTTCCGAGCGAGCGCTTTTCCATGGCAGAACTCCCTGTTCTGCCTGAGTTTAGGGAGACAGGAGCGCCCCGGCAATGACAATCGCGTGAAACATGCTGCGCCGCATTATCGCCCCGGTTTACAAGCAGCCTCGCCCGCGCCTATGAACAAGGTCGAAAATTCCAACAGGACGTGCCGATGCTGAAAAGCCTTTACGACTGGACCATGCGGCTCGCCGAACGTCCCTCCGCCGAAATCTGGCTTTTCGTCATTGCCTTCATCGAAAGTTCGATCTTCCTGGTGCCCGCCGAAGTGCTGTTCCTGCCGATGGCGATCGCCAATCCCAAGAAGGTCTGGCGCTACGGCATCATCGCCTCGCTGGGCTCGATCCTCGGCGGCGTGGCGGGTTGGATGATCGGCTATTTCGCCTTTGCGACCATCGCGGCACCCGTGCTGGAATTCTACGGCAAGCTCGATGAATTCGAGGCAATGAAGAACGGTATCGATATCAACCTGATCCTGCTGTTCCTGATCACGTCGGGCGCCGCGCACCTGCCGCCGCTCAAGGTGGTGACGATCCTGTCCGGCGTGCTTCACGTCAACCTGCTGCTGTTCTTCGCTGCGGCCGTGGTGGCGCGCGGTGGCAAGTTCATGCTTCTGTCATGGCTGTTTGCGAAATACGGCGTGTCGATCCGCGATTTCATCGAAAAACGCCTCAATCTGCTGGCAGGACTGGGTGCCGGACTGCTGATCGCCGCCTATCTCGTCTACCTATACCTGAAATAGCCGGAAGCACACCATGACCACGACCTCGTTCGCCGCTGCCTCCACCTCCCGCTCCATGTTATGGCCGGCGCTTCTGCTGACATTGGGCATGGTGCTGGTCATCCTCTCGGCGCTCGGCTTCGAGCATATCGGCCACTACATCCCCTGCGCGCTCTGCCTCATGCAGCGCTGGCCCTATTACATCGGCATCCCGATCGGCGTGCTCGCAGTGCTCTCCTCGGCGATGAACGCTCCACCCGCCGTCACCCGCACGCTGCTGCTGCTGGCCGGCCTCACCATGCTGATTGGCGCCGGCATGGGCGTCTATCACGCGGGAGTCGAGTGGAAATTCTGGGAAGGCCCGGCGACGTGCGCGACCTCGGCCAATGCAATCTCCACCAATGCCAGTGACCTGCTCAACGACCTCAATACGCAGCATGGTCCTTCATGCACCGACGCCACGCTCAGGGTGCTGGGGCTGTCGTTCGCCGGCTGGAACGTGATCACCAGCCTGGTGCTGGCGGGCATCGCGGTGTTTGGGGTGGTGCGGAGAGCCTGAGGAAGACACATGGGTACGCATGACCGCATCGAGGTGATTTCAGGCGACATCACCAAGTTGGATGTAGATTCGATCGTCAATGCTGCCAACTCATCGCTGCTCGGCGGAGGTGGCGTCGATGGCGCGATCCACCGCGCAGCAGGTCCTGACCTCGTGCACGAGTGCCGGTTGCTCGGTGGTTGCAAGACGGGTGAAGCCAAGGTGACCAAGGGCTATCGCCTCAAGGCGCGGCTCATCATCCATACGGTCGGACCAGTCTGGCGCGGCGGCTCGTACGGCGAACCTGATCTGCTCGCTTCCTGCTACCGCAAGAGCCTCGCAATCGCCGCTGCCAGCAACGTGCGGACTATTGCGTTCCCGGCAATCAGCTGCGGCATCTACAAATATCCGCCCACCCTCGCTGCCGAGACAGCGTTTGCGGAAATCCTCTCGTTCTTGAAAACGAACAATGATCTGGAGCGCGTCATATTCGCGTGCCTGCCGGGCGATGTTCTACAAGCCTATCGGGCGCGATACGAACAGTTAGCCAGTTAACTCGGCGAACAAACACGCCGCCCAATCATGTCGTCAGGCTTCGGCGAAAATGGTGTTCGCAGAGAACCGGCACAGAGCGTACTTTGGTACGAGAGCACCGGAAGCGCAGAAGCGCACCATTTGCAGACCAGCTTCAACAATGCGCTTACGGCTGCAGCTCGGTGTCCCAGTAGAGATAGTCAACCCAGCTCTCATGCAGGTAGTTCGGCGGGAAGTGGCGGCCGTTGTTGTGCAGGTCCTGCACCGTCGGCCGGTACGGCTTCTGGTGCGGGAACATGCCGGCCTGCTTGGGCAGCTTCGAACCCTTGCGCAGGTTGCAGGGCGCGCAGGCGGTCACGACATTCTCCCACGTCGTCTGGCCGCCCTTGGCGCGCGGCGTAACGTGGTCGAATGTCAGGTCGTCCTCATCGCCGCAATACTGGCATTCGAACTTGTCGCGCAGGAAGACATTGAAGCGCGTGAACGCCGGAAAGCGGGACGGCTGGACATAGGACTTGAGGCAGACCACGCTCGGCAGCTTCATGGAGAAGCTCGGCGAGGACACGGCCTGCTCATATTCCGCGATGATGTTGACGCGGTCGAGAAAAACCGCCTTGATCGCGTCCTGCCAGGACCACAGCGACAAAGGATAATAGCTTAGCGGCCTGTAATCCGCATTGAGGACCAGGGCTGGAAGCGACTGGGGTGATACTGCAATCGTCAAGTCCTACTCCCTGATCGATTCGAATTCCCTGCTTCTTCATACTAGGCGTATTGCAACAGGATTGTGAAGCCCTGAAAAGAATACGTTTTTCGCAATTGTTGCTTTTACACAACCGGGATTGCGTCACGCTTATGCTGGACAGCATAGTAGGCCCAAAGAACCCGCGCAGCAATCGAACGGCATGGCTCCCAGCGCATCGCCATGGCGCGCAGGGCCTTGTCGCCCGGGCGCGGGGACAGCCCGAAGGCGCTGCCTGCGGCACTTTGCAGCGCGACGTCGCCTGAGGGGAAGATGTCGGGATGCCCGGCGCAGAACAGCAGGAAGACTTCGGCCGACCACGGTCCGATACCCTTGACATCAGTCAGCGTGGCTATGGCCTCGCGAGCCGGCAGGGAGGCCACCGTCTCCAGATCCAGGCCTCGGGCGCAGGCCTGTGCAAGCCCGCGCAACGTGCTTTCCTTGGCGCTGGAAAGGCCGGCCGACCGTAGGTCCTCGGTGGAACGGGCCAGGATGTTCCCTGCCGTCACCGCACCTGTCAGCGCTTCGAGCCGGCCCCAGATCGCATCCGCCGATGCCCGCGAAACCATTTGCGAAACGATGATATGGGCCAGTCCCTCATAGCCAGGCGGCCGGTGGCGGAGCGGGATCGCACCCGCCTTGGCAATGACTGGCACGAATGCCGGATCGATGCCGGCCAGCGCTGCCGCCGCCGCCGCGATGTCGGCCTCGGTTCGGATCGGCTGCATGGATCAGAACTTGTCCTTGCGGGCACGAATTTCGGCGAACACCTCCCAGTCCTCGGCGCCTTCCATGCCGAGATGCTTGCGGATGCCGGCATTGTCGGGGCGCAGAAAGGGATTGGTGGCGCATTCGAGGCCGATCGTCGTCGGCGCGGTATGGCCGCCGGCGGCAAGCGTCGCCTCGATCTCCTTCACCCGGTCGCGCAATGCAGCGTTCTGCGGATCGATCGTCAGCGCGAATTTCGCATTGCTCGACGTATATTCATGTCCGAAATAGACTACCGTATCATTCGGCAGCTTCCGCAGCTTGCCGAGCGATTGCCACATGTCGCGAGGGCCGCGTTCGAACAGGCGGCCGCAGCCGAGCGCGAAAAGCGTATCGGCGGCGAACAGCAACTTGTCCTGCGGCAAGTAATAGCAGATATGGCCGGCGGTATGGCCCGGCGTCTCGATCACTTCGACGGAATGACCGGCGAAGGCAAACTGCCCGCCATCGCCGAAGGCAAAGCCGATGCCGGGGATCTTGTCGGCCTCGTTTTTCGGGCCGGTGATTTCGACATCGAAGCGCGTCTTCAGCGCCAGATTCGCCTCGACATGGTCCTGGTGATGATGGGTGGTGAAGATATTCGTGAGCGTCCAACCGCGCCGGGCCAGAGCATCAAGGATCGGCTGCTCCTCAGGTGCATCGATGGACGCGGTCCGGCCGCTGTCCGGTTCGTGCAGCAGAACGCCGAAATTGTCGCTGCGGCAACGGAAGAGCTCTATCTCTAATTCTGCCATCGGATGCCCTATATCGTTCGTTGAAAATGCTTTTCGCTGAGATGTAATGCGATCGCCCTTGAAGTCCAACCCGGTCACGTTACATTTCGCCGATGAGTACCGATATCGTTGACCTCAGACAGTTCTATCACTCAACGCTCGGGCAGATGGCGATTGCCTCGATCGGCCGCGCGATCGGCACGGTCTGGCCGCGCTTGCCCGACGAACGGCTGATGGGCCTCGGCTTCACGCTGCCGTATCTCGAAATGTTCCAGGGCGGTGCCGAACGCACCTTCGCCTTCATGCCCGCCGGACAGGGCGCGGTGAACTGGCCGCCTGGCGCGCTTTCGGCAACCGCACTGGTGTTCGACGAGGAATTGCCGCTGCCGGACGCCTCAATCGACCGCATCCTGCTGGTCCATTCGCTTGAATTCGCGGAAAACCCACGCGAGGCGCTGAAGGAACTCTGGCGCGTGCTGGCGCCGGGCGGACGGCTGGTGGTCGTGGTGCCGAACCGGCGCGGCGTATGGGCGCGGCTGGAGCACACGCCTTTCGGCGCGGGCCGACCCTATTCCCGTGGCCAGTTGATTTCGATCCTGCGGGAAGCCAATTTCACGCCGGGCGCATTTGCCGAGGCACTGTTCTTCCCACCCTATCGCAAGTCCTGGATGCTGAGACTCTGCCAATGGATGGAGCCGTTCGGTCGCCGTGTGATGCCGGTGTTCTCCGGCGTCATCGTGGTCGAAGCACAAAAGCGGGTCTACCAAGGCCTGCCGGTCTTCGCGCGCGCCTCGCGCCGAGTCTTCGTGCCGGTGCTCGCGCCGCAGGGCGTACCGTCTACCCGCATGCGGGTGGATGATGCCCCTCGACAATGAAAGCCGCCCAGTCTATGGGCATCCGGTCTAACCTTTGACCGGACTTCCTGACATGAGTGACGTAGAGTTCAACAAGATCGCCTTGGTCGGCATCGGCCTGATCGGCTCGTCCATTGCGCGCGCCGTTGCGGAAAAGGGCTTGGCGAAGGACATCGCCATTTCCACCCGCAGCGAAGCGACGCTTGCGCGTGCCGAGGCACTTGGACTCGGCACCAGCTATCATGCCAATGCGCTCGATGCCGTCAGGGATGCCGATCTCGTCATCGTCTCGGTGCCGGTAGGCGCGTCGGGCGCGGTTGCCCGGGATATCGCGCCGGCGCTGAAGCCGGGCGCGATCGTCAGCGATGTCGGTTCCACCAAGGCCTCTGTCATCAGCCAGATGAAGCCGAACATGCCTGATGGCGTGCATTTCATCGCAGGCCATCCCGTCGCCGGCACCGAATATTCCGGCCCGGATGCCGGTTTTTCCACGCTGTTCGAGGGCCGCTGGTGCATTCTGACACCTACGCCGGATGCCGATCCGGCCCAGGTCGCAAGGCTCCGGCATTTCTGGGAAGCGCTCGGCTCGAAGGTCGAGGAGATGGACGCCGAGCATCACGACAAGGTGCTGGCGATCGTCTCGCATCTGCCGCATATCATCGCCTACAATATCGTCGGCACCGCCGAGGATCTCGAGACGGTGACGGAATCGGAAGTGATCAAGTATTCCGCCTCCGGTTTCCGCGATTTCACCCGCCTCGCCGCGTCCGATCCGGTGATGTGGCGCGATGTCTGCCTACACAACAAGGATGCGATCCTCGAAATGCTGGCGCGGTTTTCGGAGGATCTCGCCTACCTGCAGCGGGCAATCCGCTGGGGCGAGGGCGACAAACTGTTCGAACTCTTCACCCGCACGCGCGATGTCCGCCGCTCGATTATCGAGGCCGGGCAGGATGTGGCAGCGCCGAATTTCGGACGCTACCCGACATCAGAAAAGTAAGCCGGCTTACTTTCCGCCGAATCTTATTTCCGGCCGAGTGACATGATCTTCTGGCGGATCATCTTGGCCACGTTGCGGGTATTCTGGTAAAGATGCAGCTGCGTTCCGACCTGGCGCACCTCGCGGTCGGAATTTTCCCTGAGTCCGATGATCAGCGTGCCCATGCTTTCACGCTCTTTCCAGAGCCGGCTCATGATTGGGTGATCCGGAATAGCGCAGGAATCCGTGCGCACGATATTGGCGTCGTCGAGATGCCAGTCCGTAAGCTGCGCGGTCAGCAGCTTGCCGGGCGAATAGCGCGAAAGCTCCTCGTTGAAGGCAGTCTTCCAGGTATAGGCCTCGCCGTTCATGATCAGCACGATCATCGAGGCAATCGCCTTGCCGTCGAGATCGATCGTGTGGATACGCGCGGCATCGATCTCCGCCAGATTGTTCACTGCTTCGCGGGCAAAGGCGGCGCGCAAGCGATCCGACAGCATCGCGCTACGCTTCTTGCCCTTCCAGCCGCTCGCCTCAAGCAGCAGGAACTCCTCCATGCGCATGCGCACGTCCCTGGGCTGGCGGGCGATCTCATATTTCACCGCGCCGAGCTTTTCGATCAGGCCCCACTGCCGGCGCATCTCGCGCATGTGGGAAGATTTGATCGATGCCTTGAGATAGGTCTCGCCATCGAGCAGGCTGTCGAGCATCGGCCGACTCTGCTCGTTGGTGGTCGATATCGGCAGGTTGCGCGACATGGCAATTGCGCGCGCCAACTGGGCGAACTGGCCTTGGAGCCGGATATCCGGTAGAACCAGCACGCCGGGCAGGCGGCTTTCTTCCCGGCCGAGCGCATCGAGAAAATTGTCGATCGTCTCGGCGGCGCCTTCGGCATCGACCAGCGGCGTGCCGAGCGGGCCGTAGGAATTCGACCAGGCGCGGATGATCGGGGCACCGATCGAAAAGCCCGGGCGTTCGACGGAGAACGGCATCAGGAACCGCAGCCGGCTCTTGCCGTCCATTTCATCGCGAATGACGGCGAGCCTGATCTCGCGGTCTTCCAGCCGGGGCATGGCGGGCGCCAGGAAACGGCTGGTGAAGAAGACATTCGGCTCCATTGCCCGGTTGGACAGGAAATCGAGTTCCTCCTGCAAATCGTAGCCGGCCTGCGGCGGATAGATCGACAGCGTGCGGCCGGGGCGTCCGGCCTCGATCGAGATGACCGGCACAGGCCGCTGCCGTGTCGTGCCGATCTCGCCATGCGCGAGCTGCATCGAGGCGTGGAAGGCTTCTTCGTGCAATGTCGGGGTCGGGGACATGGGCTCAGATATCCTCACGAACTGGGCGCGCAGCCTGTCGCCGCGCAAAGATGAAAAGCGTGATTTTCAGGCGGCTGCGGACGGCAACATGCAAAAGCACCGCCTCGACCAGCATGGCGAGCGCCGCTGCCGTCGCCGCGCCCTGGATGCCGTAAATCGGGATGAGCAGCAGATTGAGCCCGATATTGGCAGCGAGTGCCACCATGTAGAGCTTAACACAAAGCGATTGCTGGCCGGCCATGGTCAGCAGCACCTCGCCCGGCCCGACCGATGCCTTGCACATGATGCCGAGAAACAGGATCACCATGACATTGTAGCCTGATGTAAACCCCTCTCCGAACATGCCCAGCAGGACATTTCCGAGAGCCAGCGCGGCCAACCCGACAAGCAGGCTCGGCCAGAAAACCCAGCGCACGCTCTGGCCGGAGAATTTCGCCAGGCCCGCGCGATCATCCCCGGCAAACAGCGCGGAGAAATGCGGCGCGGTCGCGGCCTTCACCGAAAAATAGACGAACTGCACCAGAGCCATGGTCTTCGATGCCGCGAAATAGATCGCGACTTCGCTTGGCGCCAGGAACAGGCCGGTCACCACCGTGTCGGAATTGGTGAGCAGGAAGATGAAGCCTTCGATCAGAAAGATCGGGATCGCGACTCGGAACCACGGCACGAATTCGACCTTGGCCGGTCCCCGCTCGTAGCGCCTGCGCAGCCGCCAGGTGATGTTGAAGAATTGGCCAACGGTGGTGACATAAGCCGCAGCGAGACCCGCCACCAGAGCGGTCTGCGCGGTTTGCGCGGCCCCCATCCAGACCGCGCCGAGCATGAACAAGAGGATCAGCACAGGGCGGATGATGTAGGTCGGAGAGAGTGCCGCTATGGCCCAGGAATTGGCCCGCGCCGTGCCTTCCATCGTGTCGCCCAACGCGATCATCGGCAGGATGAACAGCGCGATATAGAGCGGCATGACATAATAGAATTCGATCAGCCCTTGCGTGAAGTGCAGCGCGATGAGACCTACAATCAGAACGCCGGTCGAGGACATCAGCGCAAACAGCCGCGCCGTCGCCGTCAGTCCGCGAATACGCTCGACATCGTTGACCGCCTCGAATTGCGGCAGGAAGCGTATCTGCGCCGAATGAAAGCCGAGGCAGGAGAGGTTGCCGATCAGGATGACCAGCACCCAGACGAAAACGAAGATGCCGTATTCGTGCTGGCCCATCATCCGAGCCATGATGATCTGCGAGACGAAGGCTATCGCCGCCGAGACGACGCGGATCATGAAGGCGATCAGGGCATTGCGGCCCGCGCGTCCATCGCCGTCGCTGGATGTCAGGAGGTCGTATGCCTTCCCCAGCAGGGCTTTCACCCCGCCGGAACCGGTATCCGGCAAATCCTTCGAGGATGCCTGGAGAAGGGCCATGAGACGCAATACTCGATATAGTGACGCAGAACGACTGACCCGTTTCTCACATATCAAGGTTAAGAAACGGTTCGGAAAGCCCGCGAAACATTTGAACGAGACGGATCTGGCGATCACGTCGCGGTGATCAGTTGGCATCCTCGGGCAGATCGGGCAACGCCGAAATCTCGATGCCTTCCTCGGTCAGGGCCTGTGCTTCCTCCAGCGAGGCGCGGCCGATAATGCCGCGCGCTTCCGTTTCCCCGTAGTGGATCTTGCGGGCTTCCTCGGGAAATTTCTCGCCGACATCCTCGGCATTGGCGCGGACCTCGCGCACGGCTTCCTTGAGCTTGGCCATCATGTCGCGGCGGACATTGTCCATCACGACGGCCTGCGTCCTGTCCTTCTGGCGGCCCGTCGTGACATTGGGCGCCATCAGGAGCTTGGACACGGCTTTCGAACCGCAATGCGGACAGCTGACATAGCCGGCTTCCGCCTGGCGATCATAATCGGCGCTTGAGGAGAACCAGCCCTCGAACTGGTGGCTAGCATCGCATTGAAGGGAATAATTAATCAAATCTTCACGCGACAGCGGCGCGCGTCGGCGCCGTCTCCTTGACTTCGAATTCCCGCGCGTTCCTGAGATTGGGAATTTTTCGGCGCGCGGCGGCCACTTCGGCAATATCGAGTTCGGCGGTAATGACCGCCTCGCCCGTGCCGCCCGCGATCGACAGGACCTGGCCCCACGGATTGACGATCATCGAATGGCCGAAGGTCTCACGGCCATCCTCATGCATGCCGGCCTGCGCGGCGGCAATCATGAACACGCCGTTTTCGATGGCACGCGCCCGGATCAGGATTTCCCAATGCGCCTCGCCCGTCTGGCGGGTGAAGGCCGCGGGCAGGCTGACGATCTCGGCGCCGGCCACCGCCTCGGCGCGGAACAGTTGCGGAAAGCGCACATCGTAGCAGATCGCAAAACCCAGCCGGCCAAAGGGAAGGTCGGCGATCCGCGCCTCATTGCCGGGGCGGTAGACCGCGCTTTCGCGCCAGCTCTCGCCATTGTCGAGATCGACGTCGAACATGTGGATCTTGTCGTAGCGCGTGACCACACCGCCATCCGGCCCGAACAGCAAGCCACGATTGGCGATTCTGCCATCGTCGAGTAGGATCGCCGTCGAACCGATATGCAGGTGAATGCGGAGTTCCTTGGCAAGCGCCGATGCACCCGCGACGATGAGATCGGTCGCTTCCGGCCGCAGGATTTCCATCAACCCCTTGCGGTCGCGCTGCAGCGCGCCGGTCATCTCCGGTGTCTGGATATAGATGGCACCTGCGGCATGCGCCTCGCGCACCAGTTCTTCCACACTCTTCATGTTCCGTTCGGGATCGACCCCGGAGCACATCTGGATGGCGGCGACCTTGATCATTTTATTCCTCTAGGCTGCGAGCAGAGGATCGAGCTTGCCGGCGCGATCGAGTGCGTGGATGTCATCGCAGCCGCCGACATGCTGGCCGTTGATGAATATCTGCGGGAAGGTGCTCCTGCCATGCGCCTTCTCGATCATCTCGGCGCGGAGTTGCGAATTGCCGGTTGCGTCATGCTCGACATAGTCCACGCCCTTGCCTTTCAGCAGGGCCTTGGCTGCGGAGCAATAGCCGCAATATTGACGTGTATAGATGACGACCGAAGCCATGATCTTCTCCTAACAGTTGGACCGCAGCCCTTTGATATCTCATATAATGCCGGTGCCGGGCCTTGCAATGGCCATTGCGAAGGTCAGCACGGTGACATCTGTGGCTCCGGCGCGCTTCATCACGCGGGTAACGGCCGAGACGGTCGCTCCTGTTGTGTAGACGTCATCGACCAGGACGATCCGCTTGCCGAAAAGCTCTGTCTTGCCCTTAGTCGTCACTTCGAACGCGCCGCGCATATTGGCCTCGCGCTGCGTCTTTCCCAACCCGATTTGCTGCGCGGTGGATTTTTTCCGGCGCACGGCATTGGCCGCGAGCGGCTTGCCTGTGAGATCGGCCAGCGCGCGGGCCAGTTCGGCCGATTGGTTGAAGCGGCGCGACAGCAGCCGCCATGTATGCAGCGGCACGGGAATGATCAGGTCGCACTCGGCGAGCACCTCGCTTCCCGCCCGCGCCATCCACTGCGCCATCATCGGTGCAAGTTCG
>Ga0164290_1002503_pt1 | contig 12444 bp, 11 predicted proteins | sample Micstemetagenome_FD_108782 | JGI IMG/M metagenome (GOLD analysis project Ga0164290, IMG submission 108782) | Contaminated culture microbial community from soil near Moab, Utah, USA - Microcoleus steenstrupii SON62 (Illumina Assembly) | ecosystem: Environmental > Terrestrial > Soil > Soil crust... | reverse complement strand
CTGCTGATGATGCTTTGTACCATTTTTATTCCAACCACCAGTACAGAAGAAAGTCCGTTGTTAACGTCGGAAATAATATTACTTATCGGGATATTGCTTTTTTTCTGGGGATCTTATCTGTTCCTGCGGGCCACCTACCGCATACTGCAACAATATATTGGCGACAAGAAATGGTGGGTTAGATCGCTTTTCCTGCTCTGTTTAATTGTACTCGATTTTGGCTGGATCTTTTTTATGGGCTGAATGTTTGTTTTCGAAAAATTTCTAGGGCTTCGTAGATACTAAAGTAGACTTTTAACTACTCGCCCTATAAAGAAAGGTTTAATAGGATTCTTTCTATTAAAATTTTGCTATTTTAAAATGCGCTTCGTATTTTAGATACCTCCCCCCACATGGTGCTCATTGGTTGTATATTGCATCTTTTTTCGTAAAAACTCTCTATTAATAACAAAAGTATTATGGTAAAAACCTTAAGCAAAAACAGCTTGTCTAAGAAAAAGCAGCCAATAATCTCAAGCGTAGACCTTTTTTGCGGTGTAGGTGGCTTAACTCACGGTCTGAAGAAATCAGGTATTACGGTTAGAGCAGGTGTTGATCTTGATACCAGTTGTAAATTTGCTTACGAGGCAAATAACAAAGCAGAATTTTTAGGTAAAGATATTTCAGAGTTGAAAGGCATCCATTTAAAAAAATACTGGAAAAAAGGGGAAGTAAAAGTATTAGTAGGTTGTGCGCCATGCCAACCGTTTTCGACTCATTCAAACAAGATTTCTGATAAAGAAAAAGAGGTGAGCGATAAATGGAACTTGCTTAATGAGTTTGTAAGAATTATTCAAGAAACAAAGCCGGTAATAGTTTCAATGGAGAATGTTCCAAATTTATCAAATAAAGAAATCTTTAAAAAGTTTGTAGCTACGCTTGAAGGACTTAACTACAATGTTTCTTTTAAAAATGTCTATTGTCCGGATTTTGGGATACCACAAAAAAGAAGACGTCTTGTTTTGCTAGCATCTCAACTAGGAAAAATAGAATTAATTCCTCCAACACATAGAAAGGAAAACTATTTGACAGTGCGAGAAGCAATCGGACACCTCGAAATACTTGATAATGGCGAACGTTCAAAGAATGATCAACTCCATTTTACTACAGAATTAAGCGATATAAATCTTCAACGTATTCGAGCATCTGTTCCAAATGGTACTTGGGAAGATTGGGATATTAATTTGCGTTTGGAATGCCATAAAAAAGATACAGGTAATACATATAAATCTGTGTACGGACGAATGTCGTGGGATCATCCAGCACCTACGATTACAACACAATTTTATAATTATGGTACTGGAAGGTTTGGCCATCCTACACAAGATCGGGCTATAACTGTTCGAGAAGCGTCAATTCTTCAGAGTTTTCCGCCGAACTATAAATTTTTAAAAACTAAAGACGATGTGTCAATAAGGCGTTTGGGTACACAAATTGGAAATGCGGTGCCAGTCAACTTGGGGTGGGCAATTGGAAAGAGTATCATCAAACATATAAAGGAGATTACAAATGGATAAGTTTACCTTCAATATATCGTTAAGCGTACTAAATCACCTAGGTCGAAACCTCTATAGGAATTTTATCACTGTTCTTGGGGAGGCTATTTCAAATGCTTGGGACGCAGATGCTAAAAATGTAAAAATTTATATTGATAGAGATAAAAACTACTTGATCATAAAAGACGACGGCGACGGCATGACTACTGACGATTTTCAAAATAAATTTTTGAAAATCGGATATTCCAAGCGGAAAGACGGAGTCGATAAATCAGACATGCAAAGACCTTTTATTGGAAGGAAAGGTATTGGGAAGCTCGCATTGTTATCTTGTGCCAAGCGTATACACGTAATTACTAAAACGGTTAACTCAGAATTTGTTGGTGGAGTTATTGACAACAGTGGATTAGACAAAGCGATTAACGATGACTTAACCCCTAATCAATATCCACTAGAAATCGTGGATATTGCCATTTTTAATACTTTAAAAGATGATTTACAAAAAGGGACTATCATATATTTTGAAGATATTAACGATGGGATACGCAATCGAATAGAATATATAAGGAAGCTGGTAGCGCTTTTTTTTCGCTTCTCTTTAATTGACAAATCTTTCTGTATCTCATTAAATGATGATCCGATTACTTTAAATGAACTAAATGATTTAGCACTAAGCACCCAGTTTGTCTGGCAAATCAATTCAATGGATGATCCTTATTTAAAGGATAAGATATCAGCCACAAGTGATCACATAAAGCAATACAAAAAAGTAGCTTCAGGCGTAGAGATTTCAGGGTTTATAGCATCAGTTGAAAAACCCTCTCAACTAAAAATTAAACAAACTACAGAGACTGTAACAGTAGACTTGTATGTTAATGGTAGATTAAGAGAAAAAGATCTTCTCAAGCATATACCATCTTCAAGGCTTGTGGAAAGCTATTTGTATGGTCAAATACATTTTAATAATCTTGATGGCGATAAAGATAGGTTTACAAGTAGTCGGGAAGGAGTAATATCTGATGACCCATTGTTTAAATCCTTTCTTGAAGAACTAAACAGTATAGTAAAGAGTATTATGAGCGATTGGGATATTTGGAGAACTGCATTAAATCAAGATGGTGACCCAGATAACACCCGCCTTACAAAGAAAGAAAGAAAATCAAAGGAGTTATTTAATACAGTTGTGGATGATTATGTACCCCCTAAAACATCTGAAAACAGGCACGTTGTAGATGAATGGGTCTCATCTTTAAGTGAGGACGCACAGTTTAATTTATCCTCTTACGCCGAATGTTTTGTATCTGAAAATCTTCTTCGGAAATACATCAAGAAGAAACTAATCCCTCATTCTCCTGAGGCAGAAATAGAATTCAAAAAATGGAAGAAGAATGAAGAAGATGCAAAAAATAAGGCTAACATCAGTTTCGATATAAGAGATAAGGTTGATGACTTGCACTATCTATCAATGGATCATCTAGCGAATCTTGCAGACATGCATAAAGAACACAAACTAACGGCATTGTCTCGTGATGCAATTATATACAAACCTGTTAGGGATGCGATGGCTCATACGGCGGTTTTGACACCGAACGCTAAACAAAGTCTCAACACTACGTTTGAGAATATAAAAGCCCGCTTGAAGAAGCTGCTTGAATAACATCCTTGCTATTTGTACAAGTTGAGCAGCAACTTTTGTAAAGTTCCGAAACTTTCCAAAGGTTCATCATCTCCGAAATCTGCATCTAAATAAGATCCTTTCTTTTTAACCCCATCTTCTTACCTCAAAAACGCACCAACTACCAATCTCATCAGGTAATATTCAACCCCTATACTACCCCAATACCCAATCATTCCCCAATCTTTCCATACATCAAAGCCGTATCATCTTCGTACCAGCTTCGTTTTTTTCCGAAGCCGCTTCGGGAATCCTTCGGGAATTACCGAAGAACACCCAAAGCAAATCCGAAGGAAGTACGAAGGATATACGGCAGAATCCGAAGAAAAACAGCCATTATCCGAAGCATTCCCGAAGACTGCCACCCTTTTGGGTAGTATTTACGTTGGGAAGAAATTATTTTTTGGTTCATATAAGCTCATTTACAAACTGTTAGCAGGGGTGGCACCACCCCTGCCACCCCCCGGGTCTGTTTTTGTGCTGTAAGTTTGTGCGCTAATAAACGGTGGTGATGCCCGAATACGATCTGATAACAGCATGTGGTATTTTTAAGTATAGAAAACAGTGCGCAGCATGTTAGCACCTGCAGTCTGCCAGCATCATACACTTTTGTTGATGCTGGTCAGGCAACCAACATCGGGAAAGAAAATGGGACGCGGATGGTCATGATGATGATGATCTTTCATGATAAATCATCATCATCATGACCATCTGCGTTCCATTACCCGTACAAAAGCACAATAACGAAAAGATGAACCAGGTATTCCTGCAATTTTGCTAACTTACCCAAACTAAACCAACCGACTATATGAAAAGAGCATGGGTGATTCTTGCTATCCTGTTTTCCTGTTTCATTACCGCCCATGCACAAGCCGACAGCCAACCCGATACGGTTAAAACAGGCATATACATCACCAGTATACACGATATAGATTTCAAACAGAAAGAATACACCGTCAATCTCTGGTTATGGTTACGCTATAAGAACAAAGATTTCGACTTTGAGAAATACCTCGAACTGCCTCAGGCAAAAACCGTCACCAAACTCTACAGCACCATCGATAGTACAGGCGAAGGCATTTATATGCTTATGAAACTGCAATGCGTAATGAAAGATTCCTGGACCATCAAAAATTTCCCCTTCGATAAACAACGCTTATGGTTTTCGATTGAAAACTCGCAATACGATGCCAGCTCGTTAATATTTGTAGCCGATACGGTAGGTAAAAACTTCGATCCCCGTTTTGTACTCAGGGGCTGGCAGATTGATAGCTTTACACTCTCCACAGCAACAAAAGCATACGAAACAGGTTTTGGCGACCCCGAACTCGAAACCCCGCATATGGATTACAGTTCTTTCCGGGTAAAAGTGAGTTTACACAGAGACGCTACCGATCTTTTCTGGAAAATGTTTTTAGGCATGTATGCCGCCTTCCTCATTTCTTTTATCTGCTTTTTTATTCATGCAGACAATATAGACTCGCGTTTTGGTTTAAGCGTAGGTGCTTTGTTTGCCGTAATCGGTAATAAATATGTAGTAGAATCGTCGATGCCCGAAGCCACATCCTTTACACTGGTAGATGCGCTGCATGGTATAACATTGCTGTTTATTTTTCTGGTGGTAACCACATCCGTATACTCGCTTCAACTGGCCAAAGCCAACAAATTAAAACAGGCAAACCGGTTTGATTCAATAGCTGCGGTAATCTTTTTATTGATCTATGTGCTGATTAATACTTATTTAATCAGTAATGCAAAAAATGGATAATGCTATTGGAGTCGATAACAGTTTTAACTGATTAGTTTACCCAAACGGATCATCTTCTGCTTTATAAAGTGCAATCAAATGCTGAAATGCTTTTTTGAATTTATCAAAATCACTTTGCTGGTCCATTAAGAAAAAGAAAAGAACATCATTCACGGTCTTGTTACGGCCATAATACACTTCCGGGCATCCGCTGATTTTTTCCTTGACCAGTTCTTTTTTAATAAATGAAAGCACGAGGTAACGGATATTACCATGACCGGAAGATTTGAGCACAATATCTTTTACATAAATAGGATCAAAATCATAACTCCTGTCCGGACATTTATCATAGCCGCCCCAGGAATGTTCGTCGTAAGCATTAAAGGCGAATTTGTTTGAACCGGAAGCAGTATACGAAAACCTTAATCCCTTCGGTGTTTCAGTTAAAGCAATACGCTCCACCGTGCTGCCCCGGTTATATTCAAGACCAACTGTTTTCTGCAGTAGCTTATTGATATAGTTTATGGTTTCATCTTTTGTTAAACTAATATCCTGGGCAATGGAAAATAAGGAAAAGGCTGATATGAAAAGAGTAAACAATAGCTTTTTCATAGGAGGTTTCATTATACCTGCAATGTAGACATTTATGATGGATAAGCTAAATAGCAGGCAGCGATTAATTACCAAAGGGATCATCTTCAGCATTCAATAAAGCCTGAAGATGGAGCAAAGCTTTTTTAATTTTATTTTCAAAATAACTATACAAATCTTTTATAGCAATACCTAAATATCAGTATTGTGTTATCCTCAAATCATAAAAATGCAACCGAGAACAATTGCAATAAGTTTTTGTTTTAGTTTTCAATACTGAAAATCATATTGCATGCACACTTTCCGGATTAAAAACAACAGGGCAGGTCATTTTATTGTAGTACTGGCCGTATTGGTGCTGATATCTATTGTTGTTTGGGCTTTCTTTTTCAAGGAAGATCCTGTACCATTTGAGGGTACCGGTTTAATTATCATAAGCATTATTGGTATAATAGGTACTGTTGTTTTATTTATGGCCATCAGAATGATTATTGTAAATCCAGATGTTATTGTTATCAACGAAAAGGGGCTTGAATATAATCCGGGCGGGGTATCGTCTGGGTTTATGCAATGGACCAATGTTGCCGAAATAAAGTATGTAGATGTACGAACAACCCAGGGGCAGTTAAATGGTCCTGTTTGGGAGCGGGCACTTACAATTAAACTGAAAGATCCTTCTTTGTACCGCGATCAATTCAATCCATTTATGAAAGGGTTGATGAGTTTGAATAAAACAATGTACGACGGCGATATTTTTTTTAGGCTGAGTAGTTTCGGTAAACAAGGCGAAGAAGTATTTTCATTGATGATGAAATACTGGGATGAGAGTAAAAACAAAGCAGTATAATGAGCTTAACTATCAGGTGTGCCAATTTTTGTTTTGCCTTTATTGCTTTTTTATGTGCGTATACTGTAAATGCACAAAAACAGCATAAAGCATTTACTGCATCAGCAAATGCCATCAAAAACAATATGCAATGCTGTTCAGCAGCATTTCCCGGCTCCGGTTCATTCAAAGCAACCACTTTACTCATTTCGGAAGGAGGGGCCATGACCATTGTTTATAATAATGGCCGCCCCCCTGTTTCTTTCAATCTCTACGAACTATACAAAAATGAGCAGGCACCACTCGGCCTATACTATAAAACAGGCAGCAGAACGGTTGAATTCAGAACAGATGAAATGAGTACGCAGGCAATACGCTTCAATACTGCTGCGAAAGCGAAAGACACGTATAACCAGATTCGCCTTATTGTAAAAGCAGACCATGAAAACTACCGGCCAGGTTTCCCGCTCACGATCAGTCAAACCACCGACTCAATTAATTCCTTACTGCGCCTCTTTAATAACGACAGGGCGGAGATAACCGTATTAAATGATACTGTATTCAAGACCTCACAAATGCCGTCCATCCGCTACAATATAGATGTAACAAAATTGAAAAATACAGAAGGGCTACCCGTATTACAAGTAAAAGGAATTGGTTTTATGCCCTATATAAAAGATGGATTTGGAACTGGTGCGCGTATTGTTTTTCAAAATGGTAAAGAGCAGTTGGGGTTTCTGCAATTCACTTCCGGAGACAGATGGTCGCAGACAATGATTTATCGTTTATTGATTCACCTGACCGATCTGATGCGTAATAAACCTTAAATCATTGCTTCTTACCTGATTTTAAAAATCAAAAAACTTGACAGATAAAATTCAGATTGGACAGACATCATCCTTTTCTGGCCGGACCTTTTTACCGGTTTTTTACAGTTTGATGGCTACGTTGCTGATACCGGCAACTGTATGGTATATTTTCACATCATCAGCTATCTATGATATTATTGGCGGACTGGTATTTTTTGTTTTACTCACGGTTATCTGGATCGTTTTTGTGTGGGGTGAATTAAGGTTAAAAGCTGTTCGTATCTATTTCAGAGAAGATGCCATAGAATGTGTTCCTTTTTTAGGATGGGGGAGAAAGACCAGCTACAGTCATAACCAGATAACCGGATATAAAATAATGTTAGAGCCAGCATTGCCATTGCCCTATGAAAGTATCATACTGGTAAGCCATGAAAAAGAGCTGTTACAAATCTCGCAGTTTTACTTTCGTAATTATGAGCCGATGAAATCACTGATAAGCGATTCATTTGATGATCTGGGAAGCGAAAAGTTCAGCACCTGGAAAGCTTTTACTAATATTTTCAAAATTTGATACCGGATTGCCTTAGCTAGCGTTATGCGAAGACTAAAAAACTTAACCCTGCTTTAAATATTATCATACCTAAAACTCGGTAATCATTTCTTTTTAAGCCGATTACGGGTATACTGCTTTATGTTTGTAGCAGTCAGTTCAGCAAGCAGCGCATTAAATAATGCTGCACGAATAATATAAACCATCTGTTATGAGAAACCTTTTAAGACTTCGTTACCTGATTTTTTTTGTTTTTGTTACAATCACTATACAAAGCGCTGCCCAAACTGCCACTAAAGCCAATGCAGTTGCACTGATAGACAGCTATATGTTCCAGGATGTAAAAGGAGGGATAAAAAAATTATTGGATCTGCAAAATAACCTCAATGCAGAGTTTAAACCAAGACGTGATGAAGTAGAGTCAATGACTACTAAACTCAATGAACTAAAAAAGCAGATTGATCAAAACCAGAATGTGAATGCGGCAAGACAGAAACTGGTTGATGATGCAGTAGCACTGGAAAATACGATCCGGAGAAAATCGGAAGATTATGACGGGCAATTAAAAAAACGCTATCAAACATTAATGTCGCCCCTGCAACAGCAGATTGGTATACATATGAAAACATGGTGTAGCCAAAAAAACTATATAGCACTGATAGACGTTTCTAAAGATAATAATGGGCTTATCCTTTGGATGAATGATGAGGAAGTGATTAACCTGACCAATGAACTGATCCGATACATTAATTCAGTTTTATAAGTATTGACACATATCAGGGAAATACTTTCATCAACCACACACAGACCCTATTTACTGCCGAAGGGAAACTGGTGGTATTACCAGGAGTGGAACCATGCTTTATTCCTGCATTGGCAGGTACCCTATGAATTACTGCGGCCTTATGTTCCTGCCAAACTACAGATAGACCGGTTTAAGGGCCAATGTTATATTTCATTGGTAGCATTTACCATGGAACATATCAGACCACGCTACCTGCCGGCTATAAAATTTATATCAGAATTTCATGAAGTAAATATCAGGACCTATGTGAGTAACCAGGAAAAGCAAGGGGTTTATTTTCTGAGTATTGAAGCCGAAAAGTTTTTGTCGACCCATATTGCAAAAAGCTTATCAGGTTTACCCTATCAGAAAGCAACGATTAAAAGAACAGCACAAGAATACCATTGCTCAAATAAGGAAACCGGTAATTATTTCGATTGCTCTTTTGAATTGGGGAAAGAATTTCAGGACAAACCTTTATTATACCAATGGTTAACCGAACGTTACTGTTTATACCTGGAAGGTGGCGATAAATTGTATCGCTACGATATTCATCATAAAGAATGGATATTAAAAGAGGCCAGTATAAAAAGTGTAGCGCTGAATTATTCCATAGGTAATATCCGGTTAACTGAAACACCGGATTTAGTTCATTATTCGGAAGGTGTTAAAGTGCTGTCATGGAAAAAGCAGGAGCTGGTGTAATAAAACCCGGCAGGATATGCCGGGCTAAAAACCAACCATTGAACAATAAGTAGCCTATATTAAAGTGATGAAAATTTAAGTCTTAAACTATTACTTACCACACTTACACTGCTCAGGGCCATTGCCGCACCCGCAATCATGGGGTTTAGTAAAAAACCATTGATAGGGTAAAGAAGACCCGCTGCAATGGGAATACCAATGAGGTTATAGATAAAAGCCCAGAATAAATTCTGTTTAATAGTAGCCACAGTAGTTTTTGAAAGACGGATGGCTTTTGGTATACTGGTGAGGTCAGATGTAATAAGGGTCATTTTAGCTACATCCATAGCAATATCGCTTCCCTTACCCATTGCAATACTTACATCGGCAAGAGCCAACGCATGACTGTCGTTAATACCATCACCCACCATGGCAACAGTTTTACCAGCCTGTTGCAGGCTTTCAATAAATTCTCCTTTTTCAGATGGTAACACTTCTGCCCTGAATGTTTTTATACCCACTTCATCGGCAATGGCTTTAGCCGTTTGAGGATTGTCGCCTGTGAGCATATATACATCAATACCCAGTGCACTCAGTTCATCAATGGCCTGTTTGGAACTTGTTTTTATTTTATCGGTTATGGCAATAAGGGCTTTGGCTGTCTTATCTTCCGAAAAAAGAATAACAGTTTTTGCCTGTTGCTGTAAACTGGTTATATTTTTTTGTAAAACATCATCAATTGCTACTTTGTTTTCTTTCATCATTGAAGGACTACCAACAGCATACAGTCGTTCTTCATATACAGCCATGATACCTTTTCCGGTAATGCTTTCCACTTTTTCAACAGAGATTTTTTCTATATTTTCTTTGTCAAGAAAACGAACCACAGCTTCTGCCAGCGGGTGCTCAGACTGCGTTTCAATGGCAAGCAGTATGCTTTGTAATTTTTTTGCGTTTGTCCATTCTGAAAAAATCATATCACTTACTTCCGGTTTGCCTTCAGTGATAGTGCCTGTTTTATCTAATACGATTGCATTTATTTTGTGTGCCAGTTCAAGACTTTCAGCATCTTTTATCAGGATATTGTTTTCGGCGCCTTTTCCAATTCCAACCATGATAGCGGTAGGAGTGGCAAGTCCGAGAGCACAGGGGCAGGCAATCACCAGTACGGTAACAGCATTCATGAGCGCGTGGGTAAAAGCATTATCGGCACCGGAAAATGTCCAGGCCAAAAAAGTAATAATAGAAATTCCAATTACAACGGGAACAAAAACACCGGCAATTTTATCTACCAGTTTTTGAACAGGAGCTTTACTTCCCTGTGCCTGTTCTACCATTCGTATAATCTGTGCCAGAAATGTTTCTGAGCCAATTTTTTCTGCCCTGAACCGAAAACTACCTTTTTGATTGATGGTGCCTGCGAATACTTTGGCATCAGCTTTTTTCTCAACGGGTACGGGTTCTCCGGTAATCATGCTCTCATCTACAAAAGAGCTACCGTTGATGACGGAGCCATCTACCGGAATTTTTTCGCCGGGCTTCACCAGTATGATTGCATTTTTTTCAACAGCAGCAACAGGTACTTCCATGGTTTCATCATTACTGAGCACAAGTGTAACCGTTTTAGGTTGCAGCCCGATCAGTTTTTTTATCGCAGAAGAAGTATTAGACTTTGCCCTTTCTTCCAATAATTTTCCAAGAGAGATAAATGCTATAATTACAGCCGCCGCTTCAAAATATACATGTGCATGAAGTCCACGGGCATGCCAGAACGATGCAAAAAAGGTATTGAAACAACTGAAAAGCCAGGCAATACCTGTACTTAAAGCCACCAGCGTATCCATATTGGCTTTTCCGTGCTTGGCCTGTTTCCATGCAGTGATAAAAAAACTTTTACCAAAATAAAATATAACCGGGGTTGATAAAACCAGCATAATATAATTGGCATATGGTATATCCATAAAAAACATGCCTATTATAACTATCGGAACAGATAAAACAGAAGACCAGATGGTTCTTTGTTTGATAAATGCATAATGTTTTAGCTGCGCTTCTTCTTTAACCTGCTGTTGATTATCTTCTGTAATTACGATATCATATCCTATAGAGCGAATAGCTGTTTGAAATTTCTCAGGTCCGGTAACAGAAGGATCATAAGATACCCAGGCATCCTGGTTAGCAAAATTTACACCTGCATCTTTTACACCATCTACAGATTTCAATGTTGACTCTACACTTATTGCACATGCAGCACAGGTCATTTCAAGGACAGGGAAATTCTTTCTTACTATGGGCGCTTTTTTTGAATTTGGCTGATCGGTTTTCATGATGATCAATTTTTTACAAAAGTATTTTAGTCATCACCTGTTATCATTATATAATTCAGGGAAACCTGTATATAATTTACCTGATTGGTAGCGAGTAGTGCTTCCTGAGCTGCGTTTAAAAACTACTTCATTAAGATTATTGGAGTCTTTACAGGCAACTCACTTTTTTGGTTTTCTTTTCATTCATATTATTTGTATAAAAAGAATAAGGTCTGCAGAGACAGCAGGGAAATGAACATGGTGATTTTAAGAATATAGGTATCTTTGAATTACTATGTCGAAACTCCTTCATATCAAAAACATGGTTTGTGACCGTTGTATAATGGTAGTGAAGGAAGTGTTTATAAATGCTGGTCTGTCTTTTTCCGGTATTCAACTGGGTCAGGTTGAATTAAAAGAAGAACCAGACCCCCAACAACTCGAAATATTAAGGACCAGGTTACATGAACTGGGCTTTGAGTTACTGGATGACAAGAAATCTAAAATTGTAGACCGCATTAAAACGGTGATTGTTTCCATGATTCATGGTAATTCAGATGAAGAGTTTAATCTTAAACTATCTGCCTTACTCGAGGAGAGACTGGGGGTTGATTACCATTATCTCAGCACACTTTTTTCTTCGGTGGAAGGGATTACAATAGAACGCTATGCTATACTTCAGCGTATTGAAAAAGTGAAAGAATTATTAATGTATGATGAGAAAAGCCTGAGTGAAATTGCCTATGAAATGGGTTACAGCAGTGTACAGCATCTCTCACAGCAGTTCAAAAAAATTACAGACCTTACCCCTTCTCATTTTAAACAGCTTAAGGAAAATAGAAGAAAACCGCTGGATAAAATCACAGACTAAAGGCTCGCTACTGGAAATTATATACATCCCTTCCATGATTATATAACAAAGACAGGTTCTCTCCAT
>Ga0164290_1002502_pt1 | contig 12449 bp, 9 predicted proteins | sample Micstemetagenome_FD_108782 | JGI IMG/M metagenome (GOLD analysis project Ga0164290, IMG submission 108782) | Contaminated culture microbial community from soil near Moab, Utah, USA - Microcoleus steenstrupii SON62 (Illumina Assembly) | ecosystem: Environmental > Terrestrial > Soil > Soil crust... | reverse complement strand
CCATCCATCTCGGCCGCACGAAAACCACCTCCGGGGAACAGGACGATACCGTCTATCTGACCGGCCGGCCGGTGGAGGCGCTAAATGCCTGGATGGCGGCGGCCAAGATCGAGAGCGGGAGCGTGTTTCGGGGGATCGGGCGATGGGGGACTGTTTCACGGCGGGCGATCGATCCGCAGTCGGTCAATGCGATCCTCAAGCAGCGGGCGGAGATGGCTGGATTGGACAGTGGGGAGTTTTCCGCGCATGGGTTACGGGCGGGATATCTAACGGAGGCCGCTAATTGCGGCATTCCCCTGCCCGAGGCGATGGAGCAATCCCGTCATCGGTCCGTGCAGCAGGCATCCAGCTACTACAACAACGCGACACGGCGCAGCGGGCGCGCCGCCAGGATGCTTTGACCAGAGGCTTATTTCCGGTCTGATCCCTAAGAAGCTCTGACTTTCTCTCGAATGACATCAGCGCAAATCGACAGGATTTGTCTGGGGCTATGGAAATGTGACTGCGCCGCAAGGCCAATAGCAACCGAAATTGGCCCTGGCCTCAATGAAAGCTTTTCCACTGCGGCGCGATGTTCTAGTCGCGTGAGGGCATTGAGCTCTAGTCCCTGAATAGTCCTATGTCCTTTCAAAGTCCGCCTTTGAAAAATGTAGCCTTTGCTAACAACGATATGATCGCTGAAAACGTCGAGATGTGGATGCACCCATCGAAAGTCTGCCGCAGATGAAATTGCGACTGGTGGTACGTTGCTAGAGAGCACCGGACTGCGAACCACTCGGCCCCCACCCCCAAGCACTCTTGAAGACCGTTTTGTTAGCTTGCCGCAAAGTAGCGCATAGGCCTTGGCTTTCTTACCGTTGCATGTGGAGCATGATAGCGCCAGATTTCGTATTTCGAAGGTGAAAGCGGGATGAACCGATCTTTCTATGATGTGTTCAAGATCGGTGTCTCGCGGATCGCCAAGCGGTCGACGGCAATAGCAACACAGAGTGCGCTGCGTACGCCTTAGTTCGGATTTCAAATTATCCTTAAATGCGGTGACGATCCCTGCCCGGCTTTTCCAAGGCAGACCCGCAAACGACGCGAGTGAAACTCCGATTGCATAGTTTGGAGTAGGGTCGATCATATCGAAGCCAATATTCAATCCCGATGATCCTCGTCCAAGAGTGCGTCGACGATGGTACTTAGAGGGTCATCTTCTGATAAGGCATGGCGCAAATCCCGAAGTTTTGGACGCAAGTCACTAAACTCACTGCTCGATACGAGGTCGTGCTCGACTAGATCGACAGCTTGCTGCACCAGTTCAACGACATATGGATTGCGGCTCGAAGCGATGCCGAACTGATCAAGCAGTATGCTATCGGTTGAAGCGCCGAACTGCACCGGAACCGCTGGCATGATATCCCCAGGGATACTTAAATCGACGATCATGCTCCCGGGCTTTGCGGAAGCGACAATGAGTGGAGAGTGGGTAGAAACAACAAGATGACCATCTTGCATCAAGTTGCACAACTCAAGGACCGTGCCCATGAAGTCTTGCTGCCACTGTGGATGAAGGCTGTTCTCCGGTTCATCGATTAGCACGACAGACTCCTTTGTTACCGAGAACCCCAGGGCCAGGAGACTGGTTAACATGTGGTACTCGCCTGAGCTGAGCTCATAGGCGGAGAACGGATCTTCGCCCGCGCGCTTTACGAAGGCTCGATCGATGACGAGTATATCGAGCAATAAACCGAGCCTCACGGCGCGATGTTCGGGTGTGTCGGTGACAGTAAATGGATCCAACGTCGTCTGAAGGAATTTGCCTTTGCGTTCCGTGATCAACATGTTTAACGCATCGAAATCATAGTTAGAGAACTCCTCAGCAACGCTGCGTGCGGCCGATGCGGAGATACCACCACGATTTTTTGGGCCCGCGTTTTCATCCAGAGCCAGCGCAAGAATTTCGCGCGGTGTGATTGAAGGAAACCTTTTCCGAAATTTAGTCTCGTACCGGATATCTAGAGACAGTGACGGCAGAAGCCCTGAGAAGGCGAAAGCTTTTTGAAAGAAAGGAAACTGAAAGCGATCCTTCACTGCCGGATTGAGCGCAAAAATAACTGCGGTCTCAAGCGGAAGCTTTTTGCTGAGTAGATTCGTACCGGCACGTTGGCCGATGTAATGATAATTTGCTACGTCGTACTCAGTGTTTCGCCCGCCTAACATTTTTACGGGAAACCTATCAGCTACGGATCCCGAAAAACAAATCACCGGAGTGCTAATCAACACCTCATCGTGGCCGAACAACTGCACATCTTTGCGATAGCCGGGTAAAATTAGCGCCGAAACGAGATCTCGCAGAACCGAGCTTTTTTGTGAGCCATTTTGCCCTGTAATCAGCGTCATCTCAAAGCCCGAACTTACCTCCCCGACGTTAAACTCCAGCAGTCTGCGATCACCAAGGCGGTTCGAATATTGCAAGCTCCGAATTTTCGGCATTATCGTGAATCCAGTGAAGCTAAAAAACTGGAATACCACGACTTAGTTAAGCTGGGGCAAAGAGTTAGTCACTGACGCAGTAGGTAACGAGCTCTCTTAAACTAATGGCACTACCATCGGACGAAGCGGCCGCAGCAGCCTCTCCTCGAAGCATGAACGAAGATGCGATAAGCTTCAGGGTGCGATCCACCCCTCGGGTTCCGCGGGCTTGCTGTCGCCTAGCAGGTGCGTCTTTAGCGCTTCGGCGAGCTTCAGACTACGAAGACGCAAGGTCTCAAGGGCTTCATGCAATGGGTGATCATCGCCGATTTCTTGTCGAACAATTCGCTGGATTTGCCCGTAGGTGCCATGCAGCCTGGGAGGCTCTTTCTTGAATTGCGCGAGCAACCTGTTCATCCCGGAATGTGGCTCGTGCCCGTCCGATATTTCATTCGCGGCCATGACGGACTCGATGTCCGGTTCAAGAAAATGCAACGCTATCCGCTGGTCGTCCTTGTTCAGCAACCACAAATCAAGATCTGTCAGGTCGTCGAGAATTGCGGTAGAATAGATGAGGGCACGGCATAACCACTCGGCCCGTGTTTCACGGTCTGGTGCCTGGTCCAACACTGCAGCCCAAGCTTTCGGCATGAAATCGCCGACGCGGCTCAACTTGTGCCTGAGTAGCAAGTCAAGAAATAGCTCAGCATCCGATGGACCACATTCAAGAACGATTTCACGCACGAGGTCACCTTCACCACCGCCTGAAATTGCCTCCCAAGCGATCCCGAATAGTGGGTGACGCGGCTGCCGAACGATCAAGTCGACCACGGGTTGCCATACCTCGGCGCCCCTGTGGGCCCGGTTCCAGAGCCGTGGCGGCTGGCCGGTGAATGCCTGCACACAAGCAGCCAATAGGTCGTCTGCGAGCCCCGTCACCAGTACGAGAGCTGGCCCATCGAGAGCTGGTCCAATTGGCAGGAGAAGCTGCTCAAGATCCTTCGGCACATCAGGCGATGTCAGAACCGAAGCCTTCAGCCAGATCGCATCAGGCCGAGCCGCTCCAAGCATGTTGACGACAAGATTGCGTTCTGCATCAGTCAGTACGTCCCAATGATCAACGATGTCTCCGATGATAGCGTATGGCGCGGTGCTTCCCGGAAGTGCGAGAGCGCGAGCAAGCCGACCCTCTCGCATCTCAGGTTTTCCGCGGGTGGCGTCGAGGAGCAGATCCGCAAAACCCAGTGTGAAATCATCCGGGACAAGCCCCTCCCCGTTGACCTTTTCGAGCCAATGCAGCCAGCTGTCGCAGATGCGGACCAGAAGTTCCGGGGCGATCTTGCTGCGCGATTCCATGACAACGTTGAACAGGCGCGCTTCGGTGAATTCTGCACCCGCGGGTAGCGCGTCGAGTGCGATCGGCATAACCCCGGCAAACAGGTCCCATGCCCGCCCAGGCCAGAATATTCGACGCGATCGAATCTTATGAGGTTGGGCATCATGGCAGCGGCTGCTGCCGGCTCAGCTGCTTGAGCCCCTATAATGTCGATCAAACGCGATTTTCTTGATTGAGGCAGTGTGCCCCAACCTCTCACGGCCCCATCGAGCATCGCTGACGCGACTGCTGGGTGTCCGTCTGCATTGAGCTTTCGAAGGATATCCTCATCCCCTGTACGGTCGACCGAAAGCCAGATATCGGCTGCAGCGGCGCGGATGAAGCCTTCGCCATAGTTGAGGAGGCGAGCCATTGCCTGATGACCGAGTGCCGCCGGCTCGCCTTCGTAGTAGGTAACGGCTCGACAGGCGCCCTGTGGGCCAAGATAGGTTTCCTCGGAGGACTCAAGCAGACCGAGTTCGGTAAGAACGTCTCCACGTTCCGGTGCGGACAGGAACGCTTGCATCCGCTCCAGCCCACTGTACGTGCGCCCGATTGGCAGACGTGCTTCATCGTCCTGCCACATCATCTCCGATACATCGCGTTTTCGTATCGCTATCACCCAGTCTGGCAGATGGCTTTGAAAGTTCCGCGGAAGTTCTGGAAGGTGGCGAAGCAAAAATGCGTAGCAGAGGTCGCGCGTTGCCGGAAAATAGCTTTTCAGGCCTCTTTCGGCCAGTTCTGGAATGGCGTCGCGCCGTTGCGATCCTTTCAATCGGTCGTGCATCCAGTCGAGGTTTCGAGCAGCGGCCTTCGACGTTGATCCCCTCCTGCAAAACAGCGCCCTTTCGAGTACTAAAAGAGCCTCGTCAGTCTGCTTCTGTGTAGAAACCTGTGCTGAGGCCTCCCCGGCAGCCCGGTAATAGGGGTGCGAGAAATTAAGTTGGTGCAAATCGGGATAGCTGATCAGGCGGCGCATCTCGAGTGAATCAAGACCAGCAAGCTCGACCTGATTTAGCGTTGGTTCTTCCTCATAGTCCTGATCAGCAGACGGCTCGGGCGAACCACCGCCGATATTCGTTCTCGTGAATTGCGAATCCGGCATGCCGGGAAGCCTGTCGCCTCCTTTGCCAAGCAGGAACGCCAATTCGGTCTCCGCGATGGATACCATCGCGTTGGTCCCGATCGCGAGGCTCCTTGCCAATGGCTGAAGCCCTTCGCTGCGCCAGATATCCGCCAATGCCGAAGCGCGCTCATGTGCTATTCGTTCCAATTGATCGACTGTGAATGGCGCACCGATCTTTCCGCAGTGACGAGCCAGGTGTCGGATACTCCCGGCATCCAGATTGAGTTTACCAGACAACAGTGCGTGATCGACGAACTGTGCGAGTTCGGCAGGCACCGCTGCCTGTGCAACTTGTTGAGACCAGATTTTCGCAGAGAACGTAGCCGCAGACTGGCTGAGATCATGCCAGGGGTGTACGTCAACCGTCAGCGTGCCCACATGGCTTGCATTCGTCGCTGCGAACAGCTGTTCCTGTGACTGGGCCACGATCAGCCGCCTATCATGTCGGAGGTGGGCGATCAGGTCTTCCAGCTGCTGATATAGCTTGATGAATTCCGGCTCCGTGTGCGTTCCGCCGAGCGGGTCGTCGAGCACGGCAAGGCGGTTGGAACGGCCGGGCTCGCTCAGGAACCGCTCGGCTTCCTTGACTTCGGAAAGGACCCGGACAGTGTAGCCAAGCTTCTGAAATCTGGCTGCAATGAAACGCGCGGCATTCGATTTGCCGGTTCTTGGCCTTCCCGTCAGCAACAGCACTTTCCTTTGGGAAAGTGTCTCCTGCCAAACCATCTCGCTGCCGCGCTCGACGTAGTCCTCAGGCGAGAGCGAGCCATAAGACGACTGATCAAGCACTTCCTGGATCTGAGGCAGGACATTTTCGGACTTGCCCTTTGCGTCCTTGATGACCACTCTGAGCCGATGGATCGTGTCCCCCGTCCGATCTCCCGGCACGTCATGCGCGCGAACGAGGAGATCCTCGCAAACAGATGTCACTGTCATTTCATCCAGGCGTTCGACCAACGCAACACGTCGCATTGCCTCGACTAGTGTTTCCGGCGTGAGTGTCGCTGCCACCGCCGCCCTATGTCGGTCGCGCTCCTCCGTCAGCTTGCTGGGGTTTCGTTCGCCCGACGGCTTGGCGTAGGCTTCGAGGAGTGTCTTGGCATCAGGCTTATTTAGCGACTGGCCGCGCTCTTTTTCTCTCCAGCCGAGACCTTCGACCAGGACCGACGTTGCATCGTCACACCGGCTCGACAGGACCAGCACAACAAAACGGGCTTTGTCTGCGAGCAGCCGTTCCAGCAGCGTGTTACCGGCAACTTTGTTGCCCGGATGACTAAGGTATTCTGCGAGCTCCTTGAGACCTAACTTCCCGCCAGCGCCCTTTACCTGTATTTCGACAATTCTGCCGTCACAGTGAATTTCGCAGTCTTCACCGCCATTAGGCTCTATCAGAAATTTTCCGCCAGGCCGACTGAGAGTCTGCAGACCGAGCGCTACGCAGGCGATATCCTGGAAGTCATACTTCTTTGGCCCTGTGATATTGATCGTCAACCTGCGCTCCCAACTCACTCAATGATTTTTAGGACTCAACCGCAATAAGCGACTGTATTTCTTAAGAAAATCACGAAAAGATACGGCTGACAAGTTCGCTGTGTGCGAACTCGCAATTGTTTCCGCAGCGAGATCCATACGAGCGCGAGGTTCGACAACTACCGCGAAGCATCTTTACCCTACCTTTCGTGGTTGCTCACTAGTTGACCTCATTAGCGACATCAGCATCGGCCCAAGTGAAAACTCGCCCTGCGCCGAGCGCCTGGTCAAATCGCGTAGATAACCGCCGGCCGAATTTATGAAGTTTGAGCGTTCCAGAATGCACGCCATCGCCGCTGCGGCATTTTGAGGACCCATGGCCTCGCAAGCTTCCTCATAGGCTGATGGGCTTACGCCGAGCATTGAGCGGACCACCACGGCCGCTGTCATCAGCTCGCGCCAATGCGATATGCCGCCGTTTGGCCCATAGTCCAAAATTTGTGGGCAGGCTCGAAGAACCATGCCCAACGGAAACGAGTTAATCGGTTCAACAACTCGGCTAGGCCCTTCACCCTTCACACTCTTCGTCTGTGGCTCTTCCTGCAAGCTTTCGCCCTGCTCTTTTTCGGAGCTAGGTTCAAATTCATTTATAGATTCGGGTTTTGAATTCTGTATGTGACGGTCATTTCGGATGGCATTGCCATGCATATTTTTGGTATTTAACTGAGTTTCCAGAATGTTGAGTACCTCTTCGCGTAGAATCTCCATTTCATCGAGCGTCTTTTCGACCTGTGCTCTGTCTGGATAGCGCGAAAGCCGTCCGAGGATACCGACATACATCGTTTCCACGTCCCCCCAGTTACCTGACGCCCCCTCCTCTACAGCAGCCGAGATTAGCTTACGCACATCCCGTCGGCAGATCGTGAGCGCTTCTTTCGCTCTCCGGAAGCGCATGCGTTCCGCCGCGACGTCCTGCGCCAGTACCGCGAGCTCCTTGGCGCGAGCCAAAAGCGGTGTCAGATCGAAACCGTATGCCTGCTCGATTTCACCGTCTCGATTGCGATGCGCGTAGCGCTTCCCATTTGGACTGTCGCGGCGCTGGATAAGTCCGGCATCGACAAGTGCCCCGAGCTGCCGGCGGAGTGTGGTTTCCGTAATCCCGTGAGCGCGTACGGATAGCTGCGCATTGGACGGAAACACGACAAGCCCGTGTTCAGCGTCGAGCTCCCCATTGGGATAAAACGTCAAAAGCGCATCGAGAACCGCCAGCGCTCGATCCTGTAGGCCGAAGCGTTCCCGCGCCTCGCAAACGTCGCGAAACACTTTCCACTTTTCAATACGTGCGCCTGGATTTGAATCTGCGATCGCCATTTGGCCTTTGACCAAGGCAAGCGACATCGGCCGCCGCCCAAAGGGCGTCGTTACATGTCCCGTCTGCATTTCTCTCTCACCTTTCGTTAGGCAAAAGAAATCTGCTCACCAAATCGGTGCCAAGACTCTTGACTGTGATTCCGGGAAATGCGATTCTCGATCTTGCTACAGATAACGAGAGAGGCTTCCACGGTTTACCGTTTGGGGGCCTTTTTCTTTTGCGGTTCAGTCTCCGTTGTTTTCCTGCTTCGATCCTCTGTACTCGTCGTACAAACGATCCATGTGGGCTGAAAGCCACTCGCTGAAGGGCTTCGCTTCGATATTCGAAAGCTCGATCGCAACCTTCTTCGATTTGGCGTTCATCACGAAATTCAGTGAAGCGTCACTCGAGGTCCAATCTTTCCCGGACACACCGGCCTTGGGCTTCTTTGCAGCCGATTTGACCTTGTAGCGCTTCAGGCAGTCATGAAGTTCTTCAAACCGCTCGTCCTCCGTCAGCTCAATGAACTCGGCGGTTGCCGTACGCTCTGTGGCTACCTTCAAGAGGGCAGGGGCGAGAAGCAATTGACGGAGGCTCAGCCACCTGTCACGTCCGATCTTCTTGGACGCTCCGAGCACCTTGAGGATCGAGACCGGGACCGCCTCCACGACACCGAGCATTTTTGAAAGCATCGCCTCATCGATCGCGAGCGACGACCGAACCACATCCTTCGTCATTCCAGACGCAAGCAGATTCTGCGCGAAGTACGCACGCTCTATGAACGACAGGTTGGAGCGGGCGGAATTTTCTTGCCCCTGGGCGATTGCGGACGTGATGTCGTCCAGCTTTTTGACAACTGCCTTGACCGGAATTCCAAGCTCTTTGGCAACTTTGAGACGGCGGTGACCAAAGACGACCATGAAGCGTTGACCATCTGACGAACTGGGGCGCACCAAAATGGGCGTTGTCTGGCTGTACTCCTTGATCGCCTGCTTGAGCTCCTGGTACTCCTCGCCATCGTCGGAAAGGCGATCGGCGACAAAGGAAACGTCAATCAATCGCGGATCCAGATCCACGATCACCTCTCCCTCCATCAGCTTCTTGGTGTTCTCCGCCATGTCCTCAATGGAGCGAACGACAGTCTTCGCTGCCCCCGTCATGCCGTAGCCAGGCTTTGTCGGTGTCTGGTTAGACGCGATGGAAGCCATGTCCAGTTTCGCAAAAGGATTTTCACGCGCCATAACCGGCCTCCAAACGTGCTTTCAACCTCGACAAAGAATTGATATGCTTCACAAATCCCCGCGAAAAAACGGTTGACAAGTATGTCATTTCCGCCCCCATGCGCCGTGGATTAGTTCCATGATTTCGCCGTTGGCTGCGTTCAGGCTTTCCATTGCCCGGTCATAGGTAGAACGGACGAAATCGCCTCGTTCTACCTCGTACAAAGTCTGCTTCTTTATCGAAGCATCAGAAATGGCCGTCGACTTTAGAACGTGATTTCGCAACATTTGCTGGGCGAACATTGATTGCATAAACCCGACCATCTGTGCCTGCGGGATGTCCGTCGGCTCGAAGCGCGTGACGAGATAGCGGAACCATTCGACATGCATCTCGGCGCCGGCCTCTGCGACCGGACCCATTATGCCGCCCAACATCATCAGGAACTGGCTCATCGACATGATATCCAGCATCTGGGGATGGATAGTGATCAAAATGCCTGTCGAAGCCATAAGCGCGGTGATCGTTAGGTATCCCAACTGTGGGGGGCAATCGATAACGACCACGTCGTATCTGTCGTCTACCTGCTTGAGCGCATTGAAGATGCGCATGTAGAACAACCGACCGTCCTCTCCCTTCTTGGAGGAGATCGCAAGGGGCACGTCATACTCATATTCCTGTAGGACCAGATTTGCAGGAACTACATCAAGGCCAGGAATGTTGGTTGGCTGGATAATTTCCGAAATGAATTTCCGCTCATCATCGAAACGAAGCGCCTCGTACAGAGAGGCCGTGTCATCAAGTTCCGGCTGAATCCCGAACAGGGACGTCAGCGATGCCTGTGGATCGAGGTCGACCGCAAGTACGCGATGGCCGGTGAGGGCAAGATATTGTGCAAGGTGCGCAGCGGTCGTAGTCTTTCCGCTGCCGCCCTTGAAATTCACCACCGACACGACCTGCATCGGCTCGCCTTCACGACGCCGGGGAACGTAGTATCTTTTGTCTGATTTTTTGTTGGCCTCGAGATAGTCCCGAAGTTCCAACATTTGGTCAGCCGTATAATAGCGCCGCCCGCCAACCGATTCAATTTCGGGGCCTTTGCCCTCCAAGTGGATTTGGCGTAGATGGCTCTGTGTAACCCCGATGAAATCCGCGACTTCTCCCAGCTGAAACTTGCGTAATCCCTTCTTAGCGTCCGGGGGATATTGTTGGCTGCGCAGCATATGCAACGCATTTGAGATCTTCGCTCCCTGCTGGGCGATCTCGATATCAAATCTGTTGGGCTGCGGATGGCTCATTTTGCAAACTATATCCCGGAGGGCTTCATTTTCGAAAAAATGGCCACAAAGCCATCATTTGCGAAACTATCCCGCGATTCCCGCGCCGCTGCAAGGGATTTAAAGTTAACAAGAAGTTAACCCGCTTATCGTGGGCTCCGCGTTCACCCCGAATCCCCAATAGGTTTCGAATACTTAGACAGATTTTCGCGTTTTCGTACAGCACACCACAACTGCAGATCTGCAGAGTTTGATCGTTGTTTCGCACACGAATTGTCCCACCGCGGTTGGACATTCGACACGACTCGGTAGAATCACTGCCTGCAGATCTGCAGATAGCCATCCGTGTTTTCAGATGATCTTTCTCCGGCATGTCCACGCCATGCGGAGATCAAGATGCGAATTATCACCGTCTCGCCAGATCGATATGTCGATCATTTCAGTCTTCTGAGACAAATGCACCGCCTGCGTGCCGCAGTCTTTGGCGAACGCCTGGAATGGGATGTCTCCATTACCGACGCAGGTGAGCGTGACGAATACGACGATCTCGACCCGACTTACATCCTCGCCGTCACAGACAGCCAAAGGGTCGTCGGCTGCGCGCGCCTGCTGCCGGCATTGGGGCCGACGATGCTGGAGCAGACATTCCCGCAATTACTAGCAACCGGTTCACTCAACGTGTCTGCCAGCATGGCCGAGAGTTCGCGCTTTTGCGTCGATACGTCCTTGGCTGAGGGAAGGGGAGGGGGTCAGCTCCATCTCGCGACGCTCACCATGTTTGCCGGGATCATCGAATGGGCGATGGCAAACGGCTACGACGAGATCGTCACGGCAACTGACCTGCGCTTCGAGCGCATCCTGAACCGGGCCGGATGGCCTATGAAGCGGCTTGGCGATCCTGTGGCGATCGGCAATACCGTGGCCGTCGCGGGAACCCTGCCAGCCAATCAGGAAAGTTTTGAACGCGTTTGCCCGCATGGTTACCACTCGATCGCCGGACATCACGGCCGTCAGATCCGGAGCGCTGCGTGACCCAACTCCGCTCCCATCCCCGCCTGGTCCGTAAACTGCAGGACGCACTCGGCGACCAACTCTGCATCGCGCTCGATGACACGACCGTAGTCGAAATCATGCTCAATCCCGACGGCCGTTTGTTTATCGAACGGCTCGGGCACGGCGTGGCACCTGCCGGCGCGATGACCACTGCCGCCGCTGAAGTCGTCATTGGCAGTGTTGCGCACGCCCTGCAGTCGGAAGCCGACGACGAACGGCCGATCATCTCTGGCGAACTGCCGATCGGTGGACACCGCTTTGAGGGGCTGTTGCCACCGGTCGTTTCAAGTCCGGCATTCACCATCCGCCGTCGTGCCTCGCGTCTGATCCCGCTCACGGAATATGTAAAGTCAAAGGCGATGACTGAAGCACAGGCGTCCGCCATTCGAAGCGCTATCGACGCGCGGATGAACATCGTCATTTCCGGGGGCACCGGGTCGGGCAAGACCACTCTCGCCAACGCCATCATCGCGGAGATCGTGACTGCCGCCCCGGAAGATCGGATGGTTATCCTCGAAGACACCGCCGAGATTCAATGCGCCGCCGATAACGCCGTCTCTTTGCATACCAGCGATACGATCGACATGGCACGCCTGCTCAAAAGCACGATGCGCCTGCGGCCTGACCGCATCATTGTCGGCGAGGTCCGCGACGGCGCGGCACTGACGTTGCTCAAAGCCTGGAACACGGGACATCCCGGCGGCGTCACTACGATCCATTCCAACACGGCGATGTCAGCCTTGCGCCGCCTGGAACAGCTGACGGCGGAAGCAAGCCAGCAGCCGATGCAGGAGGTGATCGGCGAAGCCGTCGACCTCGTCGTCTCCATTGAGCGAACGGGGAAGGGGAGGCGGGTCCGCGAGGTCATCCACATCGAGGGATACCGCAATGACCGCTACCAGACCGAACACTACGCCCAGATCGATGAGGACAGCCATGTCGCGTAGAATCAATATTCTTCTCACCTGTGCGGCACTGGCCGCCGTTACAATCGGCCTTACACAGCCAGCGCTTGCCTCTTCCGGCGGCGGCAGTCTCCCGTGGGAAGCGCCGCTGGAGCAAATCCAGCAATCGGTTACCGGGCCTGTCGCCGGGTTCATCGCGCTTGCCGCCGTTGCCATT
>Ga0164290_1002501_pt1 | contig 12453 bp, 12 predicted proteins | sample Micstemetagenome_FD_108782 | JGI IMG/M metagenome (GOLD analysis project Ga0164290, IMG submission 108782) | Contaminated culture microbial community from soil near Moab, Utah, USA - Microcoleus steenstrupii SON62 (Illumina Assembly) | ecosystem: Environmental > Terrestrial > Soil > Soil crust... | reverse complement strand
GACTTGGGGCATCTCCTCGATGCGGTCCCTCTTGATCTGCAACTCGTCGTCTTTCATTCGGCAGTACTCAACTATGTGGCCCAGGAAGAGCGGAAAGTCTTCGCCAACGTGCTAAAAGATGCCTCTTACACTCGCGACATCGTGTGGATTTCGAATGAATCGCGTGGAGTCGTGCCGGAGATTGCAGCCCTAGCACCTCCGTCGGGACCGCGTCCATTCTTGCTTGGGAGAACAACATACCGTCGCGGGGGGCGTCACGACGAGTTCCTGGGGCTCGCTCATCCGCATGGGGCGGAAATTGAATGGTTTCATACAAGCTAAGTCAAACACTGTGCCACTACTCAGCCTGCACATTCTGAGTTACGCACATCCGCGATTCACTTCAACCGGCTGAGTCGCGAGGGGAAGGCGAAGGACGATGCGGAGATCGCGCGGCTGGGCGGCGTGACGAGGGCGAAGGTTACGCAGGTGATAAAAATTCTGGACCTCGTTAGCAACGCATCGGCAAATTGTTTGCAACAGTCATTAGTCGCCAGTCATCGCCTTATAGTTGTCCGATCGCAGCCCCTGCCCTAGATTGCGGCCATGCGGTTTCGCTGGCTCAACGCGTGTTGTCGTCCTTAACCGTAATCATTATGTCCGTCCCGCGTACCACCGTCTTTGGCAAAACAACGCTGAGATGAGAATGCTCTCCCGCTACTTAGTAATCGCCGGAATATCACTGTTCGTCCACAACGCAGCTCGTGCTGAGTTACCGCGTGTTACGGAGGTCGAACCGCAGCCCTTACTAGCTCATGTCGTTCGAGTGCGTGAGGCCCTCGAGTATCTGGGCCAACCACTTTCCAATACGGCTACGGCTGCCCTTGAAGAGGCTGGAGACAAAAATGGGGCGGAGATCGCATCCGCTGTCCAGAAGTTAATGGATCCTGAATGCATCGCCGCAGCAGTGGTCAGCGACGATGGGGTAATCGAGGTCATTCCCTCCCCAAAGCATGTCGCACTGGTTCAGCAGGGCTGGCGCGTCGGCCTTCTGAAGGTGATCAATCCCGAAGCAGTAAAGGGACGCCTAGAGATTACAAGCCCTAACGCCCGCCCCCTTGCTGGAGGCCCGAAAGCGGAACTTGAGATGCGTTGGATGGACATTCTGCCGTACACCGCGCAACCGATGCATGCCAAATTGAGTGGCCTTGCGCTGGAGTATCGCATCGTGCAGATTTTCAGTCGTGACGCGGGACGACGGTCAGCCAAACTTAAGTTCGAGTTCGAGCCTGAGCCTCGACAGGGAGACGCAAAGACCTTTCAAATCAAGGAGTGGACCTTTGAAAATGGAGTGGATAATTGGAAGGCAGAAAACCATTGCCGCGTAGAGTCGCACGAAGGATCGCTCCGGGTCGCGATTACCGGAGACGACCCCTACATCACACAGGATGTAATCGCAAAAAGAGGCAAAATGGTGCTCCGGTTCGTGGCGAAGTCCGAACGCGCCGGGTTTGGACAGGTTTTCTGGTGGGGCGGTGAGCATGCGAACGCCGACGGTGCTCGTTCAGTGACCTTTGCCATCGAAGCGGGGCCCGCCAAGGAGTACAAAGTTGTTTTTGACTCGCGAGACCAAGATGTCGCCGGTTTACGCATCGACCCTGACGGTGGCGGCAGCAGCATACAATTCGATTGGATTTCGCTCGCACACGCGAGTAATCCCGACACTAAACATGGCGTCGCTGAGGTAATGTTTGATAGTCTTCGCTCGACGGAAGTGAAGTTCCACGTCACGGAGGGCGATGGAACGCCAGCCACAGCTGCTTTCGAAATCCGGGACCACGAGAATCGCGTTTATCCTCCGCAAACGAAGCGGCTTGCGCCTGACTTCTCATTCCATCCGCAGGTGTACCGAGCTACGGGAGAAAGGGTCCTTCTTCCTAAGGGCGTTTATCGCGTCAACTGCTCCCGAGGCCCGGAGTCGATTCCTGAAGAGCTGCAACTCGCCGTTGGTGACGAGGCCACGGAAATCAAGTATGTCGTGAAGCGATGGATCGATCCGTCAAAGCACGGCTGGTACAGTGGCGATCATCACATCCATGCGGCGGGGTGCCAGCACTACGACAGCCCGACCGAGGGTGTTGAGCCAAAGGATATGATGCGGCACATCTTGGGGGAGGACCTCAAGGTCGGATGCTGTTTAACCTGGGGGCCCTGTTTCGACTATCAGAAACAGTTCTTCACCGGAGGGCCCGCTGACATTTCTCAGCTTGCTTATCTATTACGCTACGACGTAGAGGTGAGCGGCTTTGGCTCGCACGCCTCAGGACACCTGAACCTTTTGAATCTTCGCGACCAAATTCCTCCTGGCGGAGGCTCCACGAATCACTGGCCAACTCTGGGGATGAACACCCTGCGTTGGGCAAAGCGTCAAGGTGCCATTTGCGGTCCGGCCCATTCCGCAAGCGGTCTGACTAACTTCGTTGGTCGCATTGAAGGAGCGAAGGATGGGCCCGGAGGTATTCCTCACTTCAACATCCCTGCCTATGACGGAATTGGAGCAAATGAATTCATTGTGGATGTCACTCACAAAGTGCCCGGGCCGCACGGCGTTGAGGTTCCGGCGGTAGACTTCATCAGCACAATGAACACGGCGAGAGAAGCAGAATGGACCATGTGGTACCACGTACTTAACTGCGGCTTCCGGGTGCGAGCAAGCGGCGAAACCGACTTTCCGTGCGTATCTGGTGAGCGAGTCGGGATGGGAAGGGTCTACGCTCAGGTTGATGGTTCGTTGACCTATGACAAGTGGATTGCATCTCTGGCGGCGGGCCGGAGTTATGTAACCGACGGCACGACACACCTCTTGGACTTTCAAGCGATGCACGAGGGCATATCCTGCCGAGTCGGCATCGAGGGCAGCGAGATCCATTTAAGCAAACCAGGTACGGTGAACTTCGTTTTGAAAGCTGCATCGAGAATCAAGAGGCTGAAGAAGGCTCCCTTGGAACTAGTAATCAATGGAATGCCTGTGGACGCCCGTCAGATGCCCAGTGATGGTGCATTAGAGGAATATCGGTTCAGTGTGCCCCTCACCCAGAGCAGCTGGGTTGGCTGCCGGGTTGTCCCTTCGGCTCACACGAATCCAATCTTTGTCATAGTCGACAACGAGCCGATTCGAGCTAGTCGGCACAGTGCACAGTGGTGTTTAGCCGGCGTGGAGCAGTGCTGGAAGTCGAAAGCAAGGACCTATCGGCGCGAAGAGCGAGAGCAAGCTGAACTCGACTATGAACATGCCCGTCGAGTGTATGGACAGATACTTGACGAGTCAGCACAGTGACGGTCATTTACAGGCCTGTTGAGGTGAGACTTGAGTTAGTGCCCTACAGTGGAGCGGTTTAGTACCCTGAGACTTCGCAGTGCTGGGGACGAATGCCGCTGCTTCTGACAGCGAGTGCCTCTAGAGTAGTACAAGCGGTCACGATTAATGAGGATGACGACCAATTCTCGGGTTATCTTAGTGCTCCTCGCGCTTTGTTCGGAAGCACGCCTCGGACTTGCCGAGACTATAGCCTCAATCGACGCACTTCGTAAGCTTGCTCCCCCCACCTCCGAAGTTTCGTCAGTCACCGTCACGGTCGGCGTTTTCGCCTGCGCGGGCGATGGGGGAGGCGGACGCTTCGCGTGGGACCCGAAGTGCGATGGGGAGGATGATAATGGTAGCGTTATCCGGCCATCTGGAGCCAAACTGCCGGGGGCGTGGGTACGTATTCGTACAGCGACATTTGTCGACGCGCGCGAGTACGGTTGCCGGCCTGACCACGAAAGGCTACGTGGCGATTTAACAGCTGATGGATCACTCGTCGCGCGGACCACAGCAGGCGAACGACGCCCGTTCTCCCAAAGCGATGTCGGAAAAATTGTCATTATTCGGTCGGCGCGGTCCTGGCCCGACTATTCCGATGAGCCGGTGCCGCTAAATGCACGAATTGCCGCTGTTAATGCCGCCGGAGCGGCGACGGTAAAAAACCTTGATGGCCCTGAACGAGGCACACTGCTGGACAGCCGCGACACGGAGCTTGAATGCTTTACGGACAACACCGATGCAATTGCCCTCGCGTTGGAGTTTCAATCTACCACTGGCTTGACACATGTACAGCTTCCAGACGGCGTCGTCGGAATATGTCCCTTTGCTTCGCAGGCCTGGGACCAGCGACCAACACTGGACACATCGCTCAACACGAAAGCAGCTTTCGTACTGCACGACAAGACGTTGCTTAAGGGATCCGGACGAGCAAGGACTCTACTGAAGCTCAGTTATTTTGGAGAGTTTGAGCCTTTCAAACGCGAAGGCGTGGTCCCCTTCCACCGCACTTGCATTCTCTTTCTACTCGAACCCCTCGAAAACCGAAGGACGACTTGCGGGATAGAATCCTTAGCGGTCGAGTTTCCGCACTGTCCCGCAGTCCAGTCGGGTTACACGCTGGTCGCTGACGGTTGGAATACGAGCCCAGCGCGAAATGCCATTCACGCGACGTTCAGAGATCTCGCCGTAATCAACCCGACACGGAATGCCACTATCGTCAATTCTATTCATGGCGGCATCTACGACGCAGCGAACCGGGTCGTCGACGAGACGGTTTTTCATTTCGAAGACTGCACCTTCGAAACAGGGGGCGGCTTCAGCATTAAGAACCAGAACAACTTAGGCCCCGACCAGAAGGGCGGAAAGGAGGTTCACCTGAAGAATGTGCAAGTTCACGGCGGTGGAAACGTTGTTACCCGGCACTTTTGTGATGCCGGATCCTTCGAACGAGAGGGAGACGCTTATTACCTCACTGTCGACAGTCCAGGTTTTACGTGGAAGGACTTCAACGCCCATAGCAATCAGGTGACCGGAGCGTTCAATCCCATCTGCATGTTGCGCAAGAGTTACAGTGGGATCATTTCGTCGGTGCGGGCGGAAGCGAAGGGAACGCATTCAATCGAAATCCAATCTCCTGCAGGTCCGTCGCCAGTAACGAAGGCTGGCGCGACAATGCTGATTGCCTTCGGTGGCGGAAACAAGCAAATCTACCTTAAGGAAGCTGCCGCAATACAACAAGGCAGCAACGTAGCCAGTTGTCGACTTCAATCAGCACAGCTGACACCGGAGGAGGCGATCAACCTAGTCGGACAACCAATTCGCATTTACTACGAGCAGAACGAGCTCACCTCGCTCTACCAGTTCAGCAGTCCTCGTCGAATCCGCCTCGACTCTCAGACCGCCGCAGGTCAGAGCCTCTTAGGACAGAGCGGTTTGGATGTGACGGTTAACTTCACGGAATCGCAAGGGGCATTTGGCCATTCGTTCTATGTAGGCGACAACGTTAGCTTCTTCCTAAACGATGTCACGATTCACGACTGTGCGAAGCGAAGCTTTCGTGTTTCAAGCGGCGGTTCCCAAGCCATGCAGGGTCACCACGAACTGAACAATTACCTTGTGCTGCCGTCACGTGGAATGGCTGCCATGGCGAACCGCAGGACTGTCCATCAGGCGATGGAGGAGTTCGGCGGCCGTCTCAAGCTGCGGCGCAGTCAAGCGACCAGTGTGTACGGTGTTGAACTGGACATGGACGATCAATCGACATTCGAGTCACAGGGTGGCGTGCTAGAGGGATCGCTGATTCGCAATTCCAAACTACGCGGCTGGGTGACGGGAGGACCTTCTTCCAAAACTACACTGATCGAAAATAGCGATGTGGATATCACGTTAGTTAGACTCAGTGGACGCGGCGACCGCGACAATCTCGACGAGACTGATGTCAGAACGCCTGTCGTTGCTCTCACCGGTTGTACAGGCAGCCTAGCCATCCAGAACGGGAACGTGACGGTTAATTCGAGCCATCTGCGATTCGGCTACGGTGGCAGTGCTAAAGATTTCGAGATGTGGAATGGCGGCATCGCAGGTACATTCGATCGATGCACCTTCGCTGAGCACGCATTCGGGTTGCATGAGTTGACGGCAAATCAGCGACGTGAGTTTCTCGGTCAGTTTAAGTTCGAGCGTTGCGATGGCGACTTGCTGCCGCGACCCTAGATAGTTGCTAGGCGAGGACCTTCAGAAGTCCGTCATTCGTCAGTCGCCTTTCCTTTCAGGACGACTGGAACTTCAATGACGGAGGTTGTCAAAGTGAAGGGGAATCCTCCTCCGGGAAACGTGACGCGAACTCGCGCCGTGCCTGGTTCAACGCCAGAAGGCACATGTAAATCCGAAGTGGAGAACTCCCAGTAACAGCATCGCTCTATCAAGTCGTGCGTCGTCGTTTGCGGAGTGTTCCCATCCGCGGCTGGCCAAGTAATTTGCACTTGGGGCACGACAGATCGATCCAAGGCTTCGATGCTCGGCCGTGAAACCGCACCTTCGTCTGTCTCCAGATTCATGAACGCCAGGCTGAAACGCTTCGCTCCTGGGCTAAGCGTGATTTCTTTCGACCGCAGCAGCTTCGGAGTGAGCGGTCCACTAAAGGGAATTACCGGCGCTGCTTCCGGCTTCGACGACCAAAACGTGCCAAACCAACCTGAATACATGGGGATCCGATCATCGACCGTGATCGACAATCCGTAGCTGTCGACTTTCTCACCATAGTTCCAGCGGCGCAAGTCGAACTTCGTATGGCTGGGTCCCTCCGCTGGCGCGATGGCGTCAAGCACGTAGTTGAAATCTCGTTGGCCATTTCCCTGATCCCGAACGTCGCTTGGCTCAATTGGCGGTCCGTCATCGGTAAGGTCGCCATTAGCGTTCTTATCGACGAACAGCCGGTCGCCGTCTTCTACCATCCACACCTCTGCCTTGCGACTCGTTCCCAGCACCATCAGACCGTATCTGGGAGTTGCCTCGTAGCGCGGTTCTTAGAGCGGTTTGCGTTCAGTGGACTCTGTCGCAGCGCGAACCGAAGAGTCCTCCGCAACTGCAGGACAGCAGCCGATTGTAAGCAGCGTGACAAGCAGCAGTCGAAACACGATAGGCCTCCGTTGATGAACGGCTTGGAGTCCCAGAAACAAGCAAGCAGTTTAGAAGCCGAGATTAAGAAAACCACGTGTGGATTGGGCGAGAAGTTGCTTGCGCGATGTCCGGCTTTCGACTGAGCTAGTCAGCAGACTTTTTGAGCGTCACGTTATTCTGCTTCGCCAGATAGCCCTGCGACCGGACGATCTCGAACCGCAGGTCTTTCTTCTCGCCTGCTGCGACAGTCGCCTTGAACTCCGGCGTCTGGTAGTCATGCACTGTCGGCTCCAGCTGGCTGCGGAACACAACATGGCCCGGGAATGACCGTCGGACCTCGAGGCTGAGCGGCTTGGTGGTGTAGTTCCGGATCCGCTGCGCATAGACTTCGTGATCGTCCCAGCCGGCTACTGTCGCATTCTCGACCTTCGCAATCTCGCCACCACCGACCTTCCGGTACTCGGTTGTGCCGTTGATCTGCAGCCAGAAGTTGTCGCGGTACGAACGGAGCTTGATCAGATCGAAGATCACTTCTGGATCCGGCCCGAGGTTCAGCTCGATCTTGTCACCTATTGGGATGTACTTGATCTGCTGCTGAGTCAGATACGTCAGACCATCTCGGCCGTTGTCGCGGAACACTCGGACGTTGCCGTCCGGCAGTGGCGTGGTGCCTAGCTTCGACTCTTCGTCGTTCCGCAGCACGTACATCCGGACGAGCTGCTCACCGTACTCGGCTGGGCGATAGCGGTACTCAATCTTGAAAGCCGCGTCGTTGCCTTCGAAGGACCGCATGCGCTTCGACCAGCCGTTGGGAATGGTCTCGGTGCCTTCGATGGTGTAGATGAAGTACTCGCTGAGGCCTTCTTTGATGACTTCCTTCGGTGCTTCAACGTCGGAAAAGGTAACATCCGCTGCGCCACCTTTCGGAGCGCCAAACATAAAGAAGTCCCTTGCAGCTTCTGCACGCAATCCCGATTTGGGTCCGTCGGCCAACTCGCTCAGCCGGCCCACGGGAATCCCTGCGAGCTGGGCAATCTTCTCCACAAGGTTGATCGTGCCGACCACCAGCCGCACTTGAGCGTTCTCGTAGTCCTCACCGCTGTTGTTTGTCACACGCACGAAGCCTTCGAGGTTCAGCGTCTCTTCATCTTTGTCCGCCACGCACAGATAGTCGGCTGACCAGGTGATCCCGCTGGTGAAGTAGCTAATCTCGACGGTTGCCTCGCCGTCGAATTCACTATTCACGTTCCAGCGGAGCAGCTGCGGCCGATCGTGCGGGAAGCTCGTGTCGAGGACCTCCAGCTTGTCGCCTTGGGTGACGAACTTGAGTTGCACTGAAGTAGGGTCGATCTGGGTGTTCGCCCAGGATAACTGGAGCGGGTTCTCCCCCACCTTGAACGTGATCTTCCTTCGGTCCCGAACGAGCGTCAGATCCTCGCTGTTGTAGATCGTCAGCTGGACGGCGTCGCGCGACGGAACGGTTGAGAGGTCGACGTTGGCACCCTGGGCCACGGAGGGGCCGCTCAGGCAGAGAGCGGCTAGGAAGGCGGCCAATCGGGGCATGGGCTGACTCGGGCAACGAGGGGCTAACGCGAACCGATTGGCCCGCCGAGAGTTAGACGGTTGAGGGAGGCCGAACGTTTCTTCGATCGACTGCTCAGACTCGCCTATTAACCAGCCTGTTAACCACAAACCTCTCGGTTAACAGAGAGTGAGAGAGTTCGAAACGCGCGCAAAGGGTGCCGATCAAGAAAGCCACATTCTGTTCGGGACCCTTTCTAGCGCACTTCGAACCGGGCGAATTGGTAAACAGCGGCCCGTTTGACGCAAAACCCTGTGCCACAACGGGATAAACGAAAAACGCCCGACGCTTTCGGCGTGGGCGCGAGAGTTAACCAAATTGGCCGCGAGAGTTCGCGGAGAGCGGAGTAAAGCTCCCTATACAGCGCACGTTTCGAACTCTTACAAGCGAGAGAGCGCGCGAGATTTCGGTGCAAGCACCTTTTCTGCAATGAGTTAGGTCGCGGTGAGTACTGCGCGCGACTTCGCGCGCGTTGAGGTTTCGCGTCCCGCCAAGGCACCTATGCAGGACTCGAAATGTCGCGCGCCTGTTAACCGGCGGGCCAAGTTGTCGTTTCTAGTGCTCGAGTGGTTAACAGGAGAGCGAGTGTCGAGCGGCTGAGAACATGATGAGAAGAGATGCGGCGCGTACGGACAGCGCCGCTGAGCGAAATGAACGAAGCGACCCAGAAGTCGGAGTATCGCCTGGGATTACTTGCCTATGAACGCTTTGAGATCGGCGATGTAGGGCTGCGGTCCTTGCGGTTCATCCTCGTCGAACACTAGCCGCATCTTTGACAAAAACTCTTTCTTAGCCCGAAACCGAGCGTACAAGTGAACTCTGTTGCCGGGGTCTACTTCCGTCCTCAAAGGAAAGCGGAGGGACTCGCCATCTTCATCGAACAACACTAAGGTGACCGCTTTAATTGCCGTCAGCTCTTCTGCCGAGCCGCCCGGCAGTCGACCAAACCGCAAATGAACCGTGACTGGTGAATTCGGCCGAAGCTGGCCATCGTTCGTTTTTTCCGTCTCCTCAACCGGCTCGTACCGCAAGTGGTAGCCGTGTGTCGCAATGTTGTCCGGGGTTAGTAACACAGCCTCCCGAGTTGCAGGTGTGATCGCAAAAATCATCAGCAAAAGCTCGCACGTTGCCATCGCCGATTCTCCTCAGGTTTTGAGTCCTTGCGCGGTCCAACAGCAGATTAGACCACACTCGATTCTTTCAGAAACAGCAATGCAGTGCAAATCACACCGGCCAGCCAGCACGTGTGCAGTGTGGCTTACGAAATCCTATCATCGCGCGGCGCTTCGCGTCGGCCAACCTTGAAGGCCTTCCATAGCGATGCAGCGCTGGTGACCAGCGAACTTGCCTATTACTTGCGGTGGCAGGAGTAGGCGAGGGAGAATGGCGGAATGGGCGGGAATCCGGAGTTCCAAAAGCGTCAGTGTTCGGTGTGCGGCCTGTTGCTTCTCAGTGGCGACCAGCAGTCTGTCTTAGAAGCTGCCAGTCTTTACGGGCCAATTCTGCGGTTGCATCGAGATGTTGATAGTGAAACAGCGATCGCTGGATACATCGGCGTGGGTGTTGATTGGCTCGAGGAGGACGAAAAGTCCGCCTACCTCTTTCGGTGCCCCAGGTGTCGAGCAGCGGCCACACGGCACATTCCTGTCCGACCCAGAAACGCTCACCAAACTTGAGCCATGCGTTGTTGAGCGACATGCTCTAACCGACGGATAGCTATGCCCACTCTCCGCCGCATCCTGAAGTACACGCCGGCCCTAGCGTTGGTGGCGTTGATCTCGGCATGGTTCGCGAGCATCTATGTGGATTTTTGGCTCGACATCCCGGCGATACATTTTGGACACTATAAAGTGGGCGCGGAATCCGGTTCGTTGTACTTGGGTTTCAACGATCACTCATTTCCGATGGGGTTCTACACCCAGCGGGATGAGTTTTTCACCACGGCTGGATTGGGTCGCTTCGCCTGTGCATTGGAGCGGCACCAAGACGGCTCCCTATACCGATGCTGGTATGATTGTCCGATTGCGTTCATTGCCACTGCTATTTTGCCCCTAGCCATTGGCCCCTTCCTCTCCTTCCGCTTCCGCCTCTGGCACTACCTCGCCTACACAGCTCTCGTCGCTGTTGAACTCGCATATTACTTGCGGTGGCAGGAGTAGCGGATGGAGAATGGCGGAGGCAGAACGACTGAGGCCGACCTTCGGCAGCGATATTCATGGACCCATTCGGTTCCGCCAGTCTGGAGCATCCAATGAAATACTGCAGTTACTTTTTGGCTGCATCGCTACTTCTGGTTATCGGTAGGAACGCTGCGCAGGAGCCTAGCAAAGAGCACTCAGTCGTCGAGATTAGCGACTCCGATTGTGTTGCGTTGCAGGACAGCGAAGACGAATTGACTAGAGCCCTCAAGGAGCGGTTCAATATCTCCGTCAGACAAACAATCTTGAACACTGCTAGGTACAAGGGTGGAAAAAGCCCCTTGGAGGCCGTCTACGCGGCTGCCGACCTCATGCTCGAAGCAGAAAGTGAACTTCCACCCGACCATGCCAGGCAGGTGGCGCTGCGTCAAAAATGGCTAACGACAGCTGAAAGCCTTGAATACACCATCAAAGATCGACATGCGAATGGTGTGGATGATCTTAGGGTCGTGTATCTCGCTGCCTTCAACGTGGCGCACGCCCGAGTGCAATTGCTCCACGCGAAAAAGCAGATCAAAGACAAGTGATCAGAGTGTAGTCAATTCAATGCAGACCTACCTCCGCTTCGGCATCCGCGATTTGCTTTGGGCGATGGCCTTCCTTGGTGCGTGCATCGGCTGGTGGCAGGATCGACAAGAGAAGAATCGCCTATCCGACCGCGCTGAATCACTCGAAGTCGACCTTCGGTTGATGGCAGGCCGGTTCGGGTCGGACGCGGAAGCTAAGGTAGCGCTACTGGCAGAACTAAGTAAGTGCCGCGGCGAGGAAATCACGCTGAGCCGAGCCGACGACGGCAAGCTAAGAGTGCAATCTGTAAACCACACCAAGTGATCGATGCCTCTCTACCCCGTCCACATCTCCTCCAACCGCCACGATCCGCTGCCTCCTGTGGCAGAACTCACGACCATCGAAGCGGACAGTCCGCAGGAAGCGTTAGAGAAGCTACGCCGGGAGCCGCTTATGATGAGCGGCGGAGAGGTCCAAACCGTCTGGCTCAAGGTCGTCGTGAGCGTCTGGCCGGGCGGGGAAGCTCGCCAAGTGCTAAGCACTGAGGTGCCGGTGCAGCGGATGGATGAATTGAACTAGTGGGTGGGTAGAATCGGTGGCATGAAATACTCGACTCGTGACTTGTTTTGGCTGTGCCTTGTGGTGGCGATCTCAGCAGGATGGCTTATCGATCGGCAACGGCAGCATGTGCTTTCCGAGCAAAAGCAACAAGCTGTTACGACTGAGCTTGAGATGACGAAGGCCGAGCTTGAAACAGCGAAGGTGAAGGCAAATGACCTTGCGATCAACTTGGACTGGTTGGCTGCGGAACACAAGCTATTCAAAAGCCGAGCCGACAAATGGCTTGAGGAGCTTATCAAACACGGGTTGGTTACTCTCCCAACCCATGAGCCGCAAAGACATCCCGCCGACTGAACCCAGCAACACATAATCGAACACTACCCCCATGCCCACCCTCCGCCGCATCCTGAAGTACACGCAGGCCGTGGTGCTACTGCTAGTGCCTGGGCTCTGGATTGCAAGTTTGTTTGCGGTCCCGTACGTAGCGCTTGGTCACTACTCATTTGAGACTGGTCGCTCGAGAGTGATCGTACGTTACAACGAAACTGCAAATCCTCATCGACTGAAAGGTGGTGCGTACTGGCAGAGGTTCAACTTGGATCGGCTAGAGGATCTCCTCGGTGAATTCCTTTTCGCTGAGTTGT
>Ga0164290_1002498_pt1 | contig 12479 bp, 10 predicted proteins | sample Micstemetagenome_FD_108782 | JGI IMG/M metagenome (GOLD analysis project Ga0164290, IMG submission 108782) | Contaminated culture microbial community from soil near Moab, Utah, USA - Microcoleus steenstrupii SON62 (Illumina Assembly) | ecosystem: Environmental > Terrestrial > Soil > Soil crust... | reverse complement strand
TTCCGCAGCCGCGTCACCAGCCTCGTCGGCGGTTTCGAGGACTTCGGCCGGTTCGGTCACGGCTTCCGGCGGATTGTTGATTTCCGCCTCTTCTTCGGCCAGTTCCTCGGCCACGTCCTGAGCGGTGCCCAGAGCTTCGAGGGCGGCCTGCAGTTCGGCCTTGGCGGCGTTCACGGCTGCCAGAGCGGCCTCTTCCTCGGCGCTGCCGGCCAGCGCGGCCTCGGCTGCGGCGAGCGCCTGTTCCAGAGCGGCACGGGCGGCGACCACTTCGGCCTCTTCGGTGGCGGTGGCGGCACGGGCAGCCTCGGAAGCGGCAGCCGCATCGGCCAGGGCCTGGGCGGTGGAGGCGATCAGGTCGGCCAGTTCACGAACCTGACGGGCGGCATCCTGCGCGGCCTGGTCGGCTGCGGCGGCGGCGGCCTGGTCGGCGATGATGCTGGCGGTCAGGTCGGCGATGGCCTGCTGCTGTTCAAGGGTGCGCAGTTCGGCCATGACACGCTGCAGGGCGGCCAGCGTTTCCTCGGCAGCGCGGACCTTGCGGTCATAGTCGCGCTTGGAGGAGAGGGCATCGTCCACGGCGCGGTTATAGGCGTTGCGGGCATCGCGGCAGGCGTGGCTGTTGCAGCTGTTGTCGGCGCGGACGCGATCCAGATAGGCCTGTTCGAGGCGGTTCATCCGGTTCACGTCTTCGGTCAGTTCTTCCATCGCCTCGTCGACTTCGTCCTTGGCTTCGGAGTTGCGGCGATGCGCGCTCTGATAGCGTTCGGAGTTGTAGGTCGCGTTCAGGGCGGCGATGGCGGCATCGAGATTGGCGCGGGACTGGGCGATGCGGGCATTCACATCGGCCAGGGCCTGATTTGCGGCGTTCACGGCGGCGTCGAGCAGCGCCTGACGTTCCGCAGCGGACATGCCGCCGAGGGCGTTGGTCAGGTTGCCTTGGGCCAGATCGGCGCGGCCGGCCAGTTCCAGCGCGGTGCGGACCAGCGGTTCGGCGCGTTCGTTGGCATCGTCGAGGTCGGACTGGGCCGCTGCGAGGCGGTCACGGGCATTGACGTAGTCTTCCAGTGCCTTGCGCTTGGCCGCCGTGAAGCTCGGCAGGAGGCGGGCGACGTCACCTTCGTTGTCGAGGATCGGCGAGAGACCGTCGAGGTCGTCTTCGGAGATGCCTTCGGACTTGGCGCGGCGGATGGTGCCTTCCAGCTTCTTGCGGGCGGCGGACACTTTCTGCGTGGCGTCTTCGACATCGGCGCGGGCCTCGGTGAGGCGGGCGATCAGGTCGCTGTAATCCGGGGCCTTGGGCGAGAAGCCCTTGCCGTCATAGTTGGTGCCCTTGCCGGGCTGGATGGTGCCGGTGGCGAAATCGGTGAGGGCGAGCGCCATTTCCGGGCACGCTTCGGCCATCTGGTTCAGCCGGCGCTTGAAATCGTTGCGCTGGACGAAGGCGACCGGATCCTTGGTGGCCAGTTCGCAATAGCGGTTGTACCGCAGTTCGCCGGTATCGGCAGATGCCGCAAAGGGCAGTGCGGAGAACAGGATGAGGGCAGTCACGGGGGCAATGTGGCGGGGCATGTTGGACCTATCTAAAAGGATGTGGTGGCATCCGGGTTGGTAGGTCTGGGCTAGGCGAAGGGCCTTAATCCTGTCAAATTTTGGTCAGATTCATTAAGGTTTACGCCACGTCCACGAAACGGTTCCTGCAGGCGTTAACGATTGTTTCCGGGCTGTGGTTTGCCGGCTCTGACAAGGGGGCGAATCTGGGCGAAACTCCGAATCACTGTGGCGAGATTGTGGCGGCTGGCGCTTGCCCCGGCTTGGGCAGACATGGTGGCACGCAAACGCCCCCCGCGCCGGGGCGTGGCGTGGGGGGCGGTCCGTGGCAGGGGTGCGGCGGGCGTGCGGCGGGGGGACTAGAGGGCGATGTCGACCTTGCCCTGCGGGCGCGAGCAGCAGGCGAGGATCATGCCTTCGGCGATTTCATCTTCGGAGATGCCGCCATTGTGGACCATGACCACCTCGCCCGCGGTCTTTTGCACCTTGCAGGTGCCGCAGAGGCCGAAATTGCAGGAAGAGGGGATGTTCAGCCCGGCGCGGCGGGCGATGGCGAGGACGGTTTCGCTGCCGTCGCAGGGGATGGTGATGCCCGATCCGGTGAAGGACACCTCGGCCGCGCCGGAGGGGGCGGCGGTATCGACGGGGATTTCCTCCAGCGCGGGGGCGGTGAAGCTTTCCTCGTGATAGCGCGCCATGTCGTAGCCGAGGGAGGCCAGCATCTCGCGCACGGATTTCATGAAGGGTTCGGGACCGCAGCAGAACACCTCGCGTTCCAGATAGTCGGGCGCCATGAGGCCGAGCATGATCTGCGACAGGCGGCCCCGGAAGCCGGACCAGACCTCGAACGGGTCCACCTCTTCCACGGTGAAGCGCAGTTGCAGGCCGGGGACGCGGGCGGCGAATTGTTCCAGCCGGCGGCGGAAGATGATGTCGGCGGGTTTGCGGGCGGCGTGGACGAAGGCGATGTCGGGCATTTCGCCGGAATCCCAGGCCCATGTCGTCATGGACATCATGGGGGTGATGCCCGATCCGGCGGAGATGAAGAGGTATTTGCGCGCAGGGTGGCGGTGGAAGGTGAATTGCCCCGCCGGGCCATGCGCGCGCAGGCGCATGCCGGGTTTGAGGGTATCCAGCATCCAGCGCGTGCCTTCCGATCCGGGCTGCGCCTTGACGGTGATGGAGATGGAGAGGGGCCGGGAGGGCGAGGAGGAGATGGTATAGGTGCGCGCGACCGTGCCGCCGGGCAGGGGCAGGTCGAGCGTCAGGAATTGGCCGGGCTGGTAGTCGAACCACGCGCCCGAGGGTGCGCGGAAGGCGATGGTCACCGTGTCGGTGGTTTCCGGCACGAGCATGGTGACTTCCAACTCCTCCCGGTCGTCCCAGGGGGCGGCGGTCCAGTTCTGGCGCTGTTTTCCCATGATCTATTCCGCCGCCAATGCCGCGGGGCCGCCCTGCGCGCGGCGCATGGCGGCGAGATACCAGTCGATGAACTGGATCACGCCGCTTTCCTGACGCGGGGAATAGGGGCCGGGTTCATAGGCGGGGGAGTTGATGCCGAGCTGGTTTTCCTCGACCACGCGGCGGTCTTCGTCATTGGTGGCTTCCCAGACTTCGGTCAGGCGGGAGAGGTCGTAGTCGCGGCCTTCCTGCGCGTCCTTGTGGACGAGCCATGTCGTCACGACCTCGGTTTCCGTCGGGCTGACGGGGAGGACGCGGAAGTTCAGGACATGGTCGGACAGGAAGTGGTTCCATGTGTTGGGGTAATGGAAGAAGAGCAGCGACCCGGCATTGGCGAAGGGCATGCCCGGCAGCAGGGGGGCGGCGGCCTTGCCGTCCATCGTGTAGCTGACGGCATCGCCGATGAAGGGGATGCGGACCAGCCGCCATTGGGCATCGGGGGCGATGACGTAGCGCGCGGGCAGGCCCGCCCTTTCGCAGCGGTCGATATGGGCGGCCCCTTCGGGTGAGGACAGCGAATCCTCGCCCCCCACCAGATCGGGGTCGTCGTTGAAGGTGCGGCAGAGCGCGGGATGCGACCCGGCGCAGTGATAGCATTCGCGGTTGTTTTCCAGCACCAGTTTCCAGTTGCCATTCTCGATGATGCGGGACTGGTGGGCGACCTTCAGGTCGGAAAGTGCATGGGGCGCGGCATAGCGGTCGGCGGCGGCCGTGACGGGGGCGAAGTCGGGGGCCTGATCGGCGAGGCAGACAAAGACCATGCCCGCCGTCTGGGCGCAGTGGACGGGCTTAAGCCCATGATCCGCCGCCTTGAAATCCGGTCCCATGTCGCGCGCCCAGAGGAGGCGGCCATCGGTTTCATAGGTCCATTGGTGATAGGGGCAGACCAGTTTCGCGGTCTGGCCCGAGGTTTTGGAGCAAAGCCGCTGGCCCCGGTGGCGGCAGACATTGTGGAAGGCGCGGATCGTGCCGTCGGCGCCCTTGACCATGACCACGGGGTAGGCGCCCAGTTGCAGCGTGACATAGGCCCCGGCCTTGGGGAATTCGGCGGTGGAGGCGGCGAAGATCCAGTTGCGATACCAGATGGTTTCGAGATCGGCCTGATAGATCGCCGGATCGGTGTAGAAGGGCCGGGTCAGGGCGTGATTGGCGGCTTGCGTCGCAAGGAGGCTGTGGAGGTCGGTCTGCATCGATCGGGTTCCCGGCTTCTGGTGAGGGGGTATCGCGTTGCCGCGCAGGGTGAGCATCGCAGAGGCTTGCTTCAACGGCAGAAAAACGCGAGGTTAGCATTACCTGAAGTCATGCAAGAGGGGCACATGCCGCAGGAGCGACATATCGCGGTGCAGTTGCGGCGTGCGGTGCCTTCGCTTGCGGCACTTGCGACATTCGAGGCGGCGGCGCGACTGGAGAGCTTTACGCTCGCTGCGGCGGAACTGGGGGTGACTCAGGCCGCGGTGAGCCGTCAGGTGAAGGCGCTGGAGGGGGAGTTGAACACGCTTCTGTTCCGGCGCGGGCACCGGCGGGTGACGCTGACGGCGGCGGGGGCGGCGCTGGCCTCGACCGTGGGGACGTCGTTTGCGCGGATTGCCGAGATGATCGAGACGATCCGGCAGCCGGTGGTGCCGGATACGGTGACGGTGGGGGCGACGCTGGCCTTCAGCCATTTCTGGCTGGTGCCGCGGCTGGCCGAGTTCCGGTCGCTGCACCCGGAGGTGAAGCTGCGGCTGGTGGCGGATGACGGGGCGAATGACGTCCGGCGCGACCGGTTGGATGTTGCGGTGCGCTATGGCCGGACGCCGTTCGAGGATGCCGAGGTGCTGGCCTCATTGCCGGACCGGGCCTTCCCGGTCTGCAGCCCGCGCCTTCTGGAGAGGATGGGGATGACGGCGGCGGAGGCGGATCTGCTGCGTCTGCCGCTGATCGCGTCGGATCTGGTGAACCCGACCTGGCTGAGCTGGCGGGGATGGGCCAAGGCGCTGGGCCTGGGGCCGGAATTGGGGCGGGCGTCGGATCTGAGCCGGTTGCGGTTCAACCATTACACCGACACGGTGCAGGCGGCGATGAATGGCGAGGGCGTGGCGATGGGATGGGCGCGGCTGCTGGCCGACCATCTGCGCGAGGGGCGTCTGGTCCGCATCGGCACGGGGGAGGTGACGCCGGAGGAGTGGCATCATCTGATCGTGCCGCTGGGGCGGATGCCATCGCCGGCAGTGCAGGCCTTTCTGGACTGGATCGCCGGGCGATTTGTGCCGGAAGCCTAGGCCACGGGCCGGGCCGGCGCGGCGAGCGGCATGGTGCGGGCGTGGTTCTCGCGCAGGAAATCGATGAAATTGTCGCGGAACTGGCGGGTATGGGCATGGGCCAGGGCATCGGCGCGGTCCACGTCGCGGGCGCGGATGGCGTCGAGCATCTGGGCATGTTCGTCGGTCAGCAGATAGCCGTCATGGGTGCGTTCGAGATAGTCGAAATGCAGGTGAAGCATGCGGCGGCCCTGATCCAGAAGGCGTTCGTAGAAGGCGGCGAGATAGCTGTTCTGTCCGGCCTCGGCGATGGCCATGTGAAACTGCTTGTTGGCCTCGGACATCGCCAGGTGGTTGCCGGTGGCGACGGCGGCTTCGAATTCCGTCTGCCGGGCGGCGATGCGGCCAAGATCGGCCTCGCTGCGCAGTTCGGCGGCGAGGCGGGTGTTGATGCGCTGGGCAAGATCGAGCGCCTCGACATATTTCGGGAAGGCCGGCAGGTCGATCGGGGCGACGATGGTGGAGCGGTTGGGCAGCATCACCACGAGGTCTTCGCCCGCAAGGCGGATCAGCGCCTCGCGGATGGGTGAGCGGGACATGCCGAAACGGTCGGCCAGAGTGGTTTCATCCAGCAGATGGCCGGGCGGCAGGTCGAGCGAGAGGATTTCGTCGCGCAGCGTGTCATAGGCCAGTTTCAGGCCCATGCCGCGGGCGCGGCGGCCTTCCGGGCTGTCCTGCGGTTCGGTCATGGGGCGGCCTTTCCATCGGGCGGGGCGGAGAGAGCGATAGCCTTTTGCGCGGATCGTGTCGACATGGAATAGTCAGGACTTGATTTGTCGGCAGCGTGTCGGCAAAAAGAAGGCTGGATTTGGCCGCGATGGCGATGGGGGAACGGGATGTTGAAACTTCAGGGTGTGCTGCCGGCGCTTGTGACGCCGTTCGATGCGGCGGGGCAGATCGATTTCGCGGCTTTCGGGCGGCATATGGCGGGGCTGCGGGCTGCGGGTGTCGCGGGCTGGGTGCCGTGCGGGTCGTCGGGGGAATACAACCTGATGTCGGATGACGAACGCGACAGCGTGCTGCGCTTTGTCCGCGATTTCGCCACGCCGGGGGAGACGCTGATCGCGGGGACCAATGCGCCGTCGACCGAGGGGGTCATCGCCGCGACGCGGCGGGCGAAGGAGATCGGCTATGACACGGTGCTGCTGGCCGTGCCTTTCTACACCAAGCCCACGCAGGCCGAGATCGTGCGTCATTTCGAGGCGGTGCTGGTCGCCGTGGATGTGAACATCGTGCTGTATTCCTATCCCGGAAAGGACGGGGTGGAGATCGGCTTCGAGGCGCTGGATGCGCTGGCCGATCATCCGCGCATCATCGGGATCAAGGAAAGTTCGGGCAGCCTGCAGCGGGCCATCGGGATTGCGACGCGCTATGCCGGGCGGGTGCAGCTTGTGTCGGGGTCCGACGATATTGCGTGGGATTTCATGCATTGGGGGGCGGATAGCTGGATCTGCGGCCCGGCCAATTGCATGGCGCGGCCGGTCTGCGAGATGGATGCCGCCTTCCGGAAGGGCGACCATGCCCGCGCGAAGGAGATCATGGTGGCGATCTGGCCTGCGATGAACGTGCTGGAATCGGGGAAGTTCGTGCAGAAGCTGAAATATGGCTGTGCGTTGCAGGGCAATCCGGTGGGGGATTGCCGGATGCCCTTTGGCCCGCTGACCGAGGCCGAGAAGGCGGAATTCGCGGCGGCGATGCAGGTGGTGGTCGACTGGCCATGACGACGGTTGTCATCGGAGCGGGGATCATCGGCACCGCCCTCGCGCATGATCTGGCGCGGCGGGGGCGGGCGGTGGTGCTGCTGGACCGGGACAGGCCGGGGATGGGGGCGTCCTATGGCAACATGGCGTCGATCGCGGTGACGGAGTTCATGCCGGCCTCGCGCCCGTCGGTCTGGCGGCAGATTCCGGGCTGGATGCTGGACCCGGAAGGGCCGGTGCGGGTGCGGCCGGGCCATATGCCACGGCTGGTGCCGTGGTTCCTGCGGTTCATCGCGGCCTCGCGCCCGGCGCGGTTGCGGGAACTGGAGGCGCAGGGGGCGGCGCTTTGCGCGCGGGCCTTGCCGGACACGCTGGCGCTGTTGCGCGAGACGGGGCTGGAGGACCAGATCAGCGAGGAGGGATGCCTGTCGCTGTATCAGGACGAGGCGGAATTCCGGGCGGACCGGGACCATATCGAGATCCTGGAGCGGTTCGGATTCCCGCATGAGGTGATCGGGCGGCAGGCGATCCAGGCGCTGGAACCGGAACTGTCGGAGCGGATTGGGATGGCGGTTCTGTTTCCGCAGAACCGGTCGATGAAGGACCCTTACCGGCTGGTTCTGGCGCTGGCGGAGCGGTTTGTCGCGCTGGGCGGCCGGATCGAGCATGGCGAGGCCGTGGGTTTTTCCCGGTCGGACCGGATCCGCGAGGTGGTGCTGCGCGACGGGCGGCGGCTGGCGGGGGACGAGGTCGTGATCGCGGCGGGGGCGCATTCGGCGCGGCTGGCGAAGGAGCTGGGCGAGCCGATCCCGCTGGAGACGGAGCGGGGCTATCACACGCAGATCATGGATCCGGGGATTTCGCTGCGCCATTCCATAATCTGGCCCGCGCGCGCCTTCATGGTGACCCCGACGGCGGGGGGCATCCGGGTGGGCGGCACGGTCGAGATGGCGGGGCTGGAGGCGGCACCGGATTATCGCCGTGCCAAGGTGACGGTGCGGCGGGCGCGCGAGGCGCTGCCCGGGCTGCGCGGCACGACCATGACCGAATGGATGGGCCATCGGCCGGCGCTGCCGGACACGGTGCCGATCCTTTCGGCCTCGGCCCGGACGCGGGGGCTGTTCTATGCCACGGGACACGGGCATCTTGGCCTGACCTATGCGGCGACGACCGCGCAACTGATGGGTGATCTGATCTGCGGGCTGCGGCCTGCGCTGGATCTGCGTCCCTATCGCATCGACAGGTTCTGAAGGAGGGGAAGACATGGCTGGCAAGGTATGCCTGATCACCGGGGCGGGGCGCGGCATCGGGGCGGCCGTCGCGCGCGAGATGGCGGGGCGGGGCTATGCGGTGGCGCTGATGTCGCCATCGGAGAATTGCGAGCGGCTGGCTGCGGAACTGGGCGGGATCGCGCGGCGCGGCGTGGCGCAGAGCGGCGATGATCTGGCGGGGATCGTGGCGGCGGCGATGGCGGCCTATGGCCGCATCGACGCGGTTCTGAACCATACCGGACATCCGCCCAAGGGTGACCTGCTGGAGATCACGGATGAGAACTGGGATCTGGCCAATGACATGATCGTCAAGTCCGTGGTCCGCATGGCGCGGCTGGTGACCCCGATCATGGAGGCGCAGGGCGGCGGGTCCATCGTCAATGTCACCACCTATGCGGCCTTCGAGCCGTCGTTGTGGTTTCCGGCCTCCTGCGTCTATCGGGCGGGGGTGTCGTCCTTTGCCAAGCTCTATGCCGACCGCTACGGGCCGAAGAACATCCGCATGAACTGCCTGATGCCGGGGTTCACGGACAGTCTGGATGTGGGAAAATTCGCCGATCTGCCCGCGTTGAAGCGGATCGGGAAGGTGGAGGAACAGGCGAAGGCGGCGGCCTTCCTGCTGAGCGATGACTCGTCTTATGTGACGGGGCAGAGCCTGCGGGTGGATGGCGGGATCACGCGCCATGTCTGATCGGGCGGCGCGGCAGGCGGATCCGGGGTTCGAGGCCGCGCTGGACCTGCTGCTGGTGCATTGCGAGGGCGAGATCGGCAAGGTCATCATCGCCGGGGCGCTCGAGATTCCCGGCGCGACGATCCTTGAGAAGATGAACCATATCAACGCGGTGGATGACAGTCTTCGGCGGTTCGTCACCTTTGAGCCGCGCGCCCATGTGGCCCAGACGGTGAACCTGCTGCTGCCGCCCTGCCGGGCGGATGCGGATGCAGGCTTTATCGTGCTGCAGGCCGACCGTGCCCATCCTATGAGCGGGTCGAATTGCATCTGCGTGGTGACGGCGCTTTTGGAAAGCGGGCTTTTGGCGATGGTGGAGCCGGAAACGGTGGTCCGTCTGGATACGGCGGCGGGGCTGATCGTGGCGCGGGCGCGCTGTGCGGGGGGACGCTGCCTGTCGGTCAGCCTGGACAATGTGCCGGCCTTTGCCGTGGCGCTGGACCTGCCGGTCCGGACGTCGGGTTTCGGGACGATCCGGGCGGATATCGCCTTTGGCGGCGTCTTCTATGCGCTGGTGGATGTGGGGCAGGTGGGGCTGACCATCGCGCCGGAGAATGCCCGGGCGCTGGCCGAGGCGGGGATCGCCATCAAGGCCGATCTGGCGGGGCAGGTGGCCGTGTCGCATCCCGAGATCGCGGGGCTGGACGAGGTGGCCTATGTGATGTTCCGCGACCGGGGCGACGATGGCCAGGTGCGGACCTGCACGACGCTGAAGCCGGGGCGGGTGGACCGGTCGCCTTGCGGGACCGGATCGTCGGCGAACCTGGCCTGTCTGCATGCGCGGGGCGAGGTGGCGGTGGGCGATGCGCGCCTGTCGCGCAGCACCATCGGCGGGACGTTCCGGGCCGAGGTGCTGGGGGAAACCATGGTCGGGCCGCATCGGGCCATCCTGCCGCGGATCACGGGGCGGGCCTGGATCTATGGGCAGGAACGGCTGCGGATCAGCGCGGATGATCCCTTTCCGCGCGGCTTTGCGCTGTCGGATACATGGGGGCCGCAGGTCGGGGATCTATAGGGCAGGGGTGGCGGGGCCGGGGTGCAGCCGCCGGGCGGAAAGCCAGGCGGCCAGCGCCATGATCCCCGCCGTGGCGAGGCAGAGCGGCAGGCCGCCGAACTGGTAGCTGAGCCCGGAAAGCAGCGTGCCCAGCAGCCGCCCTGCCGCATTGGCCATGTAGTAGAAGCCCACATCGCGGGTGATCCGTTCGGCCGATCCGAAGGCAAGGATCAGGTAGGAATGGACCGAGGAATTGACCGCGAAGACAAAGCCGAAAAGCAGAAGCCCGGCGATCAGCGTGGCGGTGAGCCAGGGGGCGGGCTCGCCCGCCGTCCAGGCGGCGGCGGCGAGCAGGAAGGGGATCGGCACCAGACGCCCGGCCCAGCGGATGGCCTTGCGGGTGGTCTCGGCCTCGGGCTGGCCCCTGGCGCCGAGGAGGCGGGGGGCGGCAGCCTGCACGGCGCCATAGGCGATGATCCAGAGCGCAAGGAAGCCGCCGATCAGGAAGAAGGCGGCGCGGCGCCCGTCGGCCGTGCCGTCGGACAGGACGGACTGGAAATAGACCGGGATGCCCACGACGAACCACACATCCCGCGCGCCGAAGAGGAAGAGCCGCGCCAGCGACAGCCGGTTCACGCGCGGATCCTGTGATCGCCAGCCACCCCAGGCCTCGTCCGCTTTCATCCGTCCCGGCAGGCCTGCGGGGAGGAAGAGAAGGACGGCAATCAGGATCAGCATCAGGATCCCGGCCATGCCCCAGACCGCCGCCTTGAATCCGGCCAGCGCCAGCAGGGCCGCGCCGAGGAAGAAGCCAAGGCCCTTGACCGCGTTCTTCGATCCGGTGAGCGCGGCCACCCAGCGGAAGAGACCGCCATCCCCCGCCGGGGCCAGCAGCTTCACCGCGGATTTCGAGGACATCTTGGCCAGATCCTTGGCCACGCCGGACAGGCCCTGCACCGCCATGACGAAGGCGACGGAGGCCGGAATCGTCCAGCCCGGATCAAGCTGCGCCAATGCGACCAGCGCGCCGATCTGAAGCGCCAGCCCGCCATAGAGCGTCGCCGCGAGGCCGAAGCGCGCGGCGATCCAGCCTGCGGCAAGGTTGGTGACGATGCCCGCCACCTCATAAAGCAGGAAGAGCCAGGCCAGTTGCAGCGGCGTGAAGCCAAGGCTGTTGAACTGCAGCAGCACCAGCATCCGCAGCGCACCGTCCGACAGCATGAAGGCCCAATAGGCCGCCGTGACGGCCGCATAGGCCCGAAGCGGGTTCGGCGGGGCCACGGGGCGTGTCACAGCGCGCGCGCCACCATGCGCGCAACATCGGCGAGACGGCAGGCATAGCCCCATTCATTGTCATACCAAGCATAGATCTTCACCTGCGTGCCGTTGATGACCATGGTCGAAGGCCCGTCAACGATGGCGGAGCGCGGATCATTGGTGAAGTCGCAGGAGACGAGGGGGCGCGTTTCAAACCCGAGGATGCCCTTCAGCGGGCCCGCAGCGGCGGCGGCGAAGAGGGCGTTGACCTCTTCCACCGTCGTCGGGCGCTCCACCTCGAACACGCAATCGGTGAGCGAGGCGTTCAGGAGCGGGACGCGGACGGCGTGGCCGTTCAGGCGGCCCTTCAGCTCGGGATAGATCAGGGTGATGGCGGTGGCCGAACCGGTGGTCGTCGGGATCAGGTTCATCAGGGCCGACCGCGCGCGGCGCATGTCCTTGGCCGGGCGGTCGACCATGGTCTGGGTATTGGTGACGTCATGGATCGTGGTGATGGATCCGTGGCGGATGCCGAGGGACTCGTGGATGACCTTGACCACCGGGGCGAGGCAGTTGGTGGTGCAGGAGGCTGCCGTGACGAGGGTCTGGCTGCCGTCGTAAAGGTGATGGTTCACCCCGTAGACAAGGTTCAGGGCACCGCCATCCTTGACCGGGGCGCTGACCACCACCTTGCGGACCCCGGCCGCATAATAGGGGGCGACCTTGGCAGCGGTCTTGAACACGCCCGTGCAGTCGATCACCAGATCCACCCCGAGCGCGGCGAGCGGCAGGGCCTCGATGGTCTTTTCATGGGTCAGGCGGATGGTCCGGCCATCCAGCACCAGCCCGCCTTCGGCCGCCGCGACGGGGGTGCGCCAGCGGCCATGGACGGAATCGAATTCCATCAGCAGGGCATGCTGTTCGGGATCCCCGGCGGGATCGTTCAGAAGCACGATCTCGCCGCCCGCCCCGCTGTCGATCAGGTCGCGCAGGACGAGTTTGCCGATCCGGCCGAGGCCGTTCAATGCGATGCGGGTCATGGCAGGTCAGGCCTTTTCTTCGCGGTCACTGCCGATGGCATCGACGCGGGATTGCAGGGACAGCCGGCTAAGGCTTTCGAAAGGCAGTTCGACGAAGGCCGCGATCCGGCGGCGGAGGGCGGCATAGGTCTGGGCAAAGACGAGCGCCTTTTCGGCATCGGTGCCCGTGGCCTTGACC
>Ga0164290_1002497_pt1 | contig 12515 bp, 9 predicted proteins | sample Micstemetagenome_FD_108782 | JGI IMG/M metagenome (GOLD analysis project Ga0164290, IMG submission 108782) | Contaminated culture microbial community from soil near Moab, Utah, USA - Microcoleus steenstrupii SON62 (Illumina Assembly) | ecosystem: Environmental > Terrestrial > Soil > Soil crust... | reverse complement strand
GTCACCCGCGTCCGCGACGACTTCAAGATCCTCACCCGCTCGCTCCTGACCGGGATCCCGGAAGTCGAGATGTTCATGATCCCCGTCCCCTTCCCGCACGAGGATAACGCCCGCGAACTGGGCCTGCAGATGCGCGACGAAACGATGAAGCATCTCAAGGCAGGCGGGGTCATCATCCTCTTCCCCGCCGGCAAGGTCGCCATGTCCGAAGGCTGGTGGGGCCCCGCCGTCGAGTCGGAATGGAACGTCTTCACGCACAAGATCGTTCGCTCCTCCGGCGCCACGATCCTGCCCGTCTACTTCCCCGGCCAGAACTCCCGCGCCTTCCAGATCGCCAACCAGATCTCCGATACCCTGCGCCAGGGCCTGCTGCTCTATGAAATCAAGCGCTGCCTCTTCAAACCCACCCGCCCCGTGATCGGCGAGCCAATCCCGGCGGACGAACTGAAGAAATGGGAAGGCAACCCGCGCGGCTTCCTCGCCTGGCTGCGCGACCACACGCTCAGCCTGCGCAAACGCGCCTAGACCAGCGCCTGCCGCACCAGGTTCAGCCCGGTCAGCACCAGCAACGCCTGCGTCCACCGCCGGAACCGCGCCTGATCCAGCCGATCCTGCACCCGGACCCCCACCGCCATCCCCAGCATCGCCGGCACCACCAGCGCCGCCGAAAAGCCAAGGCTGGCCGCATCCGCCACCCCCGTCCGCAGATGCGCCGCCAGCAGCGCCACCGCCCCGATCAGGAACACCACCCCCTGCACCCGCACCACCTCGGCCTTCTCCGCCCCGACCGACAGCAGATAGACCAGAAGCGGCGGCCCCCAGATGCCCGAAATCCCGCCGAACATCCCGCCGACGATACCCAACCCCCACTCCGCCCCCGCACGATGCCGCAGCGGCAGCGCCAGCGGCACCCCGGCCAGTTGCAGCGCCGCAAAGGCCGTCACCGGCACGCCCAGCAACAGCAGATAGGCCATCCGCGGAATGACGGTCAGCAGCGGGGCGGAAAGCAGGATGAAAACCACGGTCCCGATCAGGAACCGCCGATAGGTCCGCACCGACCCCACGGCCGCCTTCACCCCCTGCCGCGTCGCCTGAAACAGGTTGGTCACCAGCGTCGGCAGGATCAGCCCCGCCACCGCCATCTCCGGCGGCAAGAACCCGTTGAAGGCCGAAACCATGATCAACGGCATGGCAAAGCCCACAGAGCCCTTCACGAAACCCGCAAACAGCGTCACCGCCATTGCCGCCCAGAAGGCCAGCGGGTCCATCCCGCCCATCGCCCAACCCATGCTCGCCTGCCCCGCCCGTTTCGGCGGACCATGCCGCGCCACAAGTCCAAAGCCAAGCCCCGACTCACCCGGCCCCCGCCCGGCTCATAAATAGGTAAACGCCTCCTCACCGTTCGCAGCGTGCTGACAGATGGCGGCACAACATCCGGCACAGCTTCCGGCACGCCCCACCCCGCCCCAAACCCCGATTTAACCCTGCGCCCCCCGCCACTTGGCCCGAAATCCCCAAATCCCGCCGGTATCCCCGCCGCTCCGGCGCCCCCACCCTCCGAAAATTCCGCTGCGACATTTTCCTTCACTTGATCTTTTCCGCGCGAAATTAAGTTGCTCTGCAAGTGCAAACATCCTACCTATCTCGCAACCGCAGAATGATGCCCTGAAGGTGCCCACCATGCCGCACGATGGCCAGCCGATGACCACCTCTCCCCTCCTCGCCGATCTGCTCGGCCTCACCGCCGAAGCCCTGCCCGAGGTGGAAACGCTCTTCGCGCAAGCCCGCGAAAACCTGCGCGCCATGGTCACCGTGGCGGGCAAGGTGTCGTCACAGGCGCTTGAGGACCATCAGTATTCCGCCCATGCCCTTGCCTGGCTCGCCACCTATACGGAATCCCTCCGCCAGATGCAGGCCTGGGCGCAGCGCCTTGAATCCGCAGGCAGTTTCACGGAAATGGAGGCGCTTCTCCTGCAAATCGCCTATGGCGAATACCTCAACCAGATCCACGGCGGCATTTCCATGAGCCAGGGGGAGGTCGCGCGCTTGCAGGACCTCGGCCTCTCCCCGGCCCAGCCCGGCGCGGCGGCGGCTGCCCTCATGGCCCGGGGCAATACCGCCGCCGCCCGAACCCGCCTCGTCGCGCTCATGCGTGACAACCATGGCCGCGCCACCTTCGGCGCGACCGGGCTGGATGAAGAGCTGGAAATGATCCGCGACCAGTTCCGCCGCTTCGCCGATGAAAAGGTCGTCCCCCATGCCCATGACTGGCACCTGAAGGACGAACTCATTCCCATGGAAATCATTGATTCCCTTGCGGAAATGGGCGTCTTCGGCCTGACCATCCCGGAAGAATTCGGCGGCTTCGGCCTGTCCAAGGCCTCCATGGTCGTCGTGTCCGAAGAACTCTCGCGCGGCTATATCGGCGTGGGCTCCCTCGGCACGCGCAGCGAGATTGCCGCCGAACTGATCCTCTGCGGCGGCACGGCCGAGCAGAAGGCCAAGTGGCTCCCGAAACTCGCCTCCGGCGAAATCCTCCCCACTGCCGTCTTCACCGAACCCAATACCGGCTCCGACCTCGGCTCGCTCCGCACCCGCGCGCGGCGTGACGGCGACGATTGGGTGGTCAACGGCAACAAGACCTGGATCACCCACGCCGCCCGCACCCATGTGATGACGGTGCTGGCCCGCACCATCGACGGCACGACCGATTATCGCGGTCTCTCCATGTTCCTCGCGGAAAAGACCCCCGGCACCGATGAAACCCCCTTTGTCGACAAGGGCTTGACGGGTGGCGAGATCGAGGTTCTGGGCTATCGCGGCATGAAGGAATACACCGTCAACTTCGACGATTTCCGCGTGGATGGGGCGAACCTCCTTGGCGGGGTCGAAGGCCAGGGCTTCAAGCAACTGATGCAGACCTTCGAATCCGCCCGCATCCAGACCGCCGCCCGCGCCGTGGGCGTGGCGCAATCCGCGCTGGAGGTCGGCATGAAATACGCCGAAGACCGCAAGCAATTCGGCAAGTCGCTCATCGAATTCCCCCGCGTCGCTGGCAAACTTGCCATGATGGCGGTGGAAATCATGGTCGCCCGCCAGCTCACCTATTTCTCCGCCTGGCAGAAGGACCATGACAAGCGCTGCGATCTGGAGGCGGGGATGGCCAAACTCCTCGGCGCCCGCGTGGCATGGGCCTCGGCCGACAATGCGCTGCAGATCCATGGCGGCAACGGCTTTGCGCTGGAATACCAGATCAGCCGCATCCTCTGCGATGCCCGCATCCTGAACATCTTCGAAGGGGCGGCGGAAATTCAGGCGCAGGTCATCGCGCGGCGGCTTCTGGATTGATTAAGCAAACCGCGTCACGCTGAAATCCGGCAACGCCTCCTTGGTCGAGGCCATCGCCTCGACCACGCGACGCTATCGAAATCCGAACCGCCGGGTGCCCATGCACCCGGCCAGCGCCCGCCCCGCCCATGGCGGGCGCTTCTCGCCCGCCGGGCCGGGCGCTGGCCTCTCGCATCGCAGGCCGCACCGGTCCAGCCGTACCGTTCCCACACGGGCGGGGAAACGCAGTGCGTTTCCTCATCCGCCCGACCAAGCCGCGCCCTTGCGCAAAAACGACCGAGCGCCGCGTTAACATCCCGTTAACACGTCACTCCCCGGCCACAGCCCGCCCATGCGACGGCCTCACCGTCCCCAACCTCGGATGCAGCCGCGATGCGATCCCGAATGCCCCCAGCATCCCCGCCCCCGTCACCGCAAAGAACGCCGCCAGCGGTGCACCGAACGGCACCAGCACAACCCAGGCCGCCGCAGGCGTCACGATCCCGCTCACATCCCGGAAACTGGAATAGACCGCCGACATCTCCGTCCGCTCCGACGGCTTCACCGCCATCAGGAAGGGCAACCCCCCCACCACATCCAGCAGCACAAGAAAGACCGACGCCCCCATCATCGCCACCACCGCCACCCAAGGCAGCGGCGAAAAGGCCGCGCTGACCAGAAAGCAGAAACCGCACAGGCCAAAGGCCAGCCGCACCGCCTTGCGCACCGACACCCGCCGCACATAGCGCAGCATGATGGGCGAGATGAACAGCAGCGCGTTGGAGATGGACAGCGCCACGCCCCCCACCTTGTTGCCCAGCCCGCTCTCGATGCAGAAGATCGGCAGATAGACGACATAGACCCACCACCCGCAGGACCGCATCACCGCGAACATCCAGCCTGCGATCAGCCTCGGCTGCCGGAAGAACCGCGCCAGATAGGCCAGGGGGTTCAGCGCCGGCCCCTTCGCCCGCTGGATCTGCTTGCCATTCCCCACGCGCAGCACCCAGAACACCACCAGCAGCAGCACCGCAAATGTCCCGGCCAGCAGGAAGGGCGCAGGGGCCCACCAGTCATGCAGCCAGACCCCCGTCATGGGGCCAATCGCCCAGGGGCCCGCCGCATAGACCATCTGGGTGGATTGGCTCCGCCCCAGATCCGTCCGATCAATGTAATCAAGCACATAGGCGTTGAAACAGACAAAGGTCGTCGCCGTCGCCGCGGCCAGGCACATCAATGCCATCGGCACCAGCGCCGCATTCTCCGTGATCGCCAGCGCCATCCCCACAAGATACAGCAGACAGCCCGACGTATACATCCACCGCCGCGGCAGATGCCGCGTGAACCAGGGCACCATCAGCCCCCAGCCCAGGGCCACAACCCCCGCCCAGAAATAGGCCGAAGATGTCGCCTCCGCCGACCCAAGCGAGTCATAGACGACAAGCGGCATGGCCGAAATCAGCGTGCCGCGCACGCTCGCCTCGATCCCGGCCAGCAGGGCGAAATTCTGCACCTTGGGCGTGGGCGAATGGCGCAGGAAAAGGGGAATGTATCGGGTTGCCATGATCTGCCCTGTCTCTGGGCCGATTGCACAACCTGTAGGCATCCCCGTCTGCGTCACCCGCGACAGACGGGGTCGCGAACCGACTCCGCTAGCCGCGCAACTCTCCCGTCACATCGACGGGCCCCACCGACCCGCGCAGCTTGGCGCGATAGATCACAAGGCTTTCCGTCACCCGCATCACATAGGTCCGGGTTTCGGTAAAGGGGATCATCTCCACCCAATCCACCACATCCACATCCGGGTTGCGCGGGTCGCCAAACAACCCGATCCACCGCTTGGGCCGCCCCGGCCCCGCATTGTAGCCCGACGCGATCAGCGCCACCGATGGCCCGAACTGCTCCACCAGTTGCGCCAGATAGCCCGTCCCGATCCGCACGTTATAGGCCGGATCGTTCAACTTCCCCGCGTCATAGGACAGCCCCACCCGCGGCGCCACCAGCTTGGCGGTGGATGGCAGCACCTGCATCAACCCCCGCGCATCCGCTGCCGACCGCGCCGCCGGGTCGAACTCCGACTCCCGCCGCGAAATGGCCAGCGCCAGGGCGCGGCTCACCCCGATCCCCTCGCCCGGAACGAAGGACGGAATGGGGTAATAGGCGCGCGGCAGGATCACCCCCCGCTCTGCCGCCTGCTTGGCGATCACCACGGCGATATGCGGCTCATCCATCTGCAAGGCCAGATCGGCAAGCTGATCCAGCTCCGCCCCGTCCAGGCTTTCGGCCAGATGCAGGAAGAACCGCTTCGCCAGCGTCCGGTCCCCGGCCTCGCTCAACATCATGGCCGCCTCCAACACCGAAGAGGATGCGAACCGCGCGCCCCGCCAATCGGCCGGCCGCGCATCGGAAAGCAACGCAGGATCAAGGCTTTGCCCCAGGGCCTCTGCCGCCAGCAACCCGTAATAGGCCGTGTGGTGCCGCGCCGCCTCCTGCAATTCCGCCGTCCCGCCCGCGCGATCCCCAGCGGCCAGCAACGCCCGCCCCGCCCAGTAATGCGCCCGCGAAACGGAAATCGGCGTCGCCACCCCCTCGCGCAGATTGCGGAAATGCGTCAGCGCGGTCTGGGCATCCCCCAAGCGCCGCAGCGCGATGAATCCCGCCAGAAACTCCAGATCGGCATAATCGCTGCCTTCGGTCAGGAAATGGCCCGCCGCCACGCGATAGGCCGCCTTGGGCTTGTCCGCCCGCAGCAGGGACCGCGCCAGCGCTGCCCGCCGTTCGGCCCAGACCTCCGGGTCGCCCAGACGGGCGGCACTCTGCGACTGCGCGATGACCAGTTCCGCCGCCTCGTCATCCCGGTCGCGGCGGAACCGCCAGTCGAACCGCTCATAGGCCAGCCCCGGATCGCCCTGCAATTCCGCCGGAACCCGGTCGATCAGCGCGTTCACCCCATCCGCATCCGCCCGCAGCGCCATCCGCGCCTGCGCCAGCGCCTGCCAGCCCGCATCCACGCGCGGCAGCATCCGCTTGGCCTCGGCCACCCGGTTCTGCCACAGCAGGCGGTCCAGCCGCACCTCATGCGCCACGCGCAGCGCCTCGCCATAAAGGCCAAGGATTTCGGCCTCTTGCTCTGCGCCGAACGGCAATTCCGTCCAGGCCCGGAAGGCCTCGGCCTCCGCCTCCGGCCCACGCCCCAGGGCCAGCAGCGCGTTGATCAGGGCCAGCGACCCCTCGGCCGTCTCCGGCCTGCCACTGCCGAAATAGGCCACCACCCGGTTCGGATCGGTGGACCGCGCCACCGCCTCCTCGCCCTTTTCCTTCAGAAGCGGCATCCCCGGCCAATCGCCCCGGCGCGCCAGGAAATCCTCATATTCCCCCAACCGCCCGTCACCCGCCCGCAGGCGCTGCCATTCGATGATGTCGGCAGCCACCTGCCCGCCGCCCTGCGCCGTGGCGAGGGCACCGGCCCAATCGCCCGCGGCCCCACGCTCCAGCGCCGCCCGCAAGGCCCCCGCGCCATCGGCCATGGCCCCTGCCGCAGGCGCCACCACCAGAAATGCCGAAATAAGCCACCCGAGGCGGCGCGTCCTTGCCATCATCTGCCCGATCATCGTTCTTTTGTTTTTCGTGATCCTGCCCGCAATCCTGCCTGACCCTGCCCCGCCCCGCAACCCACAACCGCGTCAACGCCTCCCCCGCTTGGCAAGCCCTTGCCACAGGGCTAGGAAGGGCGCGTTTGCAACCGGGCGACTCAGCCCACTGACAGGAGACGCGTGCCATGATCCAAGGGTCCATTCCCGCCCTGGTGACGCCGTTCAAGAACGGCGAACTTGATCTGGATACGCTGAAGAAACTTGTCGATTGGCAGATCGAAAGCGGCTCCACCGGCCTTGTCCCCGTGGGCACCACGGGCGAAAGCCCGACGCTGAGCCATGAGGAACATGAGGCGGTGGTCGAAGCGGTCGTGAAATTCGCCGCAGGCCGCGTGCCGGTCATCGCGGGCGCAGGCTCCAACAACACCGTCGAAGGCATCCGCCTGATCCAGCACGCCGAACGCGTGGGTGCCGATGCCGCGCTGGTCGTCACGCCCTATTACAACAAGCCCACGCAGGCGGGCATGATCGCGCATTACACGGCGCTGCATGACTGCTGCAAACTGCCCATCGTCATCTACAACATCCCCGGCCGTTCGGTCGTGGACATGTCGCCGGAAACCATGGGCAAACTGGCCCAACTGCCCCGGATCATCGGGGTGAAGGATGCGACGGGCAAGATCGAGCGCGTCTCCATGCAGCGCGCCTCCTGCGGGCCGGATTTCATCCAGCTTTCGGGTGAGGATGCCACCGCCCTGGGCTTCAACGCCCATGGCGGCACCGGCTGCATCTCCGTCACCGCCAACGTCGCGCCGAAGCTCTGCGCCGAATTCCAGCAGGCCACGCTGGCCGGCGATTACCGCAAGGCGCTGGAATACCAGGACCGCCTGATGCCCCTGCACGAGGCGATCTTCATCGAACCCGGCCTCGCGGGGGCGAAATACGGCCTGTCGCTCCTGGGTCGCTGCTCGGAAGAGGTCCGCCTGCCGCTTGTGGGCCTGACCGACGCCACCAAGGCCCGCATCAAGGCCGCGATGGAACACGCGGGCATCCTGTGACATCGAGGGCCCCGCGCAGCGACAACCTGCGCGGGTCGCTCTGGATGGTCATCGCCATGACGGGCTTCGCGGTCGAGGACATGTTCCTCAAGGCCGCCACGGCCCATGTTCCCCTCGGCCAAGCCCTGCTGATCTTTGGTCTGACCGGGGCCGCCTTCTTTGCCATCCTCACCCGACGGGCCGGCGAAACCCTCCTGCACCCTGCCCTCCTGTCCCGCCCGCTGCTCATCCGCTCCGGGTTCGAGGTGTCGGGCAGGCTGTTCTACTCCCTCGCCATCGCCCTCACGCCGCTCTCCACCGCCTCTGCCATCCTTCAAGCCACCCCGCTCGTGGTGGTTGCCGGCGCGGCGCTCCTCTTCGGCGAAACCGTGGGCTGGCGGCGCTGGACCGCCATCACCGTAGGCTTCCTAGGCGTCCTCCTGATCCTGCGCCCCGGGGTGGAAGGCTTCACCCTCCTCTCCCTTGTCACCGTGGCAGGCATGGCAGGCTTTGCCGGCCGCGACCTGGCCACCCGTGCCGCGCCGCCCGCCCTGTCGAACCGCCAGCTTGGCATGATCGGCATGGCCATGCTGGCGCTTGCCGGGGCGGTCATCCTTGCCGTCACGGGCGGCGCGAAACTGCCCGACGCCACCGCAACCGGCCTCATCGCGGGCATGACGCTTTTCGGCATCTTCGCCTACAATGCCCTTACCATCGCCATGCGGACCGGCGAAGTCTCGGTCGTCACCCCCTTCCGCTATACCCGCCTCGTCTTCGCGATGATCCTCGGCATCCTCGTGTTCCACGAACGCCCTGATGCGCTCACGCTGGCAGGCTCCGCCCTCATCGTCGCCTCCGGCCTCTATACCCTCACCCGCTCCCGCCGCAGCTAACTGGACTTCGCGCCCCCCATCGCCTATCTCGGGGCGATCATGGCCACGAAATCCGACCCCAATTCCAAACTGATCGCGGAAAACCGCCGCGCCCGCTTCGACTACCATATCGAAAGCGATCTGGAGGCGGGCATCATGCTCCTCGGGTCCGAGGTGAAAAGCCTGCGCCAGGGTGGGTCGAACATCGGCGAAAGCTATGCCTCCGTCGAAGGGGGGGAACTGTGGCTCATCAACGGCTACATCGCGCCCTACCTGCAGGCCAAGACCTGGGGGCATGAGGAACGCCGCCGCCGCAAACTGCTGGTGTCCAAGAAGGAACTCTCCCGCCTCTGGAACGCCACGGCGCGCGAAGGCATGACGATCGTGCCGATCAAGATGTATTTCAACGACCGCGGCATGGTGAAGATCAAGCTCGGCATCGCCAAGGGCAAGAAGCTGGCCGACAAGCGCGAGACCTCGGCCAAGCGCGACTGGGACCGCGAAAAGGCACGTCTCCTGAAGATGTCCAAACGCGACTGAAGCATTTTCTGACGCAGAAAATGCGCCGATTTCTGACGCAGAAATCGGTCCCCCCACCGCAACGCCAAGGACCCGTTTTCTGCGTGCAGAAAACGTCGCGATTTCTGCGTCAGAAATCGCCCCCACCCCCGCCCCGCCCTTGCCACAAAGGCCCGATCCGGCTACTTGCCCCCTGACCGCATGGCCGGAGGCCCACCCGTGACCGACGATCCCAAGACCCTCGTTTCCACCGAATGGCTCGGCGCGCATCTGCGCGACCCCGACCTGCGCATCCTCGACGCCTCTTGGTATCTGCCCGATGCGGGCCGCGACGCCCGCGCGGAATACAACGCCGCCCATATCCCGGGCGCGCGCTTTTTCGACATTGACGACATTTCCGACCAGCGCTCCGCCCTGCCCCACATGGCCCCGCCGACCGAGAAATTCATGTCCCGCCTGCGCGCCATGGGCGTGGGCGACGGGCATCAGGTCGTCATCTATGATGGCGCGGGCCTCTTCTCCGCCGCCCGCGTCTGGTGGACCTTCCGCCTGATGGGCAAGACCGATGTCGCGGTCCTCGACGGCGGCTTCCCCAAATGGCGCGCCGAAGGGCGCGAGATCGAAGACCTCCCCCCCGTCATCAAGGATCGCCACATGACCGTGTCGCGCCAGAACCACCTGGTGAAGGACGTCACGCAGGTCGCCCATAGCTCCAAACTGCGCGAGGCGGAAATCCTCGACGCCCGCTCCGCCGCCCGGTTCACGGGCGAGGCGCCGGAACCCCGTCCCGGCCTGCGGTCGGGCCATATACCGGGGTCAAGGAACGTGCCCTTTGCCACGGTCCTGAACCCCGACGGCACGATGAAATCCAACCCCGACCTGCGCGCCACCTTCGAGTCCGCAGGCGTGGACCTGACAAAACCCGCCATCACCACCTGCGGCTCGGGCGTGACGGCGGCGGTGCTGTCGCTGGCATTGGAACGGATCGGCCACAGGAACCACAGCCTTTACGATGGGTCCTGGGCGGAATGGGGCATGTATGACGATTTGCCCGTTGAAAAAGGCGTCGGGGAAAAGGGATAGACCATGTTCGACCAGCTGAAGGCGCAGCCGCAGGACAAGATCCTGCAACTCATCGCCCTGTATCGCGACGATCCGCGCGCAACCAAGATCGACCTCGGCGTTGGTGTCTACAAGGATGCGACGGGCCTTACCCCCGTGATGCGCGCCGTGAAGGCCGCCGAAAAGACGCTCTGGGAAACCGAAACGACCAAGACCTATACCGGCCTCGCCGGTGAACCCGCCTATAACGCAGCGCTCTCCGCCATGATCCTTGGCGATAGCGTGGCGACCGATCGCATCGCCTCCATCGCCACCCCCGGCGGCACGGGCGCCATCCGTCAGGCGCTGGAGCTCATCCGCCTCGCCACGCCCGACGCCACCGTCTGGATCTCCAACCCCACCTGGCCGAACCATCCGTCGATCATCAAATTCCTCGGGATGAAGATGGCCGAATACCGCTACTTCGACGCCGCCACCCGCGGGGTGGATTTCGCGGGCCTCCTGGCCGACCTCGCCACCGTCAAGGCGGGCGACGTGGTCCTTCTGCACGGCTGCTGCCACAACCCGACGGGCGCCAACCTCGATGCCGCCCAATGGGATCAGGTCACGGCCCTCCTCGCGCAGCGCGGCGCGGTCCCGCTTGTCGACCTTGCCTATCAGGGCTTCGGCGACGGGCTGGAAGAGGACGCCGCCGCCACCCGCAAGATTGCGGCCGCCTTTCCCGAAGTCCTCATCGCCGCCTCGTGCAGCAAAAATTTCGGCATCTACCGCGAACGCACCGGCATCCTGATCGGCATCGGTCCCGCCGAGGGCAAGGGCGTGCTGCAGGGCAACCTCAACTTCCTCAACCGCCAAAACTTCAGCTTCCCGCCAGATCACGGCGCGCGGCTGGTGACCATGATCCTTGAAGATGCGACGCTCAAGGCCGACTGGATGGCAGAGCTGGAAGAGGTTCGCCTCAACATGCTCACGCTCCGCAAGACGCTGGCCGACGAACTCCGCAAGGCCACGAATTCGGACCGCTTCGATTTCGTCGCCACCCATCGCGGCATGTTCTCGCGCCTTGGCCTGACCGAGGCGCAGGTGAACATCCTGCGGGAAGACCACGGCATCTACATGGTGGGCGACAGTCGCATCAACATCGCGGGCCTCAACGCCCGCACGGTGCCCATCCTCGCCGCTGCCATCGCGCAGGTCGCGGGCTGACACCAGCCGATCACGGAACAGAAAAACGGCCCGCAGGGGGAGGATCCTGCGGGCCGTTGCAGTTTCGCGCCAGAGAGGGAGGAGGTTCCCCGACGCGTCGCAAGCGGGGCCGCTGGGGGCGGCCCCGCCCGATCCGATCAGTAGTTGTAGGCGCGTTCGCCGTGTTCCGCGACGTCCAGACCTTCGCGCTCCACTTCCGGCTTCACGCGCAGACCGATCACCATGTCCACCAGCTTGAACAGGATGAAGGACCCGATACCCACGAAGACGATGGTGAAGGCAACCGCTTTGACCTGCGCCATGAAGGCGGTGGAGAACACATACTCGGCCACCAGCAACGAGCCCGGCTCGGTCAGGTAATCCGGGATGCCCGCCCCGCCCAGCGCCGGGTTCACGAGGATACCGGTCGCCAGCGCGCCGATGATGCCGCCCAGACCGTGGATCCCGAACACGTCGAGCGAGTCATCCAGCCCGAACTTGTTCTTGATGTAGCCCACGAAGGTAAAGCAGATCACGCCCGTCACGACACCCAGGACGATGGACCCCATCGGTCCGGCAAAGCCCGCTGCCGGGGTGACGGCCACCAGACCGGCCACGACACCCGACACAAGGCCCAGCAGCGACGGATGACCCTTGGTCGCCCATTCCGCGAACATCCAGGCCACGCCACCCGCAGCGGCCGCCACGAAGGTGTTCACGATGGCCAGCGAGGTGATGGCATTGGCTTCCAGGTTGGACCCGGCGTTGAAGCCGAACCAGCCAACCCACAGCAGCGCAGCCCCGATCATCGTCATGGTGAGCGAGTGCGGAGCCATCGACTCCTTGCCATAGCCGATCCGCTTGCCGACCACGATCGCACCCACCAGGGCGGTGACGCCCGAGTTGATGTGAACCACGGT
>Ga0164290_1002496_pt1 | contig 12522 bp, 13 predicted proteins | sample Micstemetagenome_FD_108782 | JGI IMG/M metagenome (GOLD analysis project Ga0164290, IMG submission 108782) | Contaminated culture microbial community from soil near Moab, Utah, USA - Microcoleus steenstrupii SON62 (Illumina Assembly) | ecosystem: Environmental > Terrestrial > Soil > Soil crust... | reverse complement strand
GGAACCGGACCATGCAGGAGGACGGGTTGCTCCCCCCTGCGGCATGGAAAGGGATTGTCCTCCGGTTTGAAACGGAGGAGCCCGGGGGCTCTGGAGGCCCCCGCCCGCCCGGGCTTAGTTTCGAAAGGGTCTAAAGGCGAAAAGGCTCGGGGGCCGAAAATTGGCAGACCCCGCGCCGCCTGCGACGCCCGCCCCGAAACGCTCGGACGCTGCGATCACGGCGGAGCGCGGACGTTCAGCCGAAAACACATCAAGGCTCCCTACGGCGAAAGCACGGGGGCCGCACACACGGTTCCGGGCCGACCGCCCGCGCTCCGCCGACCTCCCCAACCGCTCGCCCGGCCACCCCCCTCTTCACAATGCACTTTACAATGCAAAGTGCTTCATGCATTCTTGCGCCAGATCAGGCCGCGACCGTCGTCGGCCTCGAATGACAGGGACCACTCTGATGATGACCGAGAAGATCGAAGACCCCGCCGCCGACATCGCCTGGATGCGCAAGCTGGCCGAGGAAGGCCGTGACGCGCCTCTGCTGAACGGCCCCGTTCTCGTCGCCGCCGCCGTCGTCTTCGGCAGCGCGAACTTCATTCAATGGACGATCCAGACCGGAGCCCTCGTCGTCGATCCGATGGTCCAGCTCTGGGTCTGGCTCGGCGCAGGCGTCCTCTTCGCCCTCGCCCTGACCCTCCTGATCCGGCGCGCCAGCCGCAAGCCGGGCTACGGGTCTCATGCCAACAAGGCCATCGGCATCGCGTGGTCGGGGCTCGGATTCGGCATCTTCGTGATGTGGCTCAGCCTGATGGCGGTGGGCTTCCGCACCGGCGACTGGACCATGATGTGGGCCATGCCCAGCATCGTCGCCACCGCCTACGGCTCCGCCTGGATCGCCTCGGCGGCCGCGTCCGGCCGGCGCTGGATGACCGCGGTCGGCCTGCTGTCGTATGCGGGCGCGGTGCTGTTCGGCGCAATGATCGGCGACTCCGCCATCTATCTCGCCTTCGCCGGCCTCATGGTGGCCACCGCGCTCCTGCCCGGCCTGGTGCTGATGCGCCAGGAACCCGCGGGAGAGGCCTGAGCCGTGGCCGACGATTTCGACATCGCCCGTCTCGATGAGGTCATCCACGGACGCGTCCGGCTCGGCATCATGGCCTTCCTCGCCGGGGCCAGTTCCGCGAACTTCAACGAGCTGAAAACAAAGCTCCAGACCACCGACGGCAATCTGTCCGTCCATCTCAGAAAGCTCGAGGACGCCGGCTTCGTCTCCGTCGTCAAACGCTTCGAGGGCCGCAAGCCCCTGACCGAGGCCTCCATGACCCCGGCCGGACGCAAGGCCTTCGTCGCCTACCTCGACGCCATCCAGGGCCTCGTGGGCCCGGGCGGCCGCGGAGGCTGACGGGACGGTGGGAAGCGTCGCGGACGTGAGCTACAGAGACGGCATGACCGGCCGCATCCACCGCTTCGACGCCCTCGACAATTTCCGCGACTACGGCGACTACGCCTCGGCCGCCGGCCGCCGCATCGCCGGCGGCCGGCTGTTCCGTTCGGCCCACCACGCCCGCGCCTCCGAGGCCGACCTGGCCCGGCTGGCCGAACTGGGCCTCGCCGCCGTGGTCGATCTGCGCCGCCCCGGAGAGCGCCGCGACCAGCCCTCGCGCCGGGCGCCCGGCTTCTCGGGGCTGGTCATCGAGAGCGACCACGACGATGGCCGCGAGGCGCCGCACATCACCTTCCTCAGGACCGCCGACCTGACCGTCGACGCCGGCCGCCGCTTCATGACCGACACCTATCGCGAACTGCCGTTCGAGGCCGCCCACCTCGACCTCTTCGCCCGCTATTTCCAGGCCCTGGGCGAGGCCGACGGCCCGGTGCTGATCCACTGCGCCGCCGGCAAGGACCGCACCGGTCTGCTCGCCGCCCTGACCCACCATGTCCTCGGCGTCCACCGCGACGACATGATCGAGGACTATCTGCTGACCAACGCCGCCGTCGATCTCGCCGGCCGCGCCCCGGCCATCGCCCGCCAGCTTGAGGCCATGACCGGCCGCCCGGCCGCCCATGACGCCGTCGTCGCCTTCCTCGGCGTCGAGCCCGTCTATCTCGAGACGGCCCTGGCCGGAATCGTCGAGCGCCACGGCTCGATCGACGGCTATCTGGACGGGCTCGGGGTCGATGCGGCCCTGCGCGACCGGATCGGCGAGCGGCTGGCGGCGTGATCCGGCCCCTGCCGGCGACCGAGACCCGGCTGCGCCCGTGGCGCGAGCCGCTCGCCGTCGCCGCCGGCCTGCGCCATCGCGACGGCGCCCTGGCCCTGCTGTCGGACGGCGGGCCGCTCGGCCGCCGCTCCTTCGTGGCCGCCGACCCTGACTGGACCGGTGGCGAAGGCGGTCTCGACATGCTGCGCGATCCGGCCCTGTCGCGCGGCGTGGTCGGCTTGGCGGCCTATGACGCCGGCGCTCGCCCTGCGACCGGACCCCGCCCCCAAATCTGGCCGGACCTGATGCTGGCCCGCTACCCGGCCATGCTGGCCTTCGACCATCTGGAACGCACCGTCTCCGTCACCGGCCGGGCCGTCGACGCCGCCGCCGCCGCCGCCGCCGCCGACCGGGCCGACGACTGGCTCTCACAGGCCGCCGATGTCGAGACGCCCGGGCCGCCCGCCGCCTCGATGTCGCCCGAGGCGCCGCCCGCAGCCTATCTCGCCGCCGTCGCCGACGTGGTCGCCCGCATCGCCGCCGGAGACCTGTTCCAGGCCAATATCGCCCGCGCCTGGTCCGGCGAACTGAACCCCGGCGCCGATCCCTTCGACGTCATGCTGCGCCTCGCGGAGCGGGCCGCCGCCTACGGCGCCTTCTGGCGGCTGGGCGACCGGGTCCTGGTCTCCAACTCGCCCGAACTCTTCCTGACCTTCGATCCCGAAAGCCGCCGCATCGAGACCCGTCCGATCAAGGGCACCCGCCCCCGCCACGCCAATCCCGCCCGCGACGTCGCCCTCGCCGCCGAGCTGCTGGCCAGCGCCAAGGACCGGGCCGAGAACCTGATGATCGTCGATCTGATGCGCAACGACCTGTCGCGCGTCGCCGAACCCGGCACGGTCGCCGTCGAACGGCTGTTCGAAATCGAAAGCCACCCGACCGTCCACCATCTGGTTTCGACCGTGACGGGGACGGCGCGGCGGGGCGTCGGGCCGGCCGACCTGCTGGCCGCGACCTTTCCGCCGGGCTCGATCACCGGCGCGCCCAAGCATCAGGCCATGAAGGTCATCGCCGCCTGCGAACCGCCCCGCGGCGCCTGGTGCGGCAGCCTGTTCCACATCGACGAGGACGGCCTCACGGCCTCGGTGCTGATCCGGACGGCGTCATTCGAACGGGTCGGGGGGAGATGGCGCTTTCGCACCCTGGCCGGCGCCGGCATCGTCGCCGACAGCGATCCCGCCTCCGAACTGGCCGAGACCGAGGTCAAGATCCTCGCCCTGCGCGAGGCCCTCGCCGGCGGCTAGCAGTCGTCGCACTCGGTCTTGTCGACGGTCCGCGGCCGCAGATAGTAGCTGTGCGAGAAGCGCGTCAGCCCGGGCATCAGATAGTCCGCGGCCGAGTCGTAGTCATAGGTCACCTCGGCCACCACCACGCTTTCGCCGTTTGTGATCAGGTCCGCGGGCAGGGTCATCGTCGAGCCGACGCCCCGCGCCGTCATCCCGTCGCCCCGGCTCCAGTCGACCCGGGCCACCCCGCTCTGGCGGGTGACGCTCGACACCCGCTGATGCAGCGTCGTGGTCGGGAAGGGCTTCATGATCAGCTCGCCAATGTAGAAGATGTCGTCGATCGCCGCCGGCGTCACCTTCTCCTCCTGGGCGATCAGGTCGGCGACCGTGGCGGAGACGTGCCCCATCCGCTTCTGGGCCATGAAGCCCTGACAGAATTCGGTCATGCCCATGTAGAAGGCGATCAACACCGGCGCGATCATGGCGAATTCGATCGCCGAGACCCCGCGCTCGTCGCCGCTCCAGCGCCGGATCAGGCTGCGCTTTTTCATGGCGTCCCGGTCCCCCCTCCCGCCGGCTCATTCCTGAAGGCGGTTGTGGCCGTCAGCATCGCGGTGCGATCGCCGACATTCGACAGGCCCTGGGACAGGAAGGTGGTCAGCAGCGGATGCTCGTACCAGACCCGCACCAGCATCAGGCTGCCGGGCTGGCCGTTGCTGTAGACGAGACCGCCCGGATTGAAGCCTTCGCCCGCCAGGGGATCGGGCGGGTTGGTGTTGAACTGCGGAATCTCCCTCACATCGATCGTCGCCTTGGCCTCGCAGTCGCCGGAGAAGATGCTCATCCGGCTGCACAGCTGGGTCTTGAACTGGGCGGCGGTCATGCTCTGGGCGCTGGCCTGGCCGGTGCGCACCAGGCGTCCGGTGGAGATGGCGGCGTTCTCGAGTACGGAATCCAGCGTGAAGATCAGCGCCACTTCAAGGATGGCGAAGATCATGACGCAGAAGGGCAGGATCACCAGCCCGAACTCGACGGCGGCGGAACCGTCGCGGTTGCGCAGAAGACCGCCCCGCAAGGAGCGGTTTCCGAACGTCCAGCGGCGGCGGCGGGCGATCATGCGCTCTATTCAGGGGCGGCGGCGGGGCCGCTGGTTCCCCGCACCGACGGCGAACACGAGGCGGCGCAGGCCATCTCGGTCGCCTGGGCGCCGCGCCACATCCGGACCCGTCCCGCGCCATCTCCGGCGGTGACGACGACCTGGCTCTGGAACACGGTGCGCCCGATCGGATCGACGGCGACGATCTCGGTCACGCCATAGCCCTTGCCGGTGATGTAAAGCGTATTGGCGTCGACCACGGTGACGTCGGCGATCTCGGGATTGCCGACGATGACCGACCCGGCCGCGCCGCGCAGCTGGACGCGCTGGGCCTGGTCGATCTCGACGCTGATCCGGCCGGACTGTGCGACGGCGAGGCCGGGGCCGGCGAGCATGGCGGTCGCACCCAGGGCGATGAGCAGACGGTGTGTGCGGGTCATGGGGACGGTGTCCATAGAGCGAGCGCGCGCGAGAGCGTGACTGCGAACCTGCCGTCGAAATCTCAACAAAGGCTGAAGCTCGCGCCGGAATACCCATGGAAGTCAGGCCACGGCTGTAGAAAAGCCCTCTGCCACGGGTCATTTGGCAGGAATCTACAGTAAATGTTCTGGTAACCACGCCCGGCGACCGGGCCTTAACCGATATGGGCGATAACGACGGTGCGTTTTGGGGGTCAAGCGGGCTACCGGCTCCCCCCCGCATCAGTACGTAGCTCGCTTCCTCTTTCCAAAGGGAACCATGACCATGAAGAAGTTCATTTCGAAATTCATGTCCGACGAGTCGGGCGCCACGGCCATCGAATATGGTCTGATCGCCGCCCTCATCGCCGTCGTGATCATCGCGGCCGTGACCGCTCTGGGCACCAACATCTCGACCCAGTTCACCAAGGTCGCCACCGCCATCGGCGCCACCTAAGCGTCGTAGCGTCCTGAACCACGGCCGGGGGCCGGAGCGGAAACGCTCCGGCCCCTTGCTTTTGCGCTCTCCGGAAACGCGGCCTTAAAGGTCGGTCGGGCAGGCTGGCGGCATGGAAGTCGCCCAACTCATTCTCCTCGCCGTCCTTCCGGCCCTGGTCATTGTCGCCGGGCTGAAGGATCTGACGTCGATGAAGATCCCGAACTGGATCTCCGGCCTCCTGATCCTGGGCTTCTTTCCCGCCGCCCTGCTGCTGGGCCTGGGGCCCGCCGCCATCGGGATGCATGTCGCCGTGGCGGTCGCGGTCCTGCTCATGGGCATGGGCCTCTTCGCGCTGAACCTGCTGGGGGGCGGCGACGTCAAGCTGATGGCCGCCGCCTGCCTCTGGCTTGGCCTGTCCGGCTCAGGCGTCTTCGTGCTCGCCACCGCCGTAATCGGGGGCGCTTTCTCGCTGGCCCTGCTGGCCAGCCGCGCCTGGCTGCAGCCCTATGTGGGCGCGGGTCCGGGATGGCTGGTGCAGCTGATGGAGCCCAAAGGTCACATCCCCTACGGCGTCGCCATCGCCGCCGGCGCGCTGGTCGCCTGGCCCGCCTCGCCGCTGATGGTCGCCTTCCTCGGCGGATAGCCGTCGGGCGGGGCGAAGCCGTCCTCCGGCACTTAGGCCGACGTTAACCCGCAGCGGCCATGTTCGTTAACGGTAGGGGGCCGAAGGACCATCCATGGGTCCGGCCGGCCCTGCCGGAGACAGTCGATGAAGCCTGCCCGAATCATCGTGATCTGCGTCGCCGCCGTGGCCGCCATCGGGCTGGCCCTCGTCGTGCGCGCCATGGGATCCTCGTCAAACGAACCGGTCGCCGTCGCCACCGCCGCGCCGGCCGATGCGCGCCCGATGGCCCGGGTGCTGGTCGCCGCCAAGGATCTCCAGCCGGGGCGTCGCCTCGACGAGGCCGATCTTGACTGGAAGGCGTGGCCTGTCGACCAGGTCAATCCGGCTTTCATCACCGATGGCACGACGCCGCTTCCGGCCGTCGAGGCGGACGCCAAACCTGCCGGCGCTGTGGCCGCCGTGACCCGCGCCGCCACCGACCTGGCGACCGGCGGAGCCAAGGCCGACTATGTCGGATCGGTCGTCCGCGAGCCCATTCTCGCCGGCGAGCCCATCGTCATGCGCAAGATCGTCCGCGCCGGGGACAGCGGCTACATGGCCGCCTACCTGGAGCCGGGCATGCGCGCCATGGCCATCCGGGTCACTGTCGAAACCGCCGCCGGCGGCTTCATCCTTCCGGGCGACCGGGTCGACGTCGTGCTGACGCGCGAGACCACGCTCGGAAACCTCGGCGCCACCGAGGGCGACCGTTCCAAATTCACCTCGGCCACGGTCATGCAGAACATCAAGGTCCTCGCCATCGACCAGTCGACGCGGGCCGGAGACGACGAGCAGACCGTGATCGGCGCGACGGCCACCCTTGAGGTCGGTCCCCGCGACGCCGAGGCGCTCGCCCTCGCCAAGTCCGAAGGCGAGCTCAGCCTTATCCTGCGCTCCTACGCCGACACCGGCGGCCCGTCCGGCCGGGTGTCAGCGGGGCCGCGCCAATCCGCCGCCGTCCGCGTCTATCGCGGCGGCGCGCCTGAAGTGGTGGTGGTCCAATGAAGCGTCCGCTGATGCGCCTCACCTCCGTCGCCCTCGCCGGGCTGCTGGTCGTCGCCCTGCCGTCGCCCTCCGAGGTGCAGGCCCAGACCCGCGCCGCCGTGTCGATGGGCGCCCAGTCGCAACTGATCAGCCTGCCGCGGGGCTCCTCGATGGCGGTGGACCTGCCGGCCGACGCCCGCGACGTGATCGTGCCCAATCCGACAGTGGCCGAGGCCATGCTTCACTCGCCCCGCCGCATCACCATCATCGGCCTGGCGCCGGGCGAGACCGACGCGGTCGTGCTCGACAACGCCGGTCGCACCATCCTGTCGCTGCGCATTCGCGTCGACGCCGGCGTCTCCGCCCTTCAGGACACCCTCAGCCGGGTCATGCCGGGCGTCGATATCCACGCCGAAGCGGTCAACGACAGCGTCATCCTCACCGGTACGGTGTTCAGCCCCGGCGAGGCCGACCGGGCCAGCCGGGTGGCGCGCGCTTTCGTCTCCGCGCCCGAAAAGGTCATCAACATGATGACGATCGCGGGGTCCGACCAGATCCTGGTCAAGGCCCGGGTCATCGAGGTCCAGCGCAACGTCATCAAGCAGCTCGGACTCTCCACCGACCTCGTAATCAACGACGGAATCCAGTCCTACGGGCTGGGCCGCTCCAACACTTTCGCGGTCAACGGCGGGAGCCAGTCCGGCGGCGAGGGCCTGTGCTTCGGGCAGCGTGGCGCCCGTACGACCAACCAGAGCAACACGAGCAACACCAGCAACTCGACCGGCTCGAACGGCTCGACCACCCAGGTGGTCGAGACGATCGACGTCAACGGCAACACGACCACCACGACGACCACGACCGACGGAACCAGCGGCGGCCTGACCAGCGTCATCGGCAGCGTGGTTTCATCGGCGTTTCAGACCATCACGGGCACGAACGCCAATGCCTGCCTCGACGCCTTCGAACGCGTGGGCCTCGTCCGCACTCTGGCCGAGCCGAACATCACCACCGCGAACGGCGAGAACGCCGAATTCCTCGCCGGCGGCGAGTTCCCGGTTCCTGTCGGTCAGGATTCCGGTCCGGACGGCACGCGGGTCACGATCGAGTTCAAGCCCTACGGCGTGCGTCTGGCGGTTCGTCCCATCGTCCTGTCTCCCGGGCGTATCTCCCTCCAGCTGTCGACAGAGGTCTCCGAACTGACGTCGCTCGGGGCGTTCACGCTCGGCGGCGGCGCCAGCAGCGCGCTCGTCATTCCCGGGCTGAGCGTGAGGCGCACCTCCAACACCGTTGAGCTGCCGTCCGGGGGCTCGCTGATGATCGCCGGTCTTCTGAAGGAAGATACGCGGCAGAACGTCGACAAATTCCCGGGTCTGGGCGACGTCCCCGTGCTCGGGTCGTTGTTCCGTTCGCGCGACTATCTGTCCGGCGAGACAGAACTGGTGATCATCGTCGAGGCCTACATCGTCTCGCCGACCGCCCCTGGCCGTCTCCAGACTCCGGCCGATGGCCTGCGCATCGCCAATGACGCCGAAACCATCCTGTTCGGACAGCTGAACCAACACTACGGGCGTCCTGCCGGCGCCGCCCCGGCCCCGGATGCGGGCTGGAGCGGTCCCGTGGGCTATGTGATCGAATGAGGCCCTCGATGATGCGTACGCTCTTCCTGACGGTCTCCGTCGCCACTGTTCTCGGGGCCTGCGGTTCGACAGGCTCTTCGGACATGCTGCCGCTCACGCCGCTTTCGCAATATTCGCTGAGGGTCGAGCCCGGCCTCGACCGGATCGCCCTGGCCGTTCACGACGAGGGGCTGTCGTCCAACCAGCGGGCGGCGCTGAACGACCTCGCGAGCCGCTACTTCGCGTCGGGAGTCGGTCCGGTCAGGGTCGAGGGTCCCGCGGGCGAGGATTCGGCCGCCGCCCGACAGACCTGGGCTGTTCGCTCGGCTCTGGAGTCGGCGGGCCTTCCGGCCGATCGCATTGTCGTCGTCTCCTACGCCGCGCCCGACGCCCGGGCTCCGGTCCTGGCCGGGTTCGAGACCGTGCGGGCCGCGATTACCGACTGCGCCGCCGAGCCGCGCGCCATGGAGGGCCGGTTCTCGAACGGAAGCTCCAAGGGATTTGGCTGCGCCGTAACGGCCAATATCGCGGCGCAGCTTGCTGAACCGCGCGACATCCTCGGCCCTCGAACGGTCAGTCCTCCTGACTCCGGTCGGGCCGCCGTCGTGTTCGACAACTATCGGCGGGGCGAAGTCACCTCGGCGCCTCAGGAACGTCTGGTCGAAGGCCGACTGGCCCGAGCCGTGGAATAGGCTGATATGACCAACGCCTTCCCCCGACCCGTCGAGGACTTTGAGGACGAGTTCGACCTCGATATGGGCTACGTCGCCGCGGGTCCGGGCGGCGCGCCCTCGCCGGCAGAGGGGATCGGCGGAGCCTATGCGCCGGACCAGGGCGCGGGCCTCGACGAAGACGGTCGGCCGCCGCTGCAGTTCACGCCGCCGGCCGTCCCGACGGCGCCGGTTCCGCCTGCGGCGCCTGTCGAGAACCAGATTCCGGCCGTGGCCGGGTTCAACCCGGTGGGCGATCTCGTCGCCGGAGCTTCGGCGGCGTTTGCGCCGCCGACGGTGGGCGGAGGCGGTCCCGAAGTCTCCGTGCCGCGGATCGCCATCCACGTCTTCGCCGAGCGCCAGGACACCCTGGCCGCCGCCGAGCGCGCCGGCCAGGATCGCCGCCTGTCGCGCGCCACGACCCAGATCCGGGTCGGCGGCGTCGCCGCTGCGGTCGAGGCCTATCAGCACGAGCCGACTCCGCCCCTGATCATCGTCGAATGCCTGAAGGACCCGCAGACCCTGCTGTGGGAAGTCGATCAGCTGGCCGAAGTCTGCGACGCCGGCACCAAGGTGGTCGTCATCGGGGCCACCAACGACATCCTGCTGTTCCGCGAACTGATGCGGCGGGGCGTCAGCGAATACCTCGTCGCGCCGCTGCAGCCCCTGCAGCTGATCGCGGCCATCGGGGGCCTGTTCTCCGATCCGGCCCAGCCCTTCGTCGGACGCTCGATCGCCTTCGTCGGCGCCCGCGGCGGCGCCGGGGCCAGTTCGGTCGCCCACAACACCGCCTATGCGATGAGCGAGCGGATCGGCGCCAATACGGTCATCGTCGACTACGACCTGCCGTTCGGCACCGCCGGGCTCGACTTCAACCAGGATCCGCTGAACGGCGTCGCCGACGCGCTCAGCCAGCCGGATCGCCTCGATCCGGTGCTGCTGGACCGGATGATGGTCCGCTGCACCGACAAGCTTAGCCTGTTCGCCGCCCCGGCCACGCTGGACACGGACTGGGATATCTCGCCCGAGGCCTTCGAGGAGGTCACCACCCAGATCCGCTCGACAGCGCCCTTCGTGGTGCTGGACCTGCCGCACCTGTGGTCGGGCTGGATGCGCCGCACCCTGATCGCCGCCGACGAGGTGGTGGTCGTGGCCACGCCCGACCTGGCCAGCCTGCGCAACGCCAAGAACATGATCGACCTGATCCGTCAGGGCCGGCCCAACGACGCGCCGCCGCGGCTGGTGCTGAACCAGGTCGGCGTCCCCGGCCGCCCGGAAATCCCGGCCAAGGAGTTCGGCGCCGCATTGGGCGTCCACCCCAGCCTGATCATCCCTTTCGATCCCAAGGTCTTCGGCGCCGCCGCCAACAACGGCCAGATGATCCTCGACTCGAGCGCCAAGTCCAAGGCCGCCGACGCCTTCCAGATGCTGGCCCAGATCGTATCGCGCCGCGAACTGCCGATGGTGACCGGACCGAAGGGCAAGGCCGGCAAGGGCGACGCCAGGTCGATGTTCTCCAGCCTGTTCAAGAAGAAGACCTGACGCGTGTTCGGCAAGCGCACAGGTCAGCCCGGAACCGCTCCGGCGGCGCCGCGCCCGGCGCCCGCCCCGGCGCCGTCCGCCACGCCGTCGACCGACGCGCAGCCGGAGGCCGGTGTTCAGACCCAGGCCTTCGCGTTCGGGGGCGATGTCGCCGAAATGGAGCGGGAGGAGCGCCGGACCGAATCCTATAACGCCAAGCCGGCGTCGGAAGCCGCCGACCGTCTCGACGCCCTCGCCTCGCGCCCCAGGCCTTCGGCCGCCCCGGCCGCGCCCGGAAATGGGCCCGGCCCCAAGGCCACGCCGGGCTTCGAACAGCTGAAGAAGGCCCAGGCCGTCGCCGAGATCGTCCGGGAACAGTCGGACTATTACCACGCCACCAAGACGACGATCTTCAACGCCCTGATGAACACCATCGACCTGGCCCAGCTGGCCGGTCTGGATCCGAAGGCGGCGGCGGAGGAGATCCGCGACATCGTCGCCGAACTGGTGGCGATCAAGAACGTCTCCATGTCGGTGGCCGAGCAGGAGCATCTGGTCCAGGACATCGTCAACGACGTTCTCGGCTATGGGCCGCTGGAGCCGTTGTTGAGCCGCGACGACATCGCCGACATCATGGTCAACGGCGCCGGCCGGGTGTTCATCGAGGTCGGCGGCAAGGTCCAGCTGACCAATGTCCGCTTCCGCGACAACACCCAGCTGATGAACATCTGCCAGCGGATCGTGTCCCAGGTCGGCCGCCGCGTGGACGAGAGCTCCCCGATCTGCGACGCCCGCCTGCCTGACGGCAGCCGCGTCAACGTCATCGCCCCGCCGCTGGCCATCGACGGCGCGACCCTGACGATCCGGAAATTCAAGAAAGACAAGCTGACGATGAAGAACCTGGTGGAGTTCAACTCCATCAGTCCCGAGGGCGCGCGCGTTCTCGGCGTCATCGGCGCGTCGCGCTGCAACCTGGTGATCTCGGGCGGCACGGGCTCCGGTAAGACGACGCTGCTCAACACCCTGACCGCCTTCATCGATCCGACCGAGCGCGTCATCACCTGCGAGGACGCGGCCGAGCTCCAGCTGCAGCAACCGCACGTGGTTCGCCTCGAAACCCGCCCGCCCAATCTTGAGGGCCAGGGCCAGATCACCATGCGCGATCTGGTCAAGAACTGCCTGCGTATGCGTCCCGAGCGGATCATCGTCGGCGAGGTGCGCGGCCCGGAGGCCTTCGACCTGCTGCAGGCCATGAACACCGGCCACGACGGGTCCATGGGCACGCTGCACGCCAACTCGCCGCGCGAAGCCATCAGCCGGATGGAGTCGATGATCACCATGGGCGGCTACGGCCTGCCCTCCAAGACCATCCGCGAGATGATCGTCGGTTCGGTCGACGTCATCATCCAGGCCGCCCGCCTGCGCGACGGCTCGCGCCGCATCACCCACATCACCGAGGTGGTCGGGCTGGAAGGCGACGTCATCGTCACCCAGGACCTGTTCGTCTACGAGATCACCGGCGAGGACGAGAACGGCAAGATCATCGGCCGTCACCG
>Ga0164290_1002495_pt1 | contig 12547 bp, 8 predicted proteins | sample Micstemetagenome_FD_108782 | JGI IMG/M metagenome (GOLD analysis project Ga0164290, IMG submission 108782) | Contaminated culture microbial community from soil near Moab, Utah, USA - Microcoleus steenstrupii SON62 (Illumina Assembly) | ecosystem: Environmental > Terrestrial > Soil > Soil crust... | reverse complement strand
CGCCACCCGGCTCATTGCGGCCCGGAAAGCCTGCGATCTGCACATGGTTCACGCGCGACTTGTGCCGCGCCCAGACGGCATCGGCATTGCCGTGGATCCGTGCCGCATGCCAGAGGTCGAACTGGATACCCAGATTGGGCAAGGCGAGGTCGTCCACGATCCGCGCCGCCTGGTCGAAATCGTTCAGGAAGTAGCCCGGCATGTCGTCCGGGTTCAGCGGTTCGATGGTCAGTTGCAGATCCGGCGCCTGCGCGGCGGCCCAGCCGAGGTTTTCGACATAGGTTGCCTCCGCCTGCGGCCCGCGGGCCACCCCGGCCATTACGTGGACCCGGCCCGCCCCGAGCTGGGCGGCCAGATCGGCGGCCCGCAGGAAACTTGACCGAAACACATCCTCCAGCCCCGGCACGGCGGCATAGCCGCGATCCCCGGCCGCCCAATCGCCCGGATGGGTATTGATAAGGGCAACCGGCATTCCGGAAAGGGCTGCCTGCCAATCCTTCGGCGCGTGGTCATAGGGAAACAGCACCTCCACCCCATCGAAACCCGCCTCGCGGGCAAGGTCCGGGCGTGCCAGCATCGGCACTTCGGTGAAGAGCATCGTCACATTGGCGGCGAAACGGGGCATTCAGGGCAGGTCTTCCGAGGGAATCACCGGGAAGAACCTGCCCGATGACCAGAGACCGAACCAGTCTTTTCCGGCGACTTCTGCGTGAACGCACAGATCGACCAGCCGATAGAAGGATTTCCGGTCGATCAGCGCGTCCAGACCCGCGCGCACATGGATGTAGGGCGACGGCTCGCCTGTCGTCGCGTCGCGTTCCACGCGCAGCGCGTGGTCGGCGTCCAGAGTGACGGCATCGCCCACTTGCGTGACAAAGGTGATGGTCTGGCTGTCGCCTTCGCCGGCCCGTTCGAAATCAACGGCGACGAAGGGGGCGTCATCGACAAGGATGCCCACCTTTTCCACCGGGGTCACAAGAAAGAAGCTGTCGCCTTCCTTCTTGAGGATGCCGGAGAAGAGCTTCACCAGCCCGGGCCGCCCGATGGGTGTGCCCTGATAGAACCAGGTCCCGTCGCGGGCGATCCGCATGTCGATATCCCCGCAGAAAGGCGGGTTCCACAGATGCACCGGGGGCGGCCCTTTTTTCGTTGCCGCCTGTGCCGAAGCGGCGAGCCCTTCTGCCGAAGGTTTCACGATCATTTGTCCGCTCATTGTTTTTGCCATTTGTGCCGGGCGGGATAGTTCGGTCTAATGCGACCATATAAGCGGATGGAGAGCAACGTCATGGCCCAGAATACCGACCTTGTCGCAAAGATTGAGGCGCTTGGCGGGACCTTGGCCGAGGCCCGAGCCTCCATCAACCAGCGTTTCATCGGGCAGGAAAAGGTGGTCGAGCTGGTGCTTTCGTCCATGCTCTGCGGTGGACATGCGCTGCTTGTCGGGCTGCCGGGGCTGGGCAAGACGCGGCTGGTGGATACGCTGTCGACGGTGATGGGGCTGAAGGGAAACCGCATCCAGTTCACCCCGGACCTCATGCCGGCCGACATCCTCGGGTCCGAAGTGCTGGAGACTGCGGCCGACGGAACCCGTGCGTTTCGTTTTCTTGAGGGGCCGGTCTTCTGCCAGCTTCTGATGGCGGATGAAATCAACCGCGCCAGCCCGCGCACCCAGTCTGCCCTCCTGCAGGCGATGCAAGAGCGCGAGGTGACCATTGCCGGGCAGCATCGCCCCCTCGGTCGGCCCTTCCATGTTCTGGCGACACAGAACCCGATCGAACAGGAAGGCACCTATCCCCTGCCCGAGGCGCAGCTTGACCGCTTTCTCGTGCAGGTCGATGTCGATTATCCCACCCGCGCGACGGAACGGGACATCCTGATTGCCACGACCGGGGCCGAAGAAGCCGAATCGCATCAGGTCTTTACTGCGGACGGGTTGATCGAGGCACAGGCCGTGCTGCGGCGAATGCCGGTGGGGGATCAGGTTGTCGAAGCGATCCTCGACCTCGTGCGCGGCTGCCGCCCGGGCGAGCCGGAAGGTCGGGAGTTCGCGGATTCGCTGGCTTGGGGGCCCGGGCCCCGCGCGGCGCAGGCCCTGATGCTGACCGTGCGGGCCAAGGCCTTGCTTGACGGACGGCTTGCCCCCTCGATCGCGGATGTGGCGGCGATGGCGCGCCCCGTATTGACGCACAGAATGGCGTTGTCCTTCGCCGCGCGGGCACGCGGCGAGAGTCTGGCGGGGATCATCGACCGCGCCGTCGGCCGCACGCTGGGGCTTGAGGCCGCGGCGTGACAGAGGGGGCCGACCTTTCCACCAGCGATCTGCGGCAGCGGGCCGAGACGCTGGGGCAGGCCTTGCCCCCGCTTCTTGCCGAAGCGGAGTTTCTGGCCTCGACCATCATGATGGGGGAACACGGCCGCAGGCGGGCCGGGCAGGGCGATGAATTCTGGCAGTACCGCCCCACCCATTCGGGCGACTCGGCCCGGATGATCGACTGGAGGCGTTCCGCCCGGTCCGACGCAACCTATGTGCGCGAACGGGAATGGCAGGCGGCGCAATCCGTCACGCTCTGGGTCGATCCGGCAAAGTCGATGGCGTTTTCCGGCAGCAAGGCCCTGGCCACAAAGGGCGACCGGGCCAGGCTCCTTGCCCTGGCTTTGGCGGTTCTGCTCCTGCGTGGTGGCGAGCGCGTGGGCCTGGCCGGCGAGGGCGTGCCGCCCCGGGCCGGGCGGGGACAGATGCCCCGGCTGCTGGCAGGTGTGCTGGCCGAGGATGGCGCGGATTACGGCACCCCCGATGCAGGGGGCGTTGCCGCCCATGGGCGGGCGGTGTTCCTGTCTGACTTCATGGGCGATCTGGCCGGGGTCGAGGCGGCCTTGGCAAGGGCGTCGGACCGGGGCGCACGCGGCGTGCTGTGCCAGGTGCTTGATCCCGCCGAGGAAGAGTTTCCCTTCGACGGGCGCACGATCTTTGAAAGCATGGGCGGCACGGTGCAGCACGAAACGCTGCGGGCAGGCGACCTCCGGTCGCGCTACCTTGCGCGGCTGGCAGAACGGAAAGACCGATTGGCAAAGCTCGCCCGCGCGGTGGGGTGGCATTACCATTGCCACCATACCGGGGGGGCTGCACAACCTGCGCTGCTGTATATCTACCGCGCGCTTGAGGGGCAGCGCTGATGTTCATGATCGGCCCCATCGGATTTGCGGTGCCCTGGCTGCTCTGGGCATTGGCGGCGCTTCCGGTGCTGTGGTTCATCCTGCGGGCTGTGCCGCCGGCTCCGATCCGGCGCCGCTTTCCCGGCGTCGCGCTTCTGCTGGGGCTGAAGGACGAGGATAATGAAACCGACCGCACCCCCTGGTGGCTGCTGCTGCTGCGGATGGCTGCGGTGGCGGCGGCGATCCTGGCCTTTGCCGGGCCGGTCCTGAACCCGGTGCAGCGCGCGCCCGGTACGGGCCCCTTGCTGATCGTCATGGATGGCGGCTGGGCCGATGCACGCGATTGGCCGCGCCGCGTTGACCGTGCGGTGGCCTTGGCCGAAGAAGCGGGACGCGACGGGCGGACAGTGGCCGTGATCCGGCTGACCGACGCGCCTGCCGAGATCCAGTTCCAGACGGCGGATGCCTGGGCCGGGCGACTGGCAGCGCTGGAGCCACAGGCCTGGCTGCCGGGCGACCTGGCCGGCTGGGCCGCAGCCTTGCCGCAGGATGGATTCGAAACCTATTGGCTGTCTGACGGGCTGGAACGCCCCGGGAAGGCTGACCTCTTTGCGGCTTTGTCGGCGCGTGGGGCGGTAACGATCTTTCAGAGCCCCCGCCCTGTGCTGGCCCTGCACCCTGCGGTTTTCGCGGATGGGGTGGTGACCGTTGCGGCAAGCCGCCTGCCCGCGGGCGAGGCGCAGCAGGTGGAGGTTTCGGCCCGTGGTCCCGACCCGGCCGGGGTGGAGCGGGAACTGGCGCGGGGAATGCTGGAATTCGGGGCAGGTGCGGCCCGGGGTGAACTCGCCTTGTCGCTGCCGCCGGAACTGCGCAACCGCATCACCCGTTTCGAGCTTGTGGGCCAGAGGTCCGCCGGCGCGGTGAGCCTCACGGATGACAGTCTGAAACGGCGCAAGGTTGCGTTGATCGGCGGTCGGGATACTGCGGCCGAAGGATTGCAACTTCTTTCGGCCACCCATTACCTTCGGCAGGCGCTGGAACCGGTGGCAGAACTGGTGGACGGGTCATTGACCGACGTGCTGCTGGCAAACCCGGATGTGATCGTCCTGGCGGATGTCGCGGTTCTGACTCAGGACGAAACGGATGCTTTACTCGGCTGGCTCGATGGCGGCGGGCTTCTTCTGCGCTTTGCCGGCCCACAGCTTGCCGCGTCCGATGTCTCGCGACATGCGGAAGACCCGCTGATGCCGGTTCGCCTGCGCGAAGGTGGTCGGACTGTCGGCGGGGCGATGAGTTGGGGGGAGCCCAAGACGCTTGCCCCCTTTGCCGAGACCTCGCCTTTCCACGGCCTTGCGGTGCCGGAGGAGGTTTCGGTCACGGCTCAGGTTCTTGCGCAGCCGGACCCGGATCTGGCGGAACGGACGATTGCAGCCCTGGCCGATGGGACGCCGCTGGTAACGCGCAAAGCGGTGGGACAGGGGCAGGTCGTGCTGTTCCACGTGACAGCCAACGCGGAATGGTCGTCGTTGCCCCTGTCGGGACTTTTCGTGCAGATGCTGGAACGGCTGGCCGTGTCCACACGGGCGGCACTGCCGGGCGTTGCGGATCTGGAGGGTCTGGTCTGGGTGCCAGAGATTCTCTTGAACGCCTATGGGCAGGAGGCTGACGCAGGCGAACTGGCCGGGGTGGACGGTGCCGATCTGGCCGGTGCGATGGTTGCAGGGCCCGGCCCTGCGCTGCCCCCAGGGCTTTATGCCGGGGCGGAGCGGCGGGTCGCACTGAACGCCGTTGCCGCCGAGACAACGCTTGCGCCGGCAGTCTGGCCTGTCGGGACACCGATCGAAGGATTGGACATGGTGCCTGAACAGGTGCTGAAGGGATGGTTCCTGTCGGCTGCGCTGGTTGCGCTGATGGTGGATATTCTTGCCTCACTCTGGCTATCGGGGCGACTGGCGGGCATGGCAAGGGGCACGGCGGCCGGCCTATTGGCGCTTGGTCTTGCCCTGGGCGGACCGTCGGATGCGCGGGCACAAGAGGGCGATCCGGGCGAGGATGCGCTTGCCTTGGAGGCGACAACGGCGGTTGTCCTTGCGCATGTCCTGACCGGGGATTCGCAGGTGGATCAGGTCGCCGAGGCCGGGCTGCGTGGCCTTGGCGAACGGCTTTGGGAACGGACCTCAATCGAACCCGAAGCACCTGTCGCGGTGGATATCGAGCGGGATGAACTAGCGTTCTTTCCCTTCCTCTACTGGCCCGTGACGGCTGGGCAGACACTGCCATCGGCCAATGCCTATCGCAAGTTGAACGATTATCTGCGGACCGGCGGGATGATCCTTTTCGACACGCGGGATGCGGATGTGACCGGGGCCGGGGGCAGCACGCCGGAAGGCCAGCACCTGCAACGCATCGCAGCGGGGTTGAACGTCCCGCCCCTGGAACCCGTGCCGCAAGACCATGTGCTGACGCGGACCTTTTACCTGTTGCAGGATTTTCCCGGTCGCTATGGCGCGGCGCCGGTCTGGGTCGAAGCTGCCCCGGCAGATGCGGAACAAGTGGAAGGCATGCCCTTCCGCAACCTGAACGATGGCGTGACGCCGGTGGTGATCGGTGGCAATGACTGGGCCTCTGCCTGGGCGGTGGATGACCTGGGGGTCCCGATGTTTCCCGTCGGGCGCGGGTTCGCGGGCGAAAGGCAGCGCGAAATGGCCAATCGGTTCGGGATCAACCTGATCATGCATGTCCTGACCGGGAACTATAAGTCCGATCAAGTGCATGTCCCGGCCCTTCTGGAAAGGCTGGGACAATGACGGCGAGCGTGATCCTGTCACCGCTGGTGCCCTGGCCCATGCTTTGGGGCCTTGCCGGTTTTGCGCTGGTCCTGCTTGCGCTGGCGGTCTGGCGTGGGCTGTCGGGATGGTGGCTGCGGGGGATGACAGCGCTTGCGGTTCTTGCGGCCATCGCCAACCCGTCCTTGCAGGAAGAGCAACGCGCCCCGCTTTCGGACATCTTCCTTGTCGTCGTGGATGAAAGCTCCAGCCAGGGCCTTGGCGACCGTGCAGTGCAGATCGAGGAGGCCGTTGCCGGGCTGGAGGCCGAGGCTGCCGCGCGGGCGAATACGGAATTGCGTATCCGCCGCTTTTCCGACGGGCCGGAGGATGCAGGGTCGCTGGCCATGACGGCGCTTGCCGAACTCCTGTCGGAAGAGCCGCGCGCGCGGGTGGCCGGGGCTGTGGTGATCACGGATGGACAGGTTCACGATATCGAGCTTGCCCCGAACATGCCCGCACCGCTGCATGTGCTGCTGACCGGGCGCGAGACGGATTGGGATCGTCGCCTCGTCGTGAAAAACGCGCCGGCATTCGCGATCCTTGGCGAGGAGGTGATGCTGACCCTGCGGATCGAAGATCAGGGCGCCGCCCCGGGTGCGGCCGAGGCTGACCTGACCATCACTGTCGATGATGGCGAACCGCAAACGTATCGCGTGCCTGTCAATCAGGATCTGGACCTTCCGGTGACCCTGCCACATGGCGGGATGAACGTGCTGCAATTCGCCACGCCGACCGTCGAGGGTGAATTGACGGATCGCAACAACGCTGCCGTCGTGCAGATCAATGGGGTGCGCGATCGCCTGCGCGTCCTTCTGGTATCGGGCGAGCCGCATGCCGGCGAACGGGTCTGGCGCAACCTGCTGAAATCCGATGCGTCGGTGGATCTGGTGCATTTCACCATCCTGCGCCCGCCGGAAAAGCAGGATGGAATTCCGGTGACCGAGCTTTCGCTAATTGCCTTCCCCACACGGGAACTGTTTGTCGAGAAGATCGAGGAATTCGATCTGATCATCTTCGACCGTTACCGGATGCGGGGCATCCTGCCGATGTCATACCTTGAAAACGTCGCGAATTACGTGCGGGGGGGCGGGACTGTCCTTGTGGCGGCAGGGCCGGAATTCGGTGCTGTGGATTCACTCTGGCGGTCGCCGCTGGCCGAAGTCCTGCCGGTCGAGCCGACCTCGCGCGTGGTCGAGGAAGGGTTTCGTCCCGCACTGACCGATCTTGGCCGCCGGCACCCCGTGACCGAAGGTCTGGATGCACTGGCCCCCGAGGGCGGCTGGGGGCGTTGGTTCCGGCTTGTGGATGTGGTGCCGCGCGCGGGGCAGGTGGTGATGTCCGGGCCGGGAGATCGGCCTTTGCTGGTTCTGAACCGTGTGGAAGAGGGGCGGGTCGCGGTGCTCGCTTCTGATCATGCCTGGCTTTGGGGGCGCGGCTACGAGGGTGGCGGGCCGCAGCTGGAATTGCTGCGCCGTCTGGCCCATTGGATGCTGAAAGAGCCGGAACTTGAAGAGGAAGCGCTGACCGCCACTGCGCAGGGTCAGGTGCTGACCATCACGCGGCGGTCGATCGCGGAAGAGCCTCCGGGAGATCTGACAATCACGGGGCCTGATGGTGCGCAGGTCGTGCTGCCGATGCCGCAGGTTGCGCCGGGCCGTTTTGTGCTGGAATGGCAGGCCCCGGTGATCGGGCTCTATCGGTTGCAGCAGGGCGATCTGACGCGGGTCGTTGCGGTCGGCCCCTCTGCACCGCGGGAATTCGTTCAGACCATTGCGTCGGGTGACGTCCTCGCGCCTGTGGTGGCGCCGACGAATGGCGGCATTCTGCGGCTGGAGGATGGCCTTCCCGACCTGCGCGAGGTGCGGGAGGGACGTCCCGCCTTTGGCCGGGGCTGGATCGGCCTGACCCCGCGCGGGGCCTATGTGACCGAGGATGTCCAGGTGGCTCCGGTTCTTCCCGGCTGGCTCTGGCTGTTGCTTGTGGCGGGTCTGGCCGTTGCGGCTTGGCTGGTCGAAGGGCGTCGGATCGCGCGGAAGCCTAGCGCCGAAGCATGACATCCCGGGACTGCGAGGCGAATTCGCGCCGCAACAACACCGTTGTCGCCGCAAGAGCGGCAAGGATGAGGCCGACCGGGCCAAAAAGCCAACCCAAGGCTGCCAGTGCGAAGTAGATCGAACGGAGGCCGCGATTGAAGTTCTTCGCGGCCGTGATGTTCACCTCGGCTGCCTGCGCAGCACGGTGGTCGGCCTGCGGGTCGGCGGGGTCGTTGGGGACTGCTGCCATCAAGATCGCGCAATAGCCGAACAGGCGATGGGCCCATACGAATTTCAGCAGAGCGTTGGCAAGGAAGGCAAGTGAAAGGATGATCTTCACCTCGACCTGCACGGCGGCCGGGTCGATCGTCAAGTCTTCGGCCAATCCCCGCAGACGGTCCGAATTGCCGATCAGCGCCACCCCGCCCCCGATGGCAATCATCGAGGCGGATGCGAAGAAAGCGGTGCCCTGTCGAAGCGAGTCGATCAGGGTCGCGTCAAAAATGCGGGGCTGGCGGGTGACGAACTGGCGCATCCAGTCGCGACGGTAGTCCTTCATGATGAGACTGACGGACGGCCACCGCGCCGGTGGATGTTCGATGACGAAGCCCGACCCGGCCCAAAGCAAGGCCACGGCCAGCACCGCCAGAAGGTCTGGCGCCGTCAGCGCGCCGAAATGCAGCATCATGTCCATCCCAAGATGGTTACCATGATGGGCTGGGTTGTCATCACTGCAAATTGGTTATATAATCTTACCAATTGATTGGGGCCAATCGAGGGGAGATCTGAGATGGACATGCCGATTCCGGATCCGTCGATCCTGGCGCGCCGAGATCGAATCCTCGCCGGGCTGGCCGCAGTCTTGCCGGCAGATGCGCTGATTTCGGATCCTGCCGAAACCCGGGCCTATGAATGCGATGCCTTGACGGCCTATCGCTGCCTGCCTCTGGCGGTAGTCCTGCCGCGCAGCACGGAAGAAGTGGCGGCCGTGATGAGGGCCTGCCACGCGCTGGGTGTCAAGGTCATCCCGCGCGGTGCGGGAACGTCGCTTGCGGGGGGATCGCTTCCCACGCAGGACGCCGTGGTCGTCGGCGTTGCGCGCATGAACGCGGTCATCGAGACCGACTACGCCAACCGCTTTATCCGCGTGCAATCGGGGCGTACGAATCTTTCCGTCACGGGGGCGGTGGAAGCAGAGGGGTTCTTCTATGCCCCGGATCCTTCCAGCCAGCTGGCCTGCGCGATCGCGGGAAACATCGGCATGAATTCCGGGGGTGCGCATTGCCTGAAATACGGGGTCACCACGAACAACCTTCTGGGCGTGACCCTGGTCACGATGACGGGTGAGATCCTGCAGATCGGCGGCCCTTTCCTGGATTCGCCCGGTCTGGATCTGTTGGGCGTCCTTTGCGGCAGCGAGGGGCAATTGGGCATCGTCACCGAAGCCTGGCTGCGGATCCTGCCGAAACCCGAAGGCGCGCGGCCTGTTCTGATGGGCTTCGACGCGAATGAGGTGGCAGGGGCATGCGTGTCGGACATCATCAAGGGTGGCCTCCTGCCCGTCGCCATCGAATTCATGGATCGTCCCTGCATCGAGGCGACCGAAGCCTTTGCCAAGGCAGGCTATCCCGATTGCGAGGCGCTGCTGATCGTCGAGGTTGAAGGCAGTCCTGCCGAGATTGACGAGCAGCTTGCCCGCATCAAGGCGATCGCCGCCCGCCATGACCCCGTCGCCTATCGCGAGGCCGCTTCAGAGGACGAGGCGAAACGCATCTGGCTTGGCCGCAAGTCGGCCTTCGGGGCCATGGGACAGATGGGTGATTACATCTGCCTGGATGGCACAATCCCGGTATCGGCGCTCTCCTTTGTGCTGCGGCGGATCGCGGAACTTTCGGATCAATACGGGCTGCGGGTCGCCAATGTCTTTCACGCCGGCGATGGCAATATGCATCCGCTCATCATCTTCAACGCCAATGCCCCGGGCGATCTGGACCGGGCCGAAGCGCTGGGGGCGGATATCCTGAAGCTTTGTGTGGAAGTTGGCGGCTGCCTGACTGGGGAGCATGGCGTGGGCGTTGAAAAACGTGACCTCATGTCGGTGCAGTTCTCGGACAGCGACATGGAGGCGCAACTCTGGGTGAAGGATGTCTTTGACCCGGGCTGGTTGCTCAATCCGGCGAAAGTGTTTCCGCTGCATGTGACGGCCAGTCGGCGCGCAGCCTGAGATTGCCGATCCCCGGGCGCACGCGCCCTGGGCGCAGGACGGGATGTTTGAACAACGGGGAAGAAGCTTTGGGTCGTCCAGGGAATGAGGCGGAAGTGGCCGATCTGGTGCGGAGCGCATCGGGGCCCTTGATCCTGCGCGGGGGCGGGACGCGGGCCATCGGCGCGGTAGGGCCAGGCAACCTGCTTGAGACGGGTGGGCTTTCCGGGGTCACCCTCTATGAACCGGGTGCGCTGACGCTGGTTGTCGGGGCGGGAACGCCCGTTGCCGAGGTGGAACGGGCGTTGGCAGCCGAAGGGCAGCGCCTTCCCTTCGAGCCGCCCGATCTGCGCGGCTTGCTGGGACGCAGCGGCGAAAGCACCATCGGTGGGGTGGTCGCCGCTAATGCGAGCGGCCCGCGCAGGGTGCAGGCCGGTGCCTGCCGGGACAGTCTGATCGGGGTGCGCTTTGTGGATGGCACGGGAACGGTGATCCGCAATGGCGGACGCGTGATGAAGAACGTGACCGGCATCGATCTGGTGAAGCTTCTGGCAGGGTCGCATGGCACGCTGGGTGTCGTGACCGAAGTCGCCTTCAAGTTGCTGCCCGCGCCGGAACTGGCGGCCACGCTTTGCGTCGCGGGGCTTGATGGAGCCGAGGCCGTGATGGCGATGGCGGCGGCGCTGGGGTCACCCTATGACGTGACGGGTGCCGCACATCTGCCGGGCCGGGGCACGTTCCTGCGTCTGGAGGGTTTCGAAACCTCGATCCGCTACCGCGCGAAGGAGTTGGCGCGGGTGCTGGGGCGGTTTGGATCGGTTGCAGAGGTTGGCGGGGATATCTGGCCGCAGATCCGTGACGTGACGCCCTTTGCAGACAAGCCGGGCGATGTCTGGCGTTTGTCGGTGACGCCAACCGATGCGCCCGGACTGGTGGCGCGATCCGGGGCAGAGGCGGCGATTTATGACTGGGGCGGTGGCCTTGTCTGGCTACTGCTTCCACCGGGTACGGACTTGCGGGCAGTGCTTGGCCCCTTCATGGGCCATGCGACCCGCGTCAGAGGCGAAGGGCCGATTGCCGCCTTCCACCCGGAGCCGGCCCCGATTGCCGCCCTTGCGGCGGGCCTTCGCGCGAAGTTCGATCCGCGGGGTCTGTTCAACCCCGGGCTGATGCGGGCGGCCTGACCGATGGACCGCCTGTGTTGGCGCTGCATTGTCGCCATTGATACCGTTCCTGCTGCTGTGAGGGAAAAGGATGCAGACGTTTTTCACTGAGGCGCAGTTGCAAGTGCCGGCCTTGGCGCGGTCCAACGAGATTCTGCGCTCCTGCGTCCATTGCGGGTTCTGCACCGCGACGTGCCCCACCTATCAGGTTCTGGGCGACGAACTCGACAGCCCGCGCGGGCGGATCTACCTGATCAAGGAGATGCTGGAGAGTGGGCGCCCAGCCGATGCGCGTACGGTAAAGCATCTGGATCGCTGCCTGTCCTGCCTGTCCTGCATGACCACCTGCCCTTCGGGCGTGCACTACATGCATCTGATCGATCATGCCCGCGCCCATGTCGAGGCAACCTATCGCCGCCCCTTCACCGACCGGGCCCTGCGTTTCGTTTTGGCGAATGTCCTGCCCTATCCGATGCGGTTTCGTCTGGCCATTGCGCTGGCGAAGATGGGCAAGCCCTTCGCCCGGTTGATCCCCGATGCGCGGGTGCAGGCCATGCTGGACATGGTGCCGAAACGGGTGCCCCCGGTCAGCCGAAATGACGATCCGCAAAGCTTTGCCCCGACGGGCCAGCGCAAGTTGCGCGTGGCACTGATGACAGGATGCGCGCAGAAGGCGTTGAACACCGATATCAACGACGCCACTATCCGCCTGCTTCAACGGCTGGGATGCGAGGTGGTGATCCCGAAAGGCATGGGGTGCTGCGGCGCGCTGACCCACCACATGGGGCGCGAGGACGCGGCGCACGGCTTTGCCGCTGCCAACATCCGCGCCTTCATGGCCGAGGTTGCGGGGCAGGGCCTGGATGCGATCGTGATCAACACTTCGGGCTGTGGAACGACGGTCAAGGACTATGGCCACATGTTCCGAACCAGTGCCCTCGCAGCAGAGGCGCGGACCGTGGCGGGGCTGGCCTGCGATGTGTCGGAACTGCTGGTGCGGATCGGCGTGCCGGAAGGCCCTTCGCGCGGCCTTCGCGTCGCTTACCATGCCGCCTGTTCCCTTCAGCACGGCCAGCAGGTCAGGTCGGCCCCCAAGGACCTGTTGAAACGCGTGGGCTTTGAGGTGGTCGAACCTGCCGACAGCCATCTTTGCTGCGGATCGGCCGG
>Ga0164290_1002494_pt1 | contig 12560 bp, 11 predicted proteins | sample Micstemetagenome_FD_108782 | JGI IMG/M metagenome (GOLD analysis project Ga0164290, IMG submission 108782) | Contaminated culture microbial community from soil near Moab, Utah, USA - Microcoleus steenstrupii SON62 (Illumina Assembly) | ecosystem: Environmental > Terrestrial > Soil > Soil crust... | reverse complement strand
TGCAACACCCTGGTTATGGGGCCCGGCGGTTATCGCTTCGGCGATTACTGGCGCTTGGGCCTCCCCCTTTCATTGCTTGTGATTGTCGTGGCGGTCCCTATGCTCTTGCTCGTTTGGTCAGTGTAAGGAGGCGCGCTATGTCCGAACCTACTCCTTTGCCGGGACCCAGTCTTCCTGATGGAACACTGACCTCATCGGAATTCATAACGACGATGTCACATTTCCATCGCGCCGAAATCGCTCGCATGGCGGGGTGGCGCGATCGTCTCGACCGCACGACCAACTGGGCGCTGACGGTCGCGGCTGCGATGCTGTCAGTTTCGCTGTCCACACCCAGCTCACACCATGGGGTGCTCATATTCGCCATGCTAATCATCCTCGTGTTGCTGTGGATTGAGGCACGACGTTATCGATTTTTCGATGTTTATCGCAGCCGCGTGCGGCAGTTTGAGCGACACTATTTCGCGCAAATTTTCTCACCGCAGCCGGACTTTGCCTCCAACTGGCTGCTCATTCTCGGCGAAACCCTCCGCTCACCAAAATTCCTCATCACGAGGCGGATTGCATTCGCCCGTCGCTTGCAAAGGAATTATATCCATATCTTGCTAATACTGTTGCTTGCCTGGATTCTAAAGATCTCAACGCCCAATCTACAGGACGAAGGCTCTCATCGACAATTCACGGCGTCGGTCCTCGAGGCTGTCAACAACGCTACCCTTGGTCCATTGCCGGGGTACGTCGTTGTTGGCTTCGTAGCAACGTTCTATGCGCTTCTCATCGCAGCGGCCGTGTCTACGAGGGATGAAGAAGGCGAACTGGCGATTGGGGACGTACATGTCTAGCTTGATGATGGGATGATGCAAATCGGGCGGGAGCTCAATGCACCTCCCACGGTTTTGGACTTCAGTGACGGTATCGGTGAATTTCCTGACTGCGCTTAATGTTGGCATGTTTTGGAGGAATCGAACCAGCGACCACGTTACCCAATTCCGATCACAGCAAACGACGTTCTTGCCGAGTGACTGATTTGGGCCCGCAAGGAGACTGGCGGCTTGTGGACGAACAATCGACCTAAGCGTACATTCACTGAGAGATCTCTAATGTAACTTTCGGCCATGCAAAGCCATCGCGAAGCAATGGCAGCGTGCAGGCCATAATCTCATACAGGATCTGCGTTGGCCGCACGCCGACACGACATTGACATCACGGAGCAGGTAGGATGGCTCTCTCCTACAACCTTCGGGTCACAGGAAACACGACTATCCTGCCCCTGCCGCTGAAATAAACCGACTAAACCCCCGTCCAAAAAATCTGGCAGGTCTTGGGAGAAGACTGGCTCAAACCGCATCTTCAAATCCCACGAGGATGTCGGGCGCGATTGCTGCCACGCGTGACAGACCATGGAATATCATGTCCATCGGCCAACGCCGATGGGCCCAGGGTCCTGATCATAAGGGTTGGTATTGCTCGCCGTCTTCAGGTGAAACCGCCGGCGCGATGTCCGTTTGGGATGGCACCGCTACAGAATCCTGCTCGGTTCCATCCGTCGAGCTCACGTCGTTGACACCATTTTCGTTGATGGCATCCATGGACATAGATACCTTATCAGATGAGACAGGCGCCGGGGTCCTTGAACCGTCAGCGGCGGATACGCGCCAGACCGTATTGCCTGCGTCGTCAGCGATAAGCAAAGCGCCCGTACCGTCGACTGCCAGACCGACCGGTCGACCGTGCGCTTCTTCCCCCTCTAAGAAGCCCGTGACGACATCCTGTGCTTTGCCTGAAGGCTTACCATCCTTGAACGGAACGTAGATGACCTTGTAGCCATTGAAAGCATTGCGGTTCCAACTGCCGCGATTTCCGACGAAGGCGCCGTCGCGGAATTCTGCCGGCAGGGCAGAGTCGTTGCTGAAAGCCAGCCCAAGGGCGGCAACATGGCTAGTCAGGGCATAATCGGGTTTGATCGCCATCTTGACGAGGTCCGGTCGCTGCGGATTGACCCGTGGATCGACATGCTGACCGTAATAGCTCCACGGCCAGCCATAGAAGCCGCCCTCCTTCACGGAGGTTAGATAATCCGGAACAAGATTGGGTCCGAGTTCGTCACGCTCGTTGACAACGGTCCAGAGTTCGCCGGTCTCAGGGTGAAAGTTCAGTCCGTTGGGGTTTCGGAGACCCGATGCAAAGACCTTAGCCGCTCCAGTTACCCGATCGACCTGCCAGATCGCCGCGCGTCCCTTCTCTGCCTCCATGCCGCGCTCGCCAGCATTGGAGTTTGACCCTATCGAAACATAGAGAAACCGCCCATCCGGGCTCAATGCAAGGTCTTTCGTCCAATGATGATTGATGGGACCGCCCGGAAGTGGCGTCAGGACTTTCGCCTTATCGATGATGGCGCCGCCGCCCAATTGATACGAATATGCGAGGATGGCATCCGCGGCCGCGACGTAGAGCGTTCCATCATGCCAGGCGACGCCAAACGGCGAGTTCAGTCCCTTGAGGATATCGGTACGCTCATCGACGACGCCGTCGCGATCAGTGTCGCGCAGAAGGGTGATGAGATTGGTCTCCTTCGCCCCGGCTCCGCCTCCGGCCGCTATGCTCATGATCCATCCCCGGATGATGTCCTTCGGTCGGTTAAGCGGTTTGCCCTCCGGAGCTTTTGATTGAACCACGAGCACGTCACCGTTTGGAAGTGTGTGCACCGTGCGAGGGTTTGCAAGGTCCTTCGCGAATGAGGATACGACAAAGCCATCCGGGACTTTTGGGCTCTGGCCATCCTTCCAACCGACCACTTCGGCGACTTTGAGATCAGGCAGCAGGCTCTGCGATGGCTCCGGCAGGACCGGGTCGGTCCCCAGTTGCTGCGTCACATCGAAATCGTCACTGTCACTGCATCCGAACAACAGGAGACATGAACCGAGGGCGATAGCAGGAATGGCAGTTCTAAACATTGACCTGTCTCCTGCGGCCGAGGAAGCCCAACGCGATCATCACGATCAGCGTCACGATAGAGGTGGTGATCCCCCAGGGTATGACCGCCGTCCAGCCGTCTGCAGTATGAATGAGGCTGTTCAGGATGGCCAAGGCAAGAACAAGGATCCAGCCCAGAATGGCGAGCCAGGGTGATCCTGGAACACCCGCGATTCTACAAATTACGGCTACTACGACAGCCAATGTACCGAACACCAGGCCCGCGAACAACAGCCACTCCGAGAAGTGCAACCAGAGCAGATTAGAAGTCTGCCAATAAGCGATGTCGGTAAGGACGGTCAGGGAAAAGCAGGCAACGGGAAAAGACGTAAAGTATCTGTGGACCGAATCTGCCGGCGATATTGCTGCGGGTAATGTTTGGAGAGACATTGGATTACCAGAGGTGCTAATGATCAGCCATTACGCGCGGCGCCACGAAAGGTTCCTTCAGTATTCAGCAGCCACCGGACGTTAGCGGTATCTCCCTAATGACCGAGGTAGCGCGCAACGCGTCTACGTCCTACTCGACTGGGCGATCTAAGACGGCGAAAAGCTCCCGAAACGCCATCGTTCACGGCAGGCGGCTTGGCGGGGGCGTTAAGCTCATTTTCAAGCGTTCTACTCCGATCCGTTTGCGCGGCGCGGCGGGATAATTTGCATTAAAGGTCGTTTGAATCTGCTTGTGACTTAGGAGCTTGCCACATGGCAAGGCAGCAGTTGGCGCATAAACCGTGATGAATTTCGGCGGCGCTCTTCCAGAGGCTTGAGTGATTCACAGCATAGATTCAGAGGCGACTAAAGGTTGGACCTTACCACCGTTCTGTGGCACGCTTTTGGTGAGGGCGCCACGCCCAAGGACGCTCTCGCGGCCTTCCTGACGAATCTGGTTGGGAAATGAAATTGAAGTCGAAGGTCACCGCCTTCCCGCACAGGAGTGAAGATATGCGTGTTGAAAAACCTGCTCGTCCGGCCTCGACGTGAACAATTGGCAAGGCAGTTATTGTGGTCCTGCGCCCATGCCGGCGGATCTTTTGTTACGCTGGAATTTCGAGCCTTGGGCACTTACAATCCTGGTCGCGCTGGCACTCTGGGCAGGGCGGAGCCGCCCCGGCGCGGCGGCCATTATCGTGTTGGCAATTGCGTTCCTGTCGCCGCTTTGCGCTCTATCGTCGGCACTGTTTTCAGCGCGGGTGGTGCATCATGTGCTTTTGGTGGCGGTGGCAGCCCCGCTGTTTGCACTCTCGCGGCCCGCGCGGACGACAATGGGCGTAGGTCTGCCGTTTCTTCAGGCTACGGCCGCGCTGTGGCTGTGGCATTCGCCTGTGGCATATGACGCGGCCCTCGGGCATATGGCGATTTACTGGGCCATGCAGGCCACCCTGTTTGGGAGTGCATATCTGTTCTGGCGTGCGGTGTTTTCGCAACCAGGAGGGTCGGGAGCGGGTTGGGTGTTTCTGGCCTATCTTGCGATGGGACTGTTGGGCGCGATCCTGACACTTGCGCCGAATGCGGTCTACGCAACCCACGCGACGGCACCGCTGCTTTGGGGGCTGTCGCCGCTGTCTGACCAGCAGCTTGGCGGGCTGGTGATGTGGATGCCAGCGGGCCTGCCGTTTGCTGTGTGGGGGGGGATGCTGGCAAGACGGGCTTGGCGCGAGATGGGAGAACTCCAGTGATCTGGATTGAAGGACTGGTCCCACATCTCAAGGCGCTGCACCTGAGTTTCGTCGCGGTCTGGGTTGCTGGGCTGATCGCTTTGCCCAGTATGTTGGCCCGCCACGACCGCGCGATCGTTCAGGCCGAATTCGCGCAAATCCGCCGCGCCACGCATTTCGGATATATCTGGGTTATCACGCCAGTGGCGGTTCTGGCGATTTTTACCGGATCAACCCTGATCTTCATTCGTGAGGTTTTCACGGTATGGATCTTTGGGAAACTCGTCCTCGTCACAGGGCTTGTCGCGATGCACGCATGGGTGGGGCATACGATTATCGCTGTGGTCGAAACCGAAGGCGAGCACGAGCCACCCGAGCCTCTTGTTCCAACGATTCTGGTTGTCGGACTGGTGATCGGCGTCCTGTTTCTTGTTCTGGCCAAGCCACAACTGGCCGAGATACCGATGCCGTCGTGGCTTTTGCAACCTTTGGGTCGTCACTTGCCTTTTGATACTCCCAAACCATAGTCGAAAACGAGTTTGCCGCCATGCCACCCCGTAGCCGCTACAACAATGACCGCAAAGCCGGACATGACGATGCCCCAAGGCAGAATGGCGGATTGGTATCCGGTCAGCCGCCAACCCCAGTTCAACCCCAGCAAGGACAGCAGCATGACTGCGATGACGAAATGCGTCCAGGCTGCGGCGCGGATTCGGATGCCGGGAACCATCAACAATTCCATCGTGCCGCTCGCCCCTGCCAGCAGGCCGAAAAGAAACGCGGTCCCTGTGGCCCAAAGCGCCGCCCAAGCCCAGCGTTCCTGCCCAGACCACCAGTAAAGCGCGTCGGCCCCAAAGGCGCAAAATGTCAGCGCGACAGGGAAAGCCACGGTCATGGCATGCAACGGATGACCCCAGATCGCGACGCGGCTTTCGGTTTGTTTAAAGGCTGGATCGCTGGAGATCGGATCTTCCAACGGGGCAATGTCCTCTGTCACTTGCGTCATCTTTTGTGTCACCCGAGACTCCTTCGCGGTGTTGCCCTTGTGACAATGCCCTCGATCGCAACCGGTTGCCAAGAACGATTTTCAATGCTGCATCCTGCAGGACCGGCAGCGTATAGTATTGCAGATTTGTGGTGGGTCATGCTGACTTGCGGGTTGGCAATCTTTTTTTTCGTTATGGCGCTGTTGCTGGCCGCCCTTTATCGCCCCGCTGATCCATCAATTCACGACAGGGATGAGAGCGGAACCGCTTTCTGGATGTGGGGTCTTGGACTCGGCTTTCCGCTGGTGACGCTGGCCGCGCTGACAGGATATGGTCTTTTCATCGGTGAGCGACTGCTGCCACGCGAAGCGCCCGATCTCGTGACCGTTCAGGCCCAGGCGCGGCAATGGGCGTGGACGTTTCGCTACGGCGAGGAACGAGTAAGTGCAACCGAAGGCGTGCTGCACATTCCGGCGGGTCGCCCCGTGAATGTCGAGATAACCAGCACTGATGTGATCCATTCGTTCTGGGTGCCACGTCTGGCGGGCAAGCTTGATGCGATACCCGGCCATGTGAACGTGCTGCGGATCGAGGCCGCGCGTCCGGGCACTTATGACGGTCAAAGTGCCGAGTTCAGCGGGCACGGTTATCGCGAGCATGTGTTTACGGTAGAGGCGCATGATGCGGCGTCCTGGGCAATATTCCTGGCAGAAGACGAACAATGACCGAAGCCCGTCCTTCATCCATCTCGCAGCCGCGCGGGAAGGCGCTACGCCTACACCGGAGCCTTGCGCATATATGGGGATCCGATCAGCGTTTTCGCGGCTGGTTGACGACCAACAACAACAATGACATCGGCAACCTGTTCCTGATCGTCGCCACTTCGTTCTTTGTCATTGGTGGCATCCTTGCCATGTTAATCCGCGCGCAGCTTGCGACACCGGACTCGGCCTTCATGGAGCCGCAGGTCTACAGCCAGATCTTCACAATGCACGGCACTGTGATGATGTTCCTGTTCGCGATCCCGTTTTTCGAGGCGATGTCGATGCTCCTGCTGCCGGGCATGCTGGGCACTCGCGATCTGGCCTTCCCGCGTCTTGGGGCTTACGGACTTTGGGTTTATATCTTTGGCGGCAGTGCGGTAATTATCGCCATGCTAATGGGCCTTGCCCCCGATGGTGGCTGGTTCATGTATCCGCCGCTGTCCTCGGCGGCGTTTTCGCCGGGGATTGGAGCTGATGTCTGGTTGCTGGGTATCACGTCGATCGAGGTTTCGGCAATCGCGACGGCGGTCGAGGTGATCGTGACCGTGCTGCGCTACCGCGCGGCGGGGATGAGTCTGTCGCGAATGCCGATCTTTGCCTGGTATATTCTGGTCGTGTCGGTGATGATCCTAACGGCGTTTCCGCCGATGATTCTTGGCTCGCTGCTGTTGGAGGTGGAACGCGCTCTGAACTGGCCGTTCTTTCAGGTGGAAAACGGCGGCGACCCCCTGCTGTGGCAACACCTGTTCTGGCTATTCGGTCACCCCGAGGTTTACATCATCTTCCTACCCGCCGCAGGCATGATCGCCACCATCCTACCGGTGATGGCGCGCACCAATTTGCTGGGTTACGGCTGGGTTGTGGCGGCGGCTGTGTCGCTGGCCGTGCTCAGCTTTGGGCTCTGGGTCCACCACATGTTCACGACCGGCATTCCGCATATGGGGCTCGCGTTCTTTTCAGCGGCGTCCACGCTCGTCGCGGTGCCGACTTCGGTCATGATTTTTTCATGGATTGGAACTTTGTGGAAAGGCCGCGCCCGGATGGAATTGCCGATGCTCTGGATCATGGGGTTCTTCGCAACCTTCGTGATAGGCGGGCTGACAGGGGTGATGCTGGCGGTGGTGCCATTTAACTGGCAGGTCCACGACACACATTTCGTGGTGGCGCATCTGCACTACGTGCTGATCGGCGGCTATGTCTTTCCGATGATCGCGGCGATCTATTACTTCATGCCTCTGCTCACCGGGCGGACGCGGTTTTTCAAACTGGGCGAGGTGGCATTCTGGTTGGTGGTGCCGTCGTTCCACATGACGTTTCTTTCTGTTCACCTGGCGGGGTTGCTTGGTCAACGCAGGCGCACCTGGACTTATGACGCGGACCAAGGATGGACGGCATTGAACCTTGTCGCCTCCATCTCATCCTTTGTGATGGCTATCGGCTTTGCGCTGATCATCCTTGATGTGGCGGTGAATGCGTTTGTCGCCGTGCGGGGGCGGCGCAACCCGTGGGGGGCGGGAACGCTGGAATGGGCGGCGGCAATCCCGTCGCCTGCTTACGGCTTTGCGTCAATCCCCATCGTGCAAGGCCGTTACCCGCTGTACGACGACCCGGAGCTGGCGCTGCACATCGCGCGGGGCGAGGGCTATCTTGGCGATGCATCGCGGAACCGGCGCGAAACGCTGATCGTGTCAACCGCGCGCGGTGAGCCATCGCAAGTCGTGGTGCTGCCGGGCAATTCGGTGCTGCCTTTCCTGCTGGCCGTGGTCACCAGCACGTCCTTTCTGGCCCCCCTGTTCGGCGCCTATATCGTAGCGGGTGTTGCGCTTGTGGGCGTGGCTGCGCTTGCGATTGTCTGGGCATGGGGTCTTGGAGCGCGTGCGGATGAAGGGCATGTTGACGCGGGACATGGCGCGAAGCTGCCGCTGGCATCCGAAAGTCCCGACCCGCCGGGGTGGTGGGGATCGCTGTTCCTGCAGCTTGCGGACGGCGTGCATTTCGGATCACTGCTGTTTGGATATGCGTTCCTGTGGACCGTTGCTCCGAACTGGCCGCCACAAGACTATCTCCAGCCGCAACTGTGGGCCGTCATTCTTGCGCTGACGGGTGCGTTGGCGCTAACCGCGGGACCGCGCCTTGCGGTGCGCACGATTGTTAGGGGGCGCGCAGTGTGGCCCACGATCGCACTTGGAATTTTCGGCGCTTTGGCACTGGCCGTCGCTGCGGCGAGCGTCATGTTGGATCGGCCCGACCCTGCCAGCCATTCCTATGACGCCACGCTGTGGTTGCTGGCGGGCCATGTCGGGCTGCACACATTCCTGTCTTCGATCATGCTGTGCTATCTGGCTGCGAGGGTGGCTGCGGGCTATGTCTCTCCAACTCGTATTGGCGAGGCAGAGATCGTGAGGCTCTGGGCGGATTTCACCGTTGCCACCGGGCTCGTAGCGCTGGCGGCGGCGTGGCTGCCAGGAGCGTTTGCATGATCGAAATCCTGCGCCTGTCGCTGCCGATTACAGTTTGGCTTGCCGGCTTTAGCGCAGTCTACGCGCTCCAGGGACTGTCTTGTTCGCGCCATTGGCCTGCGGACCTCGACGCCCGCTCGGTTCTGGTTGCGGCCTGGGCTGTTGCGATTGTCCTTCAGCTTATAGCGCTGGTGGCTGTCCTCTACGCACCGTCCCCAGCCCGTTTTGTGCAGACGACGGCCACTGCACTTGCCGCGAGCGCCCTTGTCGCGGCGGTGTGGACCATAATGCCGGTAATAGCCGCCTCGGCCTGCCTTTAATTGCTAGCCTTGGCCAAATTCGGAAAGAGCGCGATTGCTCTCTTCAGGCGCGGCTCAAGAACTACGAAACGCCAGCAGTGCGTGACCCATTCGTCAACGAGCCGGGCATATTGTCGAGTGTTGAGATGATTGGCGTAATCGACCCGACTGGGAAAGGCATAGTCATCGACTGTTCCTCCCCTCCGCTCAAGCCAGGCGAGCAGGCTAGCCCGGACCTCCGCCGTGATCTCGAACTGTACGGGACGTCCAGTCTTCTGCCGAACGACCATCGCACGAGTTCGAATTTCCTGGCCTGTGACGAGGGTCCCTATTTTGATCTTAACGAGTTCGCAGCCGCGGAGCTTGCTGTCGATGGCGAGATCGACCAGCGCACGGTCTCTCATTCGCCCCTCTCGGTCCAGGAAGAAGCGGACCGCCCAAAATTGGCGCTGCCTCAGAGGTTTCTTTACGCCAACCTGTCGGCCGGCATTCCATGCCGGTCAACTTTACAGTGGATTCGATGGCAAGCAGCGAGACCTGTCTTAAACGGGGACTCTTTTTAACCCACTGTAAACCTTAGCTGGCAGCAGTCGTGGAACGGCACATCGGTGTGTTGGAACTTACCACAGCGAATCTGTTTTCGTGACAAGCATGGAGTATTCGAAGAGGAAGCATGATGCGACTCTGGAAGATCGTCATTGGCATCCTTCTCGTTGGATCTGCCCTTTATGTCATCGTCGGGGAACAATTGGCGGGTGCCAGCGCCGACGCAGTCGTCAATGCCCGCCTGACCCCGCTGCGGGCTCCGATCGCAGGACGCGTGGGGATGCCGCTGAGACGCGTGGGCGTCCGCGTTCGGCAGGGTGACGCGCTCGGCACCCTCAAAGACCCTCTGGTGGATACAAAACGGCTGGCCGATCTGAGGAACGAACAGGCCCGAACTGTGGCGGAGAGCCGCCGGCTTCACACCGCTCTCGCAGCGGTTCAGGAGGCGATCAGAAGGCTGCAGACCCGATCCAGTTCCTACAAGGCTGAACGCGTCCGTCAGCTCGAGGCACAAGTGTCCGCTTCACGGGCCCTGTCGCACGCGGCGCGATCGGAACTCGATCTTTCCCGAAAGGTTCTCGAGCGCTCCAAACGGCTTCGGGGCATCGAATCGACCGCCGCTCTCGAGCAGGCGCAGTCGCGGGCGGAAGTTGCCCAGAGGGCACTTGAAAGCGCGATTGCAGCAACCGCGGTCAACGAGGTTGGCCTCAGCGCGGCGCGTAAAGGCACGTTTCTGGGTGACGGCAGCAACGATGCTCCCTATTCCGAGCAGCGAATAGACGACTTGCTGCTGAGGAAGCATGAGATCGAGGCCGAGCTTTCCGCTCACGGCGAGATTGCCAAGAGTCTGGAAGCTCGGATCACTGCCGAGCGTCTGCTGGTAAACCGCCAAACGGCGGCGCCGATCACGGCCAACGTGAACGGGTTTGTATGGACCCTCGAGGTCGCGGACGGCGAGATCGTTCAGCGCGGGCAGGAGCTGGTGCGGCTCGTCGACTGCGACTCCGCGCTCATAACGCTAAGCGTATCGGAAAGCGTCTACAATTCGCTTTCCGCCGGCACCAGAGCGACATTCCGCATGACCGGCACCTCTCGTGTTTTCGAGGGAACCATCATCCGCCTCGCCGGGGCCGGTGCCGAGGACGTCTACAGCAACCTCGCGGTCGCGCCGAGCGAGCGCCACTTGGAACGCTACGACGTGGCACTCTCCGTTCCAGCCCTTGCAACAGACCCCGAACTGCGCTGCCTTGTTGGACGAACCGGGCGCGTCTTCTTTGACCGCAGCCCGCTGAACGAAATTCTGGAAATTTGGCGCTAAGATGCTCCATCTTGACGAACTCGAATCCAGCGGCGTCATGATTGCCCTTGTATTCGGAGGCGCGATACTCGCCACGAGCCTGCTCGATAAGAAGAATCAATGGCATCGAGCCCTGCTCTTCGGCATCGCCATTCTTCTGTCGCTGAGATATTTCTGGTGGCGGCTTACAGAGACCCTTGCGCCTTTCGATGCGAGCTGGAACTGGCTCTTCAGCTGGTCCTTCATGTTCTTCGAAGGCGCGGCCATGTTGTCTTCGATCAGTTCCTTCGTGCTTCTCACGCGCCATCGAGATAGGTCCAGCGAAGCGAGCGGCAAGACGCGCTGGTGGCCGTCCGACAATCCACCTTCCGTCGCAATTCTGATCGCCACTTACAATGAAGAGCGCGCCGTTCTCGCCCGCACCATCATCGGCTCCAAAGCGCAGGATCACGAAGCCGTGACGGTGCATGTCCTCGACGACGGAAAGCGCGATTGGCTGCGGGACTTCTGCTCCGTGCAGGGCGTGCACTATGTTCGTCGCTCCGACAACAAGGGCTCGAAGGCGGGCAACATCAACCATGCACTCGGCCTCCTGAGAGACCAGGGGGCGCCGCCTCAGTTCATCGCTGTTCTGGATGCCGATTTCGTGCCGCATTACGATTTTGTATCCAAGAGCCTCACCATCTTCAGGGACGAGAATGTCGGTTTGGTACAAACGCCACAACACTTCTTTAACCCCGACCCGATTCAGCACAATCTGGGCCTCAGCCGCGCCTACCCGGACGAGCAGCGGTTCTTCTTCGATCATCTTCAACCGAGCCGCGACGGCTGGGCAATCGCCTTCTGCTGCGGCACATCATCCATGGTGCGCTGGACGGCTCTGGAGGCGATTGGAGGCTTGCCGACAGAAAGCATCACCGAGGATTTCCTGCTCACACTCACGCTTGAGGAGAGAGGTTGGCACACCGCCTATCTCAACGAACCCCTAACCGAGGGGCTGGCACCGGAAGGCCTCAAAGAATATGTCACTCAGCGAGCCCGCTGGTGCCTGGGCCTGATGCAGATCGCGCGCGGGCGGCTCGGTCCGCTGGCTCCCAACGGGCTGCGGCTGCGAGACCGCTGGAGCGTCCTCGATGGCGTTTTCTACTGGCTGACCAGTTTTCCTTTCCGTTTGGCCGCGCTGATCTATCCTCTGTTCTACTGGTATTTCAATATCACCGTCGTCAACGCCACGGTGCCCGATGTGCTTTCCTATTTCGGCGCTTATCTCTTGTGGGTGCTGGCGGTGCTCAACTTTATCTCCGGTGGACTGGTCGTGCCGTTGATCAATGATGTGAGCCAGCTGCTCGGCGCAATCCCGATCTCGCGCGCCGCCATCATGGGGCTCGTCAAGCCGAAAGGCCACGCCTTCACGGTGACCGCCAAGGGTGGCGACCGAACCAAGGTGGTCGTGCAATGGCGGATGATGATGCCGTTCCTTCTGCTCTTCGCGCTGACGCTGGCGGGCCTGACGCTTGGTCTTCTTGACGACCGCTTCGCCTATAACGACGCTGGCGACGGCAAGATCGTCGTCCTGTTCTG
>Ga0164290_1002493_pt1 | contig 12570 bp, 12 predicted proteins | sample Micstemetagenome_FD_108782 | JGI IMG/M metagenome (GOLD analysis project Ga0164290, IMG submission 108782) | Contaminated culture microbial community from soil near Moab, Utah, USA - Microcoleus steenstrupii SON62 (Illumina Assembly) | ecosystem: Environmental > Terrestrial > Soil > Soil crust... | reverse complement strand
GGCGGGCGCGCAATTCGCGGGTCAGCGTGATGCCATCCTCGCCCGGCATCATCACGTCCAGCACGATCATGTCGAATTCCAGCCCGGCCAGCAGACGCCGCGCCTGCGCCGCATCGCGCGCCACGGTGACAAGATAGCCCGAGCGCATCAGGAACTTTTGCAAAAGCCCCCGGATGCGTTCGTCATCATCGACGACCAGAAGATGCGCCTGCGGTTCGGTCATTTCTCTCCCTCGCGCAGGGATTGATACTGCCGCCGCATCTCGGGGTCCATCATTGCCTCCAGCACGGTGCGAAATCCCTGCACGGCGGCAGGCCCCGCCGCGCGATAGGCGGCGCGCATCCGGGCGCGCTGGGCATCCGACAATTGCCGTTCCAGATCCTGCCCCTTGCCCGTCAGATACAGGTTCCGTTCCCGCTTGTCCGACTTGCCCACCCGCGCCTCCACCAGCCCGTCATCGATCAGGCTGCGGAGCACGCGGTTCAGGCTCTGCTTGGTGACGCCAAGGATGGACAGCAGGTTGGAAACCGTCGTCCCGGGCGAGCGGTGGATGAAATGGATCGCGCGGTGATGGGCGCGGCCGTAATCCATGCCCTCCAGGATCCGGTCAGGGTCGGCGGTAAAGCCGCGATAGGCGAAGAACATCGCCTCGATCCCCTTGCGAAGCTGTTCGTCGGTCAGGAACAGAAGGCTTTCGCCACCCGCATGTCCTTCGGCCATCGCTGCCTCCCTTGTCTGACGGTGAATTTACGTCAGCCTTGTTGACTTTCCAAGTCACAACTGTTAGCTCAGCCTCGGTTTCGCGCAATATTATGTCCGAAGCGGACTTAAGTGGCGCAACATTCGGAAAAATTCGCCCTTGGGAGTGGGATCATGGCTGGCTACGACGATCGCGACGGGTTCATCTGGATGGATGGCAAGCTGGTGGAATGGCGTGGCGCGAATGTCCACATCCTGACCCATGCGCTGCATTACGCCAGCGCGGTGTTTGAAGGCGAGCGGTGCTACAACGGCAAGATCTTCAAATCCTCCGAACATTCCGAACGCCTGCGCAAATCGGGCGAGCTCTTGGACATGCCGCTGCCCTTTTCGGTGGAAGAGATCAACGCGGCCAAGGAAGCCGTGCTGAAGGCCAACAACCTGACCGATGCCTATGTGCGCGCCATCGCCTGGCGCGGCGCGGGCGAGGATATGGGCGTGGCGTCCAAGCGCAACCCGATCCGGCTGGCAGTGGCCGCCTGGACCTGGGGCAACTACTATGGCGATGCCAAGTTCAAGGGCGCAAAGCTTGACATCGCGAAATGGAAGCGTCCCTCGCCCGAAACCATCCCCCATGCGGCCAAGGCGGCGGGTCTTTACATGATCTGCACCATGTCCAAACACGCGGCCGAGGCGAAGGGCTGCTCCGACGCGATGATGTTCGACTATCGCGGCTATGTGGCCGAGGCGACGGGGGCGAATATCTTCTTCGTCAAGGATGGCGAAGTGCACACGCCCATCCCGGATGCCATCCTGAATGGCATCACGCGGCAGACCGTCATCGGGATGCTGAAGGACATGCAGATCAAGGTGCATGAACGCCGGATCGAGGCGTCGGATCTGGAAGGGTTCGAACAGTGCTTCCTGACCGGCACCGCGGCGGAAGTGACGCCCGTGGGACAGATCGGCGATTACAACTTCGAAGTGGGCGATCTGACGAAGCGGATTTCGACGGAATATGAACGGATGGTGCGGGCGTAATCAGCGCCCACGCTTGGGATCAAGCCCAACGAACATCGCAAAACGCACCCGGTCGGCCTGAGGCATCTGCCTCAGGTCGTGCAGGGCGCTTTCCACAAGGTCGATCTCGCTTTGCACGTCCGAGATCGAGAACACCTCCAGAAAATCGTAATCCGCCAAGGTGCGCTTGTTCTTGAGCGCAATGACGCGTTGCGCAAAGCGCCGCACTTCGGGCGAGAAGCCCGATGCCAGCGCGTCCTTGCAGCGTCTCTCCAGAAGGTGGTGTTCGGGGATCCGGTAAAGCCCGCGCAGGAAATCGACAAAAGCGGGGTTCTCGGGGTCGGCCCCGACCGGTTCCACCAATGCTTCACAGACCGCGTGGAAGAGCGCGTAATAAAGGTCGCTGATCGCCCTGCGCAGATCGGCCTCCGTGCAGGAACGCGGTGAAAGGGTGCGCTTTCGTGCCGTTGCCAGCAGCTGCAAACTAAGCCGAGCGTCGGATTGCGTCGTCATCGGAGGAAATGAAACTCGGTACAACCAGATCTGACCTGCCGTCCTGCAGCACCCGATCCCACAATTCATCTGTGATGGTCAGCATCTCGTCCACGGTGGGGGCGGGTTTGCCCCCCTCATAGATGATGAACACCCGCAGGATGGGTTCGCCATCCGAATTCAGGCTGCGCTGCACGCGCACCCCCTGCAGCCTCTCGGGGCCAAGATGGCCACGCACGATTTCCTCGACACCGATCACGATAGAACTCCGCCGGACACCGCTCCGGTGTGCGGAGTCTGCCAGAAAACGGCGGCCAGGAGAATCCCCCTTCGCGTCACAGCCTGTCGCGGATCAGCGGCGTGGTGGAACAGTGCAGCCCCCCGCCGTTCTTCTGCACCTCGGCATAGGGGATCGTCGTCCAGGTCACCCCCGCCGCCGCCAGACGGTCCAGCGTGCGGTTGGTGGCCCCTTCCGGCATCAGAACCTTGCCCGGCGCGATGGCCAGCGAATTGACGATCCAGCCGTCATCGGCGGGGTCCGTCTCGATCCAGCGGATGCCGCGCGCCTTCAACTCCTCCAGGAAAGAAAAGGGCAGGCCCATCGGGTTGAGGATCGCCAGATCGCGGTCGATCATCAGGAAACTCACGTCCAGATGGATGTCATATCCCACCAGATCGACGATCAGCAGTTCCACCCCCTGCCGCGCCAGCACCTCGCGCACCTGTTCTGCCCCGTCGCGGTTCACCCGCACGCCCACACCGATGGCGCAGGTCCGCTCGTTCAGCCAGGCAAAGCTGCCGCCCTCCATCACGCCGGTGCCGTTGATCGTCCGCAGGATCGGGATGCCGAGGCCGGCCAGCGTGCGCGTCACCGCCAGTTCCTCGCCCCGCCGGATGCGCGCGCCCATGCGGCAGATGATGGCGCCGCCCTTGACCATGATCAGCGGGTCACGGGTATAGACCTGCTTCAGCCGGTTCCCCGCCTCGCCTTCAAGGTAATGCACCACCACCCCCTCCGCCTCCAGCGCGGAGACAAAGGCGCTGTGCTGGCGCTGCATCAGGGGGATGTCGGGCGGGCTGTCGGACTGGAAATACCAGCCCACCGCCGGATCGCCGAAAGACCCGATCTCGGGCAGGCGCTTGGCCGGATCGACGACGCCCATCTCCGGCCCCGGGCGGTGCATCAGGATCTCGCGGATGCGGCCCACATCATTGTCGATCCCCCAGACCTTGCCCCAGGTAGAGGCAAGCTCGCCCGGATCTTCGAACCCCGGTTCGGCCCCGGCGGCAAAGGTCTTGATCGTCTGGGTATAGATCCAGTGCGGATTGGTCATGGCGGCCCCGTTCATGTTTCGGGGCCAGCCTAAGCGTGCCGGGGCAGGGGCCGCAAGCGGCCCCCGCGCCGGGGATCAGGCGATCACGGTTTCCACGCTGATATTGCCCTTGGTTGCGTTGGAATAGGGGCAGATGAAATGGCCGCGTTCCGCGATCTTTTCCACCACCGCCCGATCCACACCCGGCATGGCGACGACCAGCTTCACCTGCAGGCCGAACCCGCCATCCGACCGCGGGCCGATGCCGACATGGGCATTCACCGTGGCATTGTCCGGCACCGTGCCCAGCTTTTCGCTGCTGGCGGCAAAGCGCATCGCGCCCAGATAGCAGGCCGCATAGCCGATCGCGAAAAGCTCTTCCGGGTTATGCCCCGCGCCCGAACCGCCCAGTTCCTTGGGGCTGGTCATCGTCACGGTCAGCTTGCCATCGGCCAGCTTGGCAATCCCGTTGCGCCCGCCCCCGGTCGCCTGCGCCTCGGTCCAGTATTTCGGGTCAACGGTCATCGCTTCTCTCCTATATATCGCTAACGATTAGATCGTATACGATTTAAATAACCCGACTCATCCGACCCTGTCAACCCCAACCCCATCGCTTGCGCTTACATCGCGCGCGATATAACCTGCCCTCATGACCGACACCCCCCGCCTTCCCCCGCCCCGGATGCTCTGCTTCGCGCTCTATTCCGCGGCCCATGCCATGCAGGCCGCCTACAAGCCCCTGCTGGAACCGCTGGGGCTGACCTATCCGCAATACCTCGCCCTCTCCGCGCTCTGGGCCGAGGATGGGCAGACCGTCGGCCAGATCGGCGCGGCGCTGATGCTGGACAGCAATACGCTCACCCCGCTGCTGAAACGGTTGGAACAGGCCGGATGGATCACCCGCCGCCGCGACAGCGCCGATGAACGGCAGGTGCGCCTGACGCTGACGGACGAAGGCCGCGCGCTGGGCGACAGGGCGGCCGAAGTGCCGCTGTGTTTCTTGGATCGCACGGGCCTCCCGGTCGAGGACGCCGCCCAGATGCGCGACGACCTGACCGCCCTGCGCGACAGGCTCCGCCCGCGCTAGGCGCTGCGGCCCCGCTCGATCCGCAGGAATTGCACGAGGCGCGATGCCCCTGCGCTGCCACGCGGGCGATGCCAAGTCTCGCGCGGGCTGCGGGCAAGGCGCAGGAACTGCGCCACGCGGCTGCCGGTCGTGGGGCTGCGCTTGTCGGCCAGATGCTTGCTCATGTCGTCCTCCCAAGTCGGTGGAGGGTCAGCCTAGCACCGAATCCGGCCCGACCCTAACGCCCATTGGCCACCCATCCTTCCGTCAGCCCGCCTTCGCCGCACCTGCAGGTCAGGACAGGCGGCCCACCGCCCATGCCGCCGCCTCGGCCACCGTGGGATCGGGATCGCCGCGCAACCCTTCGGCCACCCCGCGCAAGGCCGGCAGCCCGGAATTCCCGATGGCATAAAGCACGTTGCGGAGGAACCGGTCGCGCCCGATCCGCTTGATCGGGCTGCCCGCGAAGCGCGCCCGGAACGCGGCATCGTCCAGCGCGGCCAGTTCCGCCAGTTCCGGCGCGCCGACGCGGGGCTGATAACCCATCTCCGTCGCCGCCTGCGCGAACTTGTTCCAGGGGCAGACCGCCAGACAATCGTCGCAGCCATAGATGCGGTTGCCCATCAGCGGCCGCAGATCGGGGTCCACCGGCCCCTTATGCTCGATCGTCAGATAGGAAATGCAGCGTCGCGCATCCAGTTGATAGGGCGCGGGAAAGGCCCCGGTCGGGCAGATGTCCAGGCAGGCGGTGCAACTGCCGCAATGGCTGACCTCTGCCGCGTCCTTCGGCAGGTCCAGCGTCGTGAAGATCGCGCCAAGGAAGAACCAGTTGCCCAGGCCCCGCGACAGCAGGTTCGTATGCTTGCCCTGCCAGCCCAGTCCCGCCGCCTGCGCCAGCGGCTTTTCCATCACCGGCGCGGTATCGACGAAAACCTTGATCGCCGCCCCGTCCCCCGCCTGATCCAGCAGCCAGCGTCCCAGCCGCTTCAACCGCCGCTTCACCAGATCGTGGTAATCCTTCCCCTGCGCATAGACGCTGATCGCCGCCCGCTCCGGCTGGCCCAGCACCGCCAGCGGGTCGCCCTCCGGCGTATAGGGCTCGGCCAGCATGATCACCGACCGCGCCTCGGGCCACAGGGCGGCGGCGCTTCCCCGCCAGTCCACCCGCTCTCCCATCCAGCCCATCTGCCCCTGCCGCCCCGCGGCCAGAAAGGCCGCCAGCCGCCCCGCCGCCTCGGGCACGGCATCCGGCGCGCAGATGCCCAAGGCGGCAAAGCCCTCGGCCCGGGCCTGACGGTCCAATCTGGTCCTGAGATCATCCATCTTCATCTCGGCCCAAATACTCTCGGGGGGTCCGGGGGGCGAAGCGCCCCCGGCGGGTCAGAAATCCAGATCGGCGTAATGCTGCGGCGGCGGGAAGCCCGGCACCTGATCGGCCAGCAGCGTGCGGAAACAGGGGCGCGACTTCACCTTCGCATACCAGTCCTTCACCGCCGCCGACCGGTTCCAGTCCACATCCGAGATATAGTCGAGGCAGGACAGATGCGCCGCCGCCGTCAGGTCGGCCAGCGTCATCACATCCCCCGCCAGCCAGCGCCGCTGATCCAGCAGCCAGCCCATGTAATCCAGATGATACTTGATCCGGCTCGCCCCCGATTTGACATTCTTGCTGTCGGGGTAACCCTGACCCATCACCTTCTTGTTCACCCGCTCATAGAGCAACTTCGACGTCACCTCGTCGTGGAACTTGTCGTCGAACCACGCGCAAAGGCGGCGCACCTCATAGCGCGCCTCCGGGTCGCGCGGCATCAGCTGCGGGGTGGGGATCGCCTCTTCCAGATATTCGCAGATCGCCTGGCTTTCCGACATCACCCGGTTGTCCCAGCGCAGCACCGGCACCTTGCCCGCCGGGTTGCGCCGCAGGAAATCGGGCGAGGGTTCCCAGTAGCGTTCCTCCACCAGCTCCACCTCAAGCCGTTTCTCGGCCAGCGTCAGGCGCACCTTGCGGCAGAAGGGCGAGAGCGGAAAGTGATAAAGGCGGATCATCTTGAAAGGGTTTCCGTCAGGTCATGAAACGGTCAGATGTGCTTAGCCCTGACCGGGGGCGGAATTCAACGTCTCATTCCTGAAAACAGCCCGCCCGGCCATCGGCCGCTATCGTATCGGCACCGCCGATGATCGCCCGCGTCCGCGACCGCACGAAACTGGACGGGTTCGAGGCAGACCGTTCCTTCGGATCGGGCAGCACCGCGGCCAGCCGCGCCGCCTGCGTGGGCGTCAGGTCCTTTGCATCCACGCCGAAATGATGCTGCGCCGCCGCCTGCACGCCGAAGACGCCTTCGCCGAATTCGGCCACGTTCAGATAGACCTCAAGGATGCGCCGCTTGGACCAGACGGTTTCCACCACCGGCGTCAGCACCGCCTCCATCGCCTTGCGCAGCCAGGACCGGCCATGCCAGAGAAAGACGTTCTTCACCATCTGCTGGCTGATGGTCGAGGCGCCGCGGTTCGACCCCTGCGCCACCGCCTCGCGGATCGCGGCCATGTCGAAGCCCCAATGCAGGCAGAAATTCGCATCCTCCGCCGCCACGGCCGACCGCGCCATGACGGGGGCGATATCCTCCATCGCAACCCAATCCTTCTCGATCCCGCCCAGCCGCGCGCTTTCGCCCAGCTGATACAGGTTGATCGGCGGTGGCAGAAAGGAAAACAGCAGGATCAGCACCGCAAAGAATGCCGCCACGCCACCCGCAATCCGCCCGGTCCAGCGCAGGACGCGCCGCCGCAGGGGCAACGCCGCGGCAGGGCCGGGCTTTTCGGCCGCCTTGCGCGGTTTCTTGGCAGGTTTATCGGAACTGTCGGTCATGGGGGCGACAAGAACCATGCGCGGAATGGTCAGGCAAGGCCTCTCTCCCCTTCGCCGGGCGCCCCCACGATTTTTCTGCGAAAAATCGGGTGCGGGCGGCCCCTGAATTTTCGCAGAAAATTCGTAGGGGCCGCCCGTGGCTTACTCTGCCGGAACCTTCGCCGCCTCGTCGGACAGCGGATGCGCCAGATGCGGCAGCATCTCTTTCGGGCAGACCTGCAGGAAGTTGCGCTTCTCCACCTCCCAGTTGGCAAGGATCCGTTCGGCGATGCGCGATCCGGTTTCGGCATGGTGCCGCTCGATCAGGCCGCGCAATTGCGCCTCCCAATGCGGATGCCCGATGCCGCAGGTCAGGATCGACTCAAGGTTCATGAAATCCTCGGCCACCCCGTCCGGGTCATAGACATAGGCCATGCCGCCCGTCATCCCCGCGCCGAAGTTGGCGCCGATCCGGCCAAGGATCACCGCCACGCCGCCGGTCATGTATTCGCAGCCGTTCGATCCGCAGCCCTCCACCACCACCTTGGCACCGGAATTCCGCACCCCGAAGCGTTCGCCCGCCCGGCCCGAGGCAAAGAGGAACCCGTCGGTCGCACCATAGAGCACGGTGTTCCCGATGATCGTGTTCTCTTCCGCCCTCAGCGGAGAAGACATCAGCGGCCGCACGGTGATCGTGCCGCCCGACAGGGCCTTGCCGACATAGTCATTGGCATCGCCCTGCACCTCGATCTTCAGGCCCCGCACCGCAAAGGCCCCCAGCGACTGCCCGCAAGACCCGGTCAGCTTCACCGTCAGATGGTCGGGCTGAAGGCTGTTCTTCATCCCGAACTTCTTCACGATGTGCGACGAGGCCCGAGTCCCGATGGTGCGCAGCGTGTTCCGCACCGCATAGGACAGCTGCATCTTCTCGCCATCCTCAAAGAAGCGGTGGCCGTCCTTGATGATCTCGGCATCCAGCGTGTCGGGCACCGCGTTGCGCGGCTTGGACCGATCATAGGTGATCTTCGACGCGCCATCGACCGTGATCAGCAGCGGGTTCAGGTCCAGATCATCCAGCGCCGCATGGCCCCGGCTGACCTGGGTCAGCAGATCCGCCCGCCCGATGATTTCATCAATCGACCGCGCGCCGATGGAAGCGAGGATTTCCCGCACCTCCTGCGCGTAGAAGGTGATCAGGTTCACCACCTTGTCCGCCGATCCGGTGAACTTCTGCCGCAGCGATTCATTCTGCGTGCAGACGCCCACGGGGCAGGTGTTGCTCTGGCACTGACGCACCATGATGCAGCCCATGGCGATCAGGGCGGCGGTGCCGATGCCGTATTCCTCGGCCCCCATCATCGCGGCCATCACCACGTCGCGCCCGGTGCGTAGCCCGCCATCGGTGCGCAGCGTGACCCGCTCGCGCAGGTTGTTCATCGCCAGAACCTGATGCGCCTCGGTCAGGCCCATCTCCCACGGGAGGCCGGCATATTTGATGCTGGTCGCGGGCGAAGCCCCCGTCCCGCCATTATGGCCAGAAATCAGGATGACATCGGCCTTCGCCTTTGCCACGCCCGCCGCGATGGTGCCCACTCCCGAGGCCGAAACCAGCTTCACCGTCACCTTGGCGCGCGGGTTGATCTGCTTCAGGTCATAGATCAGCTGCGCCAGATCCTCGATCGAATAGATGTCGTGATGCGGCGGCGGCGAAATCAGCGTCACCCCCGGCGTCGAATGGCGCAGCCGCGCGATCAGCGCCGTCACCTTCATCCCCGGCAACTGCCCGCCTTCGCCTGGCTTTGCCCCCTGCGCGACCTTGATCTCCAGTTCCTCGCAGGCGTTCAGATATTCCGCCGTCACGCCGAACCGGCCCGAGGCGACCTGCTTGATCTTGGCCGACGGGTTGTCGCCATTCGGTTCCGGGTGGAAATGCGCCGGATCCTCGCCGCCCTCGCCCGAGTCGGACTTGGCCCCGATCCGGTTCATCGCCACGTTCAGCGTCTTGTGCGCCTCCGGGCTCAGCGCCCCCAGCGACATCCCCGGCGTCACGAACCGCTTGCGGATGGAGGTGATGCTTTCCACCTCTTCGATCGGCACCGGCTTGCCCAGCGGCTTGATGTCCAGCAGGTCGCGGATATGGATCGGCGGGTTGGCCCGCATCGCCGCGCTGTACTGCTTCCAGACGTCATAGCTCGCCCGGTCGCAGGCCGATTGCAGCATATGCATCGTCTGCGCTTCCCAGGCGTGCTTTTCGCCCGACCGCCGCGCCTTGTAGAAGCCGCCGATGGGCAGCACATCCGCGCCCCCCAGCCAGCCTTTGGCATGGACCTCTTCCAGCTTCTGTTCGATCCCGGTCAGGCCGATGCCGGAAATGCGGGAATGCATGCCGGGGAAATACTCGGCCACCATCGCGCGCGACAGCCCCACCGCCTCGAAATTCAGCCCGCCGCGATAGGACGAGATGACCGAAATCCCCATCTTCGACATGATCTTCAACAGGCCTGCGTCGATGGCATCCCGGTAGCGGCGCATCGCATCGGTCAGCGTGCCGTCCAGCAGCCCGCGCGAAATGCGATCCGCGATGGAATCCTGCGCCAGATAGGCGTTCACCGTGGTCGCGCCGCAGCCGATCAGCACGGCAAAGTAATGCGGGTCGATGCATTCCGCCGACCGCACGTTGATCGAACAGAAGGTCCGCAGCCCCTTGCGCGTCAGCCAGCTATGCACCGCGCTGGTGGCAAGGATCATCGGCATCGGCACACGGTCCGGCCCCTGATGCTGATCCGTGAGCACAAGGTGGCCCGCGCCCGACCGCACGGCATCCTCGGCTTCGGCGCGGATCCGCTCCAGCCCCTGACGCAGGTCGTCCAGCCCGGCCGATACCGGGAAGGTGCAGTCGATGAAGGCGACCTGATCGCCGAACTGCTTCACCATCACGTCGAATTCGGCATTGGCAATGAACGGGCTTTCCAGCACCAGAATCTCGGTCTGGCTGCTGTTTTCATCCAGCACGTTCCGCAGGTTGCCAAAGCGCGTCTTCAGGCTCATCACCCGCCCTTCGCGGAGCGAGTCGATGGGCGGGTTCGTCACCTGGCTGAAGTTCTGGCGGAAGAAATGCGACAGCGGGCGATAGACCTTGGACAGCACCGCCGCCGGCGTGTCATCGCCCATGGAGGCGACCATTTCCTTGCCATCCTCGGCCATCGGGGCCAGGACCTGCTCCAGCTCTTCGACGGTGAAGCCCGCAGCGATCTGCCGACGCCGCAACTCGGCACCGGAATAAAGCGCGCTTTCCGGCACGTCGCGCAGCAGGCTGTTCAGATCGACGATCTTTTCGATCCAGTCGCCATAGGGCTGGCTGCCCGCCAGTTTGTCCTTCATCTCGGCGTCGTGGTAGAGCTTCCCTTCCGCCATATCCACGGCGATCATCTGCCCCGGGCCAAGCGCGCCCTTTTCGCGGATCGTCGTTTCGTCCACCGGCACCATCCCGGCCTCGGAGCCGGCGATCAGCATCCCGTCGCCCGTGATGACATAGCGCATCGGCCGCAGGCCGTTGCGGTCCAGCCCGCCACAGACCCAGCGCCCATCCGTCATGGCCAGCGCGGCAGGCCCGTCCCACGGCTCCATGACCGAGTTGCAATAGGCATACATATCCGCCCAGGCCTGCGGCATGTCGGTCGTGGTCTTGGACCAGGCCTCGGGCACCAGCATCGTCTTGGCCATCGGGGCCGAACGGCCCGACCGCACCAGCACCTCGAACACCGCATCCAGCGCGCCGGAATCCGACGTGCCCGACGGGATGATCGGCTTGATGTCCTCGGCCGCGTCGCCAAAGTTGTTGGACGCCATGCGGATCTCATGGCTCCGCATCCAGTTGACGTTGCCCTTCAGCGTGTTGATCTCGCCGTTATGCGCCAGCATGCGGAAGGGCTGCGCCAGCCACCATTGCGGGAAGGTGTTGGTGGAATAGCGCTGGTGATAGATGGCGAAGGACGACTCAAACCGCTCGTCCATCAGATCGGGGTAGAACACAGCCACCTGCTCGGCCAGCATCATGCCCTTGTAGATGATGCTGCGGCAGGACAGCGAACACAGATACAGCCCCTGGATCTGCGCTGCCACCGCGGCCTTCTCGATCCGCCGGCGGATGATGTAAAGCTCGCGCTCGAACTGTTCCTGGTCGATGTCCTTTTCGCAGCGGATCAGGATCTGTTCGATCTCGGGCCGCGTCGCATTGGCCTTGTCGCCCAGCACTTCGGTATTCACCGGGACATGGCGCCAGCCATAGATGTAATGCCCCATCCGCAAGACTTCCGTCTCCACGATGGTCCGGCAGCGTTCCTGCGCGCCGAAATCGGTGCGCGGCAGGAAGACCTGCCCCACGGCGACCAGCTTGTTCAGGTCCGGCTCATGCCCGGTGCGGCGGATCACGTCATAGAAGAACCGGACCGGGATCTGCACATGGATGCCCGCGCCATCGCCCGTCTTGCCATCGGCATCCACCGCACCCCGGTGCCACACGGCCTTGAGCGCGTTGATCCCGTTCTCCACCACCTTGCGCGACGGCTTGCCGCTGATGGAAACCACCAGACCCACCCCGCAAGAGGAATGTTCGTCATCCTGCTTGTAGAGGCCATTGTCGTGCAGCCACTGCCGCTTGGCTTCTTCGGCCTTCACCCAGGCATCGTCATACATGGTCATGGCAGGGTCTCCTTACGACTTGGGCGGGAACGGCAGCGACGACATCACGGCATCGCAATCGAACAGCGGTTGGGTGCTGGCGAAACCGGGCTCGCCCGGAAAGATGAACTGGACGGGCGATCCATCAAGCGGCAGGTAGGTCCCGTCGCCCCCGTCCCATTCCGACGGCCCCGAAAAGAAGACACGCCATTCCGGGTGGATGTATTCATTCCCCCGCGACCGGCGCAGCACCTTTCCCGAAAGGTCCGTCTCGGTGAAGTTGAATTCGGTCTGCCGAAGGGTGATCCCGTCGATCACCACCTGCTGGCCCGTCAGACGGTCATTGCCGCGCACGCGGGTCCGTTCGCCGGTATCCTTGGACAGGCCGAAGATATAGCTGTCATTCCCCGAGGCCAGCAGATCCGAAAAAGACGCCGGATCGGCGGGGTTCGGGT
>Ga0164290_1002492_pt1 | contig 12579 bp, 9 predicted proteins | sample Micstemetagenome_FD_108782 | JGI IMG/M metagenome (GOLD analysis project Ga0164290, IMG submission 108782) | Contaminated culture microbial community from soil near Moab, Utah, USA - Microcoleus steenstrupii SON62 (Illumina Assembly) | ecosystem: Environmental > Terrestrial > Soil > Soil crust... | reverse complement strand
CCCATAATGAAGGGCATAAACCTGCTCGACTACGCTTGCGCGACGCTCGGCAATCACGAGTTCAACTGCGGTCTGTCCTTCCTGGACAAGGTTCTGGCCGGCGCCAATTTTCCGTTCGTCTGCGCCAATCTCATCCGCGGCACCGAACTCGGCTCCAGCCCGCGTGCCGACAAGCTCTATCTCGAACCGTATGTCATCCTCGACCGCAAGATAAAGGACGGGTCCGGCGCGGAGCATCCAATCCGCATCGGCATCATCGGCTTCGTGCCACCGCAGATCATGGTCTGGGACGCCAAGAACCTCGAAGGCAATGTCAGAACACGCGACATCGTCGAGGCGGCCAAGGCCTGGGTGCCGCAGATGAAGGAGGAGGGGGCCGATATCGTCATCGCGCTCTCCCATTCCGGCATCGACATCAAGCAAGGCGACATGATGGAGAACGCCTCCTTCTTCGTCGCCGGGGTTGAGGGCATCGACGCCGTTTTCACCGGCCATCAGCACCTTGTCTTCCCGGGCAAGAAGGATTTCCAGAAACTCGCCGGCGTCGATGCCGACAAAGGCACCTTGCAGGGCAAGCCGGCGGTGATGGCCGGGTTCTGGGGCTCGCATATGGGCCTGGTCGACCTTTTGTTGGAGCGCGACGGCAATAAATGGCGTGTCGTGTCGGCAACCTCCGAGGCGCGGCCGATCTACGAACGCGTCGACAACAAGAACAAGGCGACCGTCGGCGACGATCAGCGCATCACCGAGGCGCTGAAGGCCGACCACGAGGCGACCCTTGCCTATGTCCGCCGCCCGGTCGGCAAGACCTCGGCGCCGCTCTATTCCTATTTTTCGCTGGTCGCCGATGACCCGTCGGTGCAGATCGTCAGCCAGGCGCAGAGCTGGTATCTGAAGGACATCCTCAAGAACACGAAATGGAAGGATGTGCCGCTGCTGTCGGCGGCGGCACCGTTCAAGGCGGGCGGCCGTGGCGGCGCCGACTACTATACCGACGTGCCGGCCGGCGATATCGCCATCAGGAATGTCGCCGACCTCTACCTCTATCCGAACACGGTGCGCGCGGTGGAGATCACAGGTGCCGAGGTGAAGGAATGGCTGGAAATGTCGGCCGGCATCTTCAAAGAGGTCGAACCGGGCAAGGCCGACCAGCCGCTGATCAACACCGATTTCCCGTCATACAATTTCGACGTCATCGACGGGGTGGCCTACAGGATTGATCTGTCCAAGCCGCCGAAATACGATGCCAAGGGCAATGTCATCAATGCCGGCTCCAGCCGCATCGTCGACTTGATGTTCGGAGGAAAGCCTATTGATCCGGCCGGGAAATTCGTGGTTGCCACCAACAACTATCGGGCGGGCGGCGGCGGCAATTTCCCCGGCATCAACGAAAGCAAGATCATCTACCAGGCGCCTGATACCAACCGCGACGTGATCGTGCGCTACATTGTGGCCGAGGGCACCATTAACCCGTCCGCCGACGGCAACTGGTCGTTTGCGCCGCTGCCGGGCACCAGCGTCATCTTCGAGACGGGGCAAAAGGCCAAGGACTTCATTGCCCAGGTGAAGACCCTGAAGATCGAGCCGGCAGGTGACGGCGAAGGCGGCTTCGCCAGATACCGCATTCTGCTGTGAGGCCGGCTGTCCATCGGCCTTGAAGGGACGACCAGAGGCCGGATGGCCGCCGGTCAGGCCTTGTAGACGACCTGGCGCACGTCGATGTAGCTGGCGCGGAAACCCGCTTCGCAATAGTGGAGATAGAACTCCCAGAGCTTCTTGAAGCGGTCGTCGAAGCCCAGCGGCACGATCCGTTCCCATGAACCCCAGAAGCGCTGGCGCCATTCCGCCAGCGTGCGGGCATAGTCCTGCGCGAAGACGCGTTCGCGCAGATAAGCGAGACCGTGATCCGCACCCAGCGACTTCAGGATGGTCGGCGTCGGCAGCATGCCGCCGGGAAACACATAGCGCTGGATGAAGTCCGGCCGTTGCCGGTAGGTCGAATAAGCCGCTTCGTTGATGGTGATGATCTGGAACCCCGCCGTACCGCCGGGTTTCAGGCACTCCTTCACTTTGCCGAAGAAGGTCGCCCAGTATTTTTCGCCGACCGCCTCGAACATTTCGATCGAGGCGATGCGGTCATATTTGCCGGTCTCGTCGCGATAATCCTGCAGTTTGATATCGACCTTTTCGGCGAGGCCGGCTTTCTGGATGCGGGCCTTGGCGAAATCGTGCTGCTCGCGGCTGATCGTCAGGCCGGTGACCCGGCAGCCGATCTCGCGCGCCACGAATTCGGCGAAACCGCCCCAGCCGCAACCGATTTCGAGCACATGATCCTTGGCGCCGATACCGGTATCCTTGGCCAGCGCGCGGTACTTGGCGGCCTGCGCGCTCTCAAGATCGTTGGCGCCGGTGGAATAGAGCGCCGAGGAATAGGTCATGCTCGGGTCGAGCCATTTCTGGTAGAAGGCGTTGCCGAGATCGTAATGCGCCGAGATGTTGCGCTTGGAGCCGGTGCGTGTGTTCTCGTTCAACCAATGGCGAATGCGCTGCACGGTGTTGATGAACCAGCTGGCGCCGCCGGCGACTTTTTCGCCCGCCTCGGTGTTGACCACGAACAGTTCGAGGAAGGAGGTGACGTCCGGGCTTTCCCAGTCGCCATCCATGTAGGATTCGGCCACGCCGATGGTGCCGCCGGCGAAAGCGCGGCCGGGCAGGCGCCAGTTCTTCAGCACCAATTCCGCGTCCGGGCCGGGTGCCTTGCCGCCAACCAGCAACGCGCGGCCGTCCGGCAAGCGCACCTTGAGCGAACCGCGCGGCAAACTCATCGCGGCATTGAGCACCATGCGCGCCTTGGCCGGAAGTCCTCTGACGATATCGGCGAAATTGCGCTCGTCGAGGCGGATGGCTTCCGGCAACGCACCTCCGCTCTGTTCCTTTTGAACCATCTCATCCCCCTGGCTGTCTGCAAGCGGGCCTCTCTCCCGCTTCCGACCGGGTCCATCGGTCGTTCGGCCGCCTCTTTCATTGGGTGGCGCGGCGTATTCGCCTCGAAACGATTCGGCGGTCAGCGCAATCGCTCGCCCGCCTGCCAATGAATCCTCGGGTGATTTTCCATGCACCAGCCTTGGCTGGCAAGAGGCAAGCGATAAGCCAGACGCGACGAGCGATATGCCGGCGAAGCTTTTCGGCCAATGGAAGCTGCATGTTAGAACTGTGGTAATCCAAATATTTTAGCTTTGGCTCATGCGCCTCGTCATCGCCATAACCGCGATCGCGTTCTTCCTGATCTGGGACGGCCTCTACAATCAGGGCCGTTTCATCGATGCAGGGGTAAGAAGCGCGAAACACGCGGTCGCTTATGTGACCGGTTGAAGGGCAGCGCCCGCGCCGGTTCGCCGCGACAACCTGCCGGTTGACGCCAGTCGGCGGCTGGCCCAGAAGCTTGCTCCCAGGCATATAAGGGTATCGGCGCATCGCCGATATTTCCGCGTCGCGCCAAGGAGACTGGATTGATCCGGCACATCGTTTTCTTCAGCGCGCGGCCCGGCGAGGATGTCGAGAAGGTTCGCGACGGCCTGTTGGCGCTGAGTGGCATCCCGCATTCGAAACGGTTCGAGGTAGGGCTCAACACCAAGGTCGATCCGCTGTCGGACGAAATCGACATCGTCGTCTATGCCGAGTTCGAGGACAACGCCGCGCTTAGCGCCTTCAAGGCGCATCCGATCTACGCCGAAACGACGCGCACGGTGCGCCCGATGCGCGAATTGCGCTTCTCGGCCGATATCGTTTCGGCCGGATAATTTTCAGAACAGCTTAGAGACTCAGAGCACTTCAGAGCCTTTGCGGGGAGGAGTTGAGCCTCCGCGCCCGCCGACTGTTGACGCCGGCAGTCCGCCCCGGTGACGCATGAAATCGCCACACGCTCTGCGCTGGCGGACTACGCTACCATCTTTGGAAAAATGGCTCCCCGGGCCGGATTCGAACCAGCGACCAACCGGTTAACAGCCGGTTGCTCTACCACTGAGCTACCGGGGAACAGGGCTCTCGTGTGAACGGGGGAGGCTATAGCCGCCCTTTCCGGCTTTGCAAAGCGGCAATTCGCATTTTTTCGAAGGTTTTTGTGCGACGCTTTCTCGCAATCCCGGTCCTGCACCATCATATCAGGCGGCGACATCGGCAAAAGTGCTGCAAAACGGCCGCGAGAGGCCGGTCAGAGGAGCAAAAGTGGGTCAATCGCTGCAAAGCGTGAACGGTGCGGCCGGGACGCGCCGCAAGAAGCACAAGATATCCGCCTTCGGGCGCGAGTTCGCGCTGCCGCAATCGCGCGCGCTGCGCATCGCCATCGGTGTCGTCTTCATTGTGTTCGGCCTGTTGGGGTTCTTGCCGATTCTCGGCTTCTGGATGATCCCGGTCGGCTTGCTCGTGCTGTCTTACGAATTCGCGATGATTCGCCGCCACCGCCGCCGCTTCGTGATCTGGTGGGAACGCCGCCGTCGCCCGTCGTGAGGTAGAGAGAGAGCTCTCGCCAACGGGGAGAAGGCCCAAGGTTCAATGCGGGGTCGTTGGGTGGTTCGATGCGATTTCAGAGGAGCGTCTCGCTAATTCTCATTCAGAATGAAGCGAGGATATTATTCAGAATGGCCGTTCCACGCTTGACGCAAAATAACCCGCAACCTATTGAAGCGCCGTGGAACGCCGGGAGCGATGAGGCCTCGTGGCGGAGTGGTTACGCAGAGGACTGCAAATCCTTGCACCCCGGTTCGATTCCGGGCGAGGCCTCCAGCACCCGATAGCCGGCTGTTCGTGCCGGAGGGCGTTCCCGTTGACTGTAGGCGCTAAACTGGCGCCGGAAGCGGGACGGCTGGGACATGAGCGCTGATTTCTCCGAACGCCGCGTAAAGATGGTCGATGGCCAGATTCGCACCACCGACGTGACCAGCGCGCCGCTGCTCGAGGCTTTCCTCACCGTGCCGCGCGAGGCGTTCCTGCCCGCGAGCCAGAGCGATCTCGCTTATATTGATGGGGATATCCGCATCTCAGGCGTTTCCGGCGAGCCGCGCTACCTGATGGAAGCGTCGCCGCTGGCCAAGCTGCTGCAACTGGCCGAGATCGATGCCGGCGACACCGTGCTCGATATCGGCTGCGCCACCGGTTATTCCTCCGCCATCCTGTCGCGCGTCGCCAAATCCGTCATTGCCCTGGAAAGCGATTCGAGCCTTGCCGATGCGGCACGTTCGACGCTGGCATCGCTGGGCTACGACAATGTCACCGTCACCACGGGCGCAATGCGCGACGGTCATGCGCAGAAAGCGCCATACAATGTGATTCTTATCGGCGGCAGCGTCGACGACGTGCCCCAGGGGCTGCTCGACCAGCTTGCGGAAGGCGGGCGCCTTGTTGCCGTCCAGGGCCACGGCAATGCCGGCGTGGCGCGTCTGTTTTTGAAGACTACTGGAATTGCGACTGGGCGGCGTGCATTTAATGCGGCAATTAAGCCACTACCCGGATTCGAACGTGTGCAAGTTTTCGAATTCTAACGGTTTTGCTCTTGCGGCAGGCGTCCGGTCATGGTGGCTTGTGTTAACAGATCGTTGCCGCCAATCCTGATTTGGGGAGATGGATCAGTGGCATGGAACGTAGACACGCGATGACGGGTGCCGAATAAGGGGCAGGCGTCATGGCGTGGTTTCCGATGAAGAATGAGGATTTACCGTGCCGTCTGTAACCAAGAGTCTCCTCGCCGCATTGCTCGTCAGCGCAACCGCGCTGACCCCCTTTCAGGCGTCCGCCGAGACGATCCTGGGAGCCTTGTCCAAGGCTTATCAGAACAACTCGACCCTGAACGCCGGCCGCGCCGGCACCCGCGCCACCGACGAAGGCGTGGCCATCGCCAAGTCCGGCTATCGCCCCACCATCAACGGTTCCGCGGGCATCAACTATTCGAACACGCGCGGCGGCACCCAGCCTGGGCGCCTGACCACCGGCAATTTCGGCGTGCAGATCAACCAGACCCTGTTTGACGGTTTCCAGACCAAGAACAACGTCGCTGCCGCCGAAGCACAGGTGCGTGCCTCCGTGGCTGGCCTCAGCAACACCGAGCAGGGCATCCTGTTCACCGCTGCCCAGGCCTATATGAACGTGATTCACGATCGGCAGGTCGCCAAGCTGACCGAGCAGAACCTGAAGGCCATCACCGAGCAGTTGCGTGCCGCCCGCTCTCGCTTCGAGGTCGGCGAGGGCACCCGGACGGATGTTGCCCAGGCCGATGCGTCGCGTGCCACCGCGCAGGCTCAGGTCAGCGCCGCCAAGGCGCAGGCGCTGGCCAGCGCCGGCATCTACCATCAGATCGTGGGCGAGGAGCCCGGCAAGCTCAAGGCGCCAGGCGCCCTGGCGAAGCTGCTGCCTTCCGGGCTCGAGTCGGCGATCGCCTCGGCGAACAACGAAAATCCGGCCATCATTGCCAATCAGCATCTGGTCGACGCCGCCGGCTTTTCGGTGAAATCCGCGCAAGGCCAGTTGCTGCCGCAGCTTTCCGCTTCCGCCGGCATCTCGCAGAATTACCGAAGCGCGTCTCCGAGTTTTGCCGGCGAGGATCCTGATTCGACCTCCGCCAGTGTCGGTGCGACGCTCACCATTCCGATCTACGAGGGCGGTCGCGTCGCCGCGACGGTGCGGCAGCAGAAGGAGAAGCTCGGCCAGGCCCGGATCGAGGTCGATGTCGCACGCGATCAGGTTCGCAACAATGTGGTTGCCGCCTGGACCTCTTACACGGCCGCCCGCCAGAACGTCGATGCGAATCGCCAGTCGGTCGCGGCAGCACAGCTGGCGCTCAACGGCGTCATCGAAGAGCGCAATGTCGGCCAGCAGACGACGCTGGACGTGTTGAATGCCCAGAACGCCGTCGTCAACGCGCAGATCAACCTCGCCGGCTCGGAGCGTGACGTGGTGATCGCCAGCTACGGCATCCTTCAGGCCATGGGCCGGCTGACGGTCGAACGCCTTGGTCTCCAGGTCACCAAGTACAAGCCTGAAGAGCATTACAAGGCTGTCAAGGACAAGTGGTACGGCTTGCGTACGCCGGACGGCCGCTGAGGCTTGGCTATCGAGCGATCTGCGTCGAGAGCGCGCTCATCTTCTAATCTGTTGAAATCGCACGAGTCCCCAGTTTGGGGATTCTCCGATGGCGGCCGGTCGGTTACGCTTACGTCATGATTCGAGTCCGGCGTCATCGCCGGATGGGAACGCACTCGGTCACAAGGGCGGCGGATGTGACAATGGCCACGGCAAGCAGCGCGCAGCGCGAACCTTCGATGGAAGAGATCCTGGCTTCCATCCGCAGGATCATCGAAGACAGCGATACCGGCCGCAAGCCGGCGCAGGATCTGTCGGAAATCCAGCTGGCGAGCGAAGCGGACGTCTCTCCGGTCGCTGTTGTCGAGACGACGTCGCCGGAAGTGGCCGCGTTCCGCTCCGAGTTGCGCGCCGAGCCGCAAGCCCCGAAGCCGATTACATTGGCCGATGTACAGGCGCAGCTGGTAACGGCCGTCGCTGAACCGGAACGTCCTGCCGCGCCGGTGATTACGCTTGCCGAAGTCGGCGCGCGTACCATCACCGAACGTCCGCAAGCCGACGAATCGCCAGCGGCGGAAGCCGAGGTAGCGGAAACCGTACCGGCGTCCTGGCTGCGCGAGGTCGAGCACGAACCGGTTGGTGAGCCAGCCCGTGTCGAGACGTTTGCTGTGCGAGGCGGCGAGGATGATGTCGCGCGCGAACCTGCCCGTATTGCTGCGGCGCGGCAACATGTTGAGCATCTGTCGTCGGTCGAGACCGCGCCGCTGCGCCCGTCGTTGATTTCCGAACAGGCAAGCCGCCAGGTCGCGGCCTCCTTCGAGGAATTGTCGGAGGCTTTTGCCAGCCGCGGCAAGAAATCGTTCGACGATATGGCCGCCGAAATGCTGCAGCCCATGCTTCAGGATTGGCTCGATAACAATCTGCCGATCTTGGTCGAACGTCTGGTGCGCGAGGAAATCGAGCGCATTGCGCGCGGTGCCTGACCTTCTTGGAAATTGCAGGCGATTGGACGCTTCGCGCGGTTCATGAGTCTGAAAACACAAAAGCCGCCCCGGAAGGGCGGCTTTTGTGTGTCAGGTATCGATCCTACACCCGCCGCATCAACGCCATGGCGCCGAATGGCGCGCGCACCTTGCCTTCGGTGATGAAGTAGACAAACACGTCGCGCGGTTTGACCGGCGCATCCGTGCTGGGGTCGGCGCGCGGCAGATCCTTCGGTACGCCGCCGCCCGACCAAACCTTGGCCCGTTCGGCCCATTGGTCGAGCGCTTCGGGCGTATAACAGTCAGGGTTATCGTCCTTGCCGGTCTGCAGGCGGGCATAGACGAAATCGCCCGTGACATCGGCAATGGCCGGGTAGGTCGCATGGTCGGCATAGACGATTGCCGCCTTGTATTTGCGCGCCAGCGCGACGAATTCCGGAACGACGAAGGATGGATTGCGCACTTCGAGCGCGTGCCGCAGGACGACGCCATCCTGTTTCTCCGGCAGCAATTTCAGGAAGGCCTCGAAATCGGCGGGATCGAATTTCTTGGTCGGCGCGAACTGCCACAGGAGCGGTCCGAGTTTTTCGCCGAGCGCCGCCACGCCGGATTCGATGAACCTCATCATCGATTCGCCTGCCTCGCCCAGCACCCGTCGGTTGGTCACGAACCGGTTGCCCTTCAGGGAGAAGACGAAACCGTCCGGGGCATCTCCCGCCCATTTGAGAAAGGTCGGCTCCTTGAAGCTGGAATAGTAGGTACCGTTGACCTCGATGCTCGGCACCTGGCGCGAAGCGAAATGCAGCTGCTTCGTCTTGGCGAGCTTTTCCGGATAGAACGACACGTCCCACGGTTCGAAGGTCCAGCCGCCCATGCCCGACCGGATCTTGCCTGCTGCGCTCATCGTTCGTCCTCCGTTGTATCGTTGCGGGATGTCGGCCCGTGCAACGCCATCAAGTCAAATCACGGCGGTGCCGTCCACGCCATCCGAAATCGGCGGGCGAGGGCAGGCTCCTGCCATCAACGTCCACCGCTTGATCGTTCGCCGAGCATTATGTACCAAAGTATAAGACGCTCTGCCTGTCCGGTCGGCAGCCGTCTGATCGATATTCCGGCGCGAAACCGCGGTTTTGTGCCAGTTCCCCGGAACGCGACCCGGTTGCTTCCGGTGAAACTGGGCTCTGTACCTTGGATCACGATCCGCTAAAATAAATCAGACCGTTAAGACCGTTCTCCCGGTTCTTTGGCTCGGGGGTAGCGCGTGGTGCCAACGGCCGCGTCGCTGCCAAACGCTGGGGGTGAGCAGGCGAATTTCCTATTCGTCTGCTTTTTTTTGTCCGGCGGTTAAGAAACTCCCTGCAGTCGATCGTCGGTTTCAGGGACGCAGCAGTGCCGTGACCGTTACTCTTCGCGACCGGTTGCCAGGCCCACAACCTTGCTCATGCCACCGGCTATCGCTTGAACCGCTGCATTGCTGGCGTCGCCCAAATGATGTCGCACGGCGATCCATTCGGCGGTGTTGTAGGAGAGCCATACTTTGCCGGCTTCATCTTCCCAGGCCAGCGCCTTTACCGGCAGGTCGATACCGGCGATCTGCCTGTCCTGCATGAGCGGCGTGCCGCCCTTCGGATTGCCGAAGATGAGAAGTTCCGTTGGGCGAAGCGCCATGCCAACATCGCGCGCGCCCGCCGCATGATCGATGCGGGCAAAGACGTTGAGGCCAAGCTTGGTAACGACTTCGACCAGCCGGTCGATGGTTTCCGTTACCGTCAAGCGGCTTTCGATGGTGACGATGCCATCGCCACCCGTCATTCAGCCGCCTCGCGCTTCCCCTTCGGTCGCCGCTCCAGAAGCTCCTTGAGGTATTGGCCGGTATAGGATCGCGGCTCGGCGACGACGTCTTCCGGCGTGCCCGACGCCACGAGTTCGCCGCCGCCGTCGCCACCCTCGGGGCCAAGGTCGAGCACCCAGTCGGCGGTCTTGATGACTTCCAGATTGTGCTCGATGACGATCACGGTGTTGCCCTGGTCGACCAGTTCGTGCAGCACTTCGAGCAGTTTTGCCACGTCGTGGAAATGCAGGCCGGTAGTCGGCTCGTCGAGAATATAGAGCGTCTTGCCGGTCGCCTTGCGCGACAGTTCCTTGGCCAGCTTGATGCGCTGCGCCTCACCGCCGGACAAGGTCGTCGCCTGCTGGCCGATATGGATGTAGCCGAGGCCGACCTGGTTGAGCGTGACGAGCTTGTCGCGCACGCCCGGCACTGCGGCGAAGAAGTCGACGCCTTCCTCGACCGTCATGTCGAGAACGTCGGCGATCGATTTGCCCTTGAAGGTGACGTCCAGCGTCTCGCGGTTGTAGCGCTTGCCGTGGCAGACGTCGCAGGTCACGTAGACGTCGGGCAGGAAGTGCATCTCGATCTTGATGACGCCGTCGCCCTGGCAGGCCTCGCAACGGCCACCCTTGACGTTGAACGAGAAACGGCCCGGCTGATATCCGCGCGCCTTGGCTTCCGGCAAGCCGGCGAACCAGTCCCGGATCGGGGTGAAGGCGCCCGTATAGGTGGCCGGGTTCGATCGCGGTGTGCGGCCGATCGGCGACTGGTCGATGTCAATGACCTTGTCGAGGAATTCGAGGCCCTCGATACGGTCATGCTCGGCCGGATGCTCGCGCGAACCCATGATGCGGCGGGACGCGGCCTTGAACAGCGTCTCGATCAGGAAGGTCGACTTGCCGCCGCCCGATACGCCGGTGACGGCGGTGAAGGTACCGAGCGGAAACTCGGCGGTGACATTCTTCAGATTGTTGCCACGCGCGCCGACGACCTTGATGCGCTTGCCCTTCTTGCCGGGCCGTCGCTCGGCCGGTGTCGCGATCTCGAGCTCGCCCGACAGATATTTGCCCGTAATCGAAGCCGGGTTGGCCATCACCTCGCGCGGTGTGCCCTGGGCGATGATGTGGCCGCCATGGATGCCCGCCGCCGGGCCGATGTCGACGACATAGTCGGCGGTCAGGATGGCGTCTTCGTCATGTTCGACGACAATGACGGTGTTGCCGATGTCGCGCAGATGTTTCAGCGTCTCGATCAAGCGTGCATTGTCGCGTTGATGCAGGCCGATCGACGGCTCGTCCAGCACGTAGAGCACGCCGGTAAGACCGGAGCCGATCTGCGATGCGAGGCGGATGCGCTGGCTCTCGCCACCCGACAGCGTGCCCGAATTGCGCGACAGCGTCAGATAGTCGAGGCCGACATCGTTGAGGAAGCGCAGTCTTTCGCGGATTTCCTTCAGCACACGGACGGCGATCTCGTTCTGCTTTTCGTTGAGCTGCTCCGGCAATTCGTTGAACCAGCGGTCGGCCTTGCGGATCGACTGTTCCGTCACTTCGCCGATATGCTTGCCGGCGATCTTCACCGCCAGGGCTTCCGGTTTCAGTCGGTAGCCGTTGCAGGCCGGGCAGGGGGTGGCCGACATGAAGCGCTCGATCTCCTCGCGCATCCAGGCCGATTCCGTTTCCTTCCAGCGCCGCTCGAGATTGGGGATCACGCCCTCGAAGGTCTTGGTCGTCTTGTAGGAGCGCAGGCCGTCATCATAGTTGAAGGTGATCTCGCGTTCGCCGGTGCCGCGAAGAATGGCCTGCTGGGCCTCCTCGCTCAGATCCTTGAACTTGTCGCCGAGCTTGAAGCCGTAGACCTTTCCCAGCGCTTCCAGGGTCTGCGAATAATAGGGGGAGGTGGATTTTGCCCACGGACTGACGGCGCCGTCGCGCAGTGTCGCATTGTCGTCCGGCACCACGAGGTTTTCGTCGATCGCGCGCTGGCTGCCCAGCCCGTCGCAGGTCGGGCAGGCGCCGAACGGATTGTTGAACGAGAACAGCCGGGGCTCGATCTCTGGAATGGTGAAGCCGGACACCGGGCAGGCGAACTTTTCCGAGAACAGGATGCGCTCATGCGTCTCGTTCTTGGATTTGTAGGCGGATTCTTCGGATGTTTCGCTGGCCGGCAGCGGGCGGTCGGCGAATTCTGCGACAACCAGACCTTCAGCAAGCTTGAGCGCGGTCTCCATCGAATCCGCCAGGCGCGTGGCGAGGTCGCCGCGCACGACGACGCGATCGACCACGACGTCGATGTCGTGTTTGTATTTCTTGTCCAGCGCCGGCACGTCTCCAACTTCATAGAAGACGCCGTCGACCTTGACGCGCTGAAAACCCTTCTTCTGGAGTTCCAGCAATTCCTTCTTGTATTCGCCCTTACGGCCGCGAACCATCGGCGCCATGATGTAAAGGCGCGTGCCTTCCTCGATCGCCAGAACGCGGTCGACCATCTGGCTCACCGTCTGGCTTTCGATGGGCAGGCCGGTGGCCGGCGAATAGGGTACGCCGACGCGCGCGAACAACAGCCGCATGTAGTCGTAGATTTCGGTGACGGTTCCGACCGTCGAGCGCGGGTTCTTGGAAGTCGTCTTCTGCTCGATGGAAATGGCGGGTGACAGGCCGTCGATCTGGTCGACGTCCGGCTTCTGCATCATCT
>Ga0164290_1002491_pt1 | contig 12581 bp, 14 predicted proteins | sample Micstemetagenome_FD_108782 | JGI IMG/M metagenome (GOLD analysis project Ga0164290, IMG submission 108782) | Contaminated culture microbial community from soil near Moab, Utah, USA - Microcoleus steenstrupii SON62 (Illumina Assembly) | ecosystem: Environmental > Terrestrial > Soil > Soil crust... | reverse complement strand
CCGGGATTGCTTTTCAGCAGTGTTTGCTTCAAATCAGGACTATACGAAGCATGAATAGTACCGTAACTGTTTTTCAGGTTAATGACAAAATTGGTTTTATTTTTCGCTTTTAATTTAAAAGCTAGCCGGTGGTTGCTGAAGTTGAGGTGAAGATCGCCATACCAGGCAAACCGTTTGATAAGGCTGCTTAACTGCTCCTCGTCGGCAATTTCAATATTGCCAACAATTCCCAACTGCTGAATAAATGGAGGTATGTAGTAATACCTGAATCCATATTTTTTTCTCCAGGGTAAAGCCATAACGGCTTCATAATCTCCTACTACTATTCCATGCCAGTGATCGCAGATATTATCTAAATAATCGTATTGGGCATAAATAAGACCATTGGAGTTATTGTTTACACAGTTGTCCCATTTATCCTGCTCAATAACATGTGAAGGTAATATCAGTATTTTTTTGCTCAAAAATTATTAGTTGATACGAGTCCATACTTCTGTTCTGCCCAGTAAGGAAACACCAATATAACCTCTTACACTTAATGTCCTGTCATCTTTTAAACGCAAAAAACATTTATACTCTTTACCATTTTGCGGATCATATATCCTGCCACTGTTCCATTCATTATCATCAAACACAAAATCACGAAGTATAACAGCGCCAATAAGCGGTTTGGTTTTGAAAGCGGCATTTGGGTTTTTGGAATCAACGCGCGGGTTGCCCTTTTCATCGTTGGGTTCTTTTAACCATACCAGTTTGCCATAAAATTTATTACCCTGTTTATAAATTTGTATATGCCCCTTACCGGAAGCATTCAGCCAGGTACCGATGATGGCGTCCGGGTTTTCTTTGTCTTTCCCAAACACAGTAGCCGCCAGCAGAAAAAAAACACTGACCAGGGTACACTTCAATATCTTGTACATAAGATTTAATTTATGGATGGAGATAAATTTTCCCTTCTTTCATTACCAGTACTATTCTCCTCATCACTGTAATATCTTCCAAAGGGTTACCATCAACAGCAATGATATCTGCCAGTAACCCTTTTTGCAGCCGGCCGATTTTATCACCAATGCCAAACACCTTAGCATTGATGGAAGTAGCAGATTTAATTACGTCAACAGGTTTCATGCCATATTCAACCATCAGTTCCATCTCGCGAACATTATCACCATGGGCAAATACTCCCACATCACCGCCAAAACAGATGGTGACAGATTTCTGTAATGCAAGTTGAAAACTTTTTTTCTTTGCAGCTATACGGTCAGTTGGAGGCATGATTCCTTTTTTCCAGCCATCATAAGTAGCGGTAGCTTCTGTTGCACTAAGAGTAGCACAGAGTGCTACGTTGTTTTTTAGCATTAAATCAAATACTTCAGCATTGCCATAGTCTCCATGTTCAATAGTGCTTACGTAGGCCATTGCAGCCCTTTTCATTCCTTCAATGGTACTGGCATGTGCTACCACCTGTTTGCCGGCACTTGCACTCACTTCAACAGCTTTACGCAATTCCTCCAATGTAAAAGTAGGGGCAGGTGTATTGTCGGGCCCCCATCGGTAATCGGCATATACTTTTATTAGATCAGCGCCATTGCCCATTTGTTGCCTGATTTCTTTTGTAAGTCCTTCCACACCATCTGCTTCTGCCGCACCTTTTATAACCTGATGATTCAGGTTGCCCAGTTTTGGACCATAACTGCCGGTGGCTACTATTGCTCTGGTAGCAATCAACATTCTAGGCCCGGGGATAATACCTTTTTCAATAGCTGTTTTTAATCCTACATCAGCATAACCTGCTCCTTCGGTACCTAAATCTCTCACAGTGGTAAACCCCGCCATTAGAGTAGAACGGGCATGTACAACGGCCCTGGCAATCCTTTCGGCATCGGATTCTTCCAGTACCTGTTTATCCCATTTCGTTTCATTATAAGGATGAAGCAGCAGGTGCGAATGACCCTCTATTAATCCGGGCAATAATGTCTTTCCTTTCAGGTCAAAAGTTTTATGCGGGGAATGGGTTGGCAGGCTTGAAAGCGGGCCCACAGCTATAATCTTCTGCCCCTGCACCCAAATACCCCATCCGCTATGCATTTGCTCACCATCAAACAAATGGTCGGCTTTTATGAGTATAAAACTATCGGTTGTTTGTGTTGCTGATACAGAGAGGCTTGAACTGAGCATGATAAGGATCAGGAAATGGCGAAATATGACCACAAGGCTTGGTTTTCCTGAAAATAGCAAACAATGATGGAAAAAAAATTTGTTTGTATTACTCAACTACCCCATTTTTGCAACACAATGAAAAGAACAATCAACAGTCAGTGGTGGTGGCATTCAAACTCCGATCGGGGATTGTAATGGCATAGCCAGTACTGTATGAATCATATTCAGAAACCCCGACAGTCATTGTCGGGGTTTTTTGTTAGCATAATACCGGGTTCAAAAAAGAAACATGAAAAAGATCCAGATTCAGACGAGCGTTAAAAAATTACTGGCAGATGTGTATACGCCGGTAGGCATTTACCTCCGTATACGCGACAGGTTTCGTGATACGGTTTTACTGGAAAGTACCGATCACCATGCCGCAGAGAACAGTTATTCCTTTATCTGTATCAATGCCATTGGCGGCGTTGAAATACGTTCAGCAGAAACAATGGAAATAAAATTGCCCGCCCGGCAACCTGAAAAACTGTCGATTAGTGATAAGTCAACAGTACCTGTTCAGTTGTGGAATTTTATGCAGCGCTTTGAAATACAATCTGCACCAGAAAAAGAAGCTGCTTTTGCACAGGGACTCTTTGGGTACAGTTGTTTTGATGCAGTTGGTTTTTTTGATACCATTCAGTTGAAAAAGCCAGTGTCAGCAGATTCGGCCATACCATTAATGCGTTATCGTTTATACCAGTATGTGATTGTATTCAATCATTTCAAGGATGAATTATTTATTTGTGAGAACAGAATCAGTGGTGTTGAGTCTGAATTGGCAATGGTAGAGTCGCTGATCAGAAGTAAAGATGTACCTGTGTATCCATTCAAAGCCAGAGGAGTAGAAACATCCAATATGACTGATGAAGACTACCGCTCAATGGTGCAGAAAGGAGTTCAGAGTTGTCATCGTGGAGATGTATTTCAGATTGTATTAAGTAGACGTTTCCAGCAATCTTTTACGGGTGATGAATTTAATGTATACAGGGCATTAAGAACAGTGAATCCTTCACCTTATTTATTCTTTTTTGATTACGGGGAATATAAGCTGATGGGATCATCACCAGAGGCTCAATTGGTAATACAGGGAGGCAAAGCCATCGTTCACCCGATTGCAGGTACATTTAAAAGAACCGGTGATGATGAGGTAGATCAGCAAATGGCTGCCAAGCTATTAGATGATGCCAAAGAAAATGCAGAACATGTAATGCTGGTGGATCTTGCCCGCAATGACCTGAGCAGGGCCTGTTCAGATGTGCAGGTAAGTCATTACAGACAGGTGCAATATTATAGCCATGTTATTCATCTGGTGAGTGAAGTAATGGGCAAAGTTCCTGCCGGACATAATCCTTTTGCTATTCTGGCGCAAACTTTTCCAGCTGGAACATTGAGTGGTGCTCCCAAGTTCAAGGCAATGCAGTTGATTGATGGTTATGAGCCAACAGCAAGAAGTTATTACGGGGGAGCCATTGGGTTTATGGGTTTTGACGGCAGTTGCAATCATGCTATTATGATCCGTTCATTCCTCAGTAGAAACAATACACTCTATTATCAGGCAGGTGCAGGTATTGTAGCAGCATCAAATCCAGAAAGTGAATTGCAGGAAGTAAACAATAAACTGAATGCCCTCAAAGTAGCGATCGGAATTGCTCAAAGCATTGTATAAAGCAGTGTAAAACCACTGTAAAAAGTTAAATCAAAAAATCAGAGATCCCGAAAAGTATCTTAAGACAGAAAATCAAACTTAATGAACATCCTTGTTTTCGATAATTACGATTCATTTACTTATAATCTGGTTCACCTGGTAGAGAAGATTATTCATACAAAGGTAACCGTGAGAAGAAATGATCAGGTAACGCTGGAAGAAGTGAACGCTTTTGATAAAATTATTTTATCGCCTGGTCCGGGAGTGCCTGCAGAGGCAGGATTATTATTGCCATTGATTAAAGCATATGCCCCGGTAAAATCCATTCTGGGTGTTTGTCTGGGTCACCAGGCAATAGGAGAAGCATTCGGGGGCAAACTGGTAAACCTTACTACGGTTTATCATGGCGTGGCAACACCCATTCAGTTACAGACTGTAAACCGCCAACCAAAGGATAATGATGTTTTCCAGGGGTTTGAAAAAGAACTGATTGTAGGCCGGTACCATAGCTGGGTTATCAGTGAAGAAAATTTCCCGGCTGAATTGGAAGTTACGGCAAGAGATCAACACAATTATATTATGGCGTTACAACATAAAAACTACGATGTACAGGGAGTACAATTTCATCCTGAAAGTGTATTAACACCTGACGGAGAGAAAATATTACGCAACTGGCTAAAGAGCTAATTACTGGCGAGTATTGGTTAAAATGACAAATAGCAGATATGAAAAAAATATTACAATATTTATTTGAACATAAAACACTGAGTCGGGAGAAGGCAAGAGAAGTGTTGTTGCAGATGTCTGGCGGACAATTCAATGAATCGGAGATTGCATCATTTATTACGGTATTCCTGATGCGGAGCATTACCATTGAGGAATTACAGGGATTCAGAGACGCATTACTGGAACTGTCTGTGAAAGTAGATATGAACGGGCATGAAGTAATGGATATTGTTGGAACCGGAGGAGATGGCAAAAACACATTCAATATTTAAACCTTGTCCTGTTTTATTGTAGCAGGTGCAGGTCAGCAAGTGGCCAAACATGGTAATTACGGAGCATCATCGGTAAGCGGGGCGTCGAATGTAATGGAACAGCTTGGGTACAGGTTCAAGAATAATACTGATGAACTAAAAAAAGAACTGGATGCGGCCAATATCTGTTTTCTTCATGCACCATTGTTTCACCCGGCATTAAAAGTAGTGGGCCCAATACGTAAAAATCTTGGTGTCCGCACTTTTTTTAATATGCTGGGGCCGATGGTAAACCCCGCAACACCGGCATACCAGTTGGTAGGTGTATATAACCTTGAAATGGCCCGTATTTATAATTATCTCCTTCAGGAAACAGGAAATGCATTTACCATCATTCACAGTCTTGACGGGTATGATGAAATATCATTGACGAACGATACCAAAGTAATAACCAATACCGGAGAAAGAATCATGACACCGGAGCAATTGGGTAAGCGAATGGTGACAGCAGAAGATATTTATGGAGGTAATACAGTAGAAGAAGCAGCAAAATTATTTACACGTATCATAAAAGGAGAAGGAAGCTGGGCACAGAACGCTGTAGTGTTGGCCAATGCTGCTATGGCCCTTTATTGTACCGGTAAATATAATAGCTATGAAACTGCTTATTCAGCCGCTGTAGAAAGTCTTGAAACCAGGAAAGCATTCAAGGCACTGGAAAAATTAATCAACCTGCAATAAGATGAATATACTCGATACTATTGTTGCACAGAAAAGAAAAGAAGTGGAGGAGCGAAAGCTGACCACACCATTACACATATTGGAGCAACAACCTTATTTTGTAAGACCGGTTTTTTCACTCACCGGTTTCCTCGCAGATGATACTAGAACAGGTATTATTGCAGAATACAAGAGAAAATCGCCTTCAAAAGGTATTATCAATGCCAATGCTTCAGTGGAAGAAGTTACCAGTGCTTATGCACAATATGCAGCCGGAATATCGGTACTAACAGATACTGAATTCTTTGGAGGTACGACAGCCGATCTGGAAAAAGCCCGTTTCAATAATATTCCTATTCTCAGAAAGGATTTTATGATTGATGAATACCAGGTTTATGAAGCCAAGGCGATGGGCGCAGATGTTATACTGCTGATAGCTGCCTGTTTAAATCCTCATGAAGTAAACGAACTGGGCGCCTGTGCCAAAGGACTGGGTATGGAAGTATTACTGGAAATTCATAATGAAGAAGAGTTGGGGCATATCAGCGATATGGTAGACATGGTAGGTGTAAATAATCGTAACCTGAAAACTTTTGAAGTAGACATTCAGACATCGTTACAGTTGATTGACCATATTCCTGCGGGAAAGCCGGCCATAGCAGAAAGTGGTATCAGTAATGTGGATACAATCGTAACTTTACGGAATGCCGGGTTCTCGGGTTTTCTCATCGGAGAAAATTTTATGAAAGAGCCAAAACCTTCGATTGCTTTTGCTGATTTTATACATCAACTAAAAGCAAAGTAACATGAGAATTAAGGTCTGTGGTATGACCAATACCGAACAAGTAATGCAATTGGATGCACTGGGAGTTGAATTTGCGGGTTTTATATTTTACCCCAAATCGCCCAGATATGTATTCAGACATATGCCAAGACCCGAAATAAAAAAAATAAAAGGACAACATATTAATAAAGTGGGTGTTTTTGTGAACGCTCCTGTGGAAGAATTGTTACAGGCTGTAGATGATTGTGGATTACACCTGGTTCAGCTACATGGAGATGAAACTCCCAAGTATTGTGAAAAAGTGGCAGACTATGTAGGTGTGATTAAGGCATTCAGGCTGCGTGAGGATGACCAGGTATTATGGAAAATAAAAGACTATCAGGAAATAGCGGATATGTTTTTGTTTGATACCGACGGGACGGGCTATGGAGGAACAGGTAAGAAATTTAATTGGTCTATGCTGAAGGGAATTAACATCAACAAACCCTTTTTTCTGAGTGGTGGAATTGGTCCGGATGATGTGGAAGAACTGACAGGTTTTGCCAAAGATCCGGTAGCAAAAGATCTTTTTTCCATTGATGTAAACAGCAAATTTGAAACCATACCGGGTTTGAAAGACATGCAGGCAGTAGAGAAATTTATAAAGGCAATAAAACAATTTTAATGAAGGCATAGTATTATGCCCAAAACAATAATCAATGGCAACTACTTATCAGCAACCGGATGTGCAGGGCTATTACGGACAGTTTGGAGGGGCTTATATCCCCGAAATGTTACACCGTAATGTGACAGAATTAAGGGAACAATACCTTGCCATAATGAATGACCCGGATTTTAAAGCCGAGTTTGAAACATTATTGAAAGATTATGTAGGCAGACCAACACCTTTGTTTCATGCAGAAAGACTTAGTAAAGAAACCGGGGCTACAATTTTTTTGAAGAGAGAAGATCTTTGTCATACCGGTGCACACAAAATCAATAATACCATTGGTCAGATATTATTGGCTAAGCGATTGGGCAAAACAAGGATCATAGCTGAAACTGGTGCAGGGCAGCATGGGGTGGCAACTGCTACTGTTTGTGCTTTAAAAGGAATTCAGTGTATTGTTTACATGGGCGAGAAAGATATTGAACGTCAGGCACCCAATGTAGCTAGAATGAAAATGCTGGGGGCAACAGTAGTGCAGGCAAAAAGTGGTAGTAAAACCCTGAAAGATGCCACTAATGAAGCGATCCGCGACTGGATCAATAACCCGAACGATACACATTATATTATCGGCAGTGTAGTAGGCCCGCATCCATACCCCGATATGGTAGCGAAATTTCAAAGTGTCATCAGTAAGGAAACGCGGATACAGTTAAAAGAAAAAACAGGAACAGAGCTGCCAACACATGTGATAGCCTGTGTAGGTGGTGGCAGCAATGCTGCTGGTGCATTTTATCATTTTTTGGATGAGCCAACTGTACAACTGGTGGCAGTGGAAGCTGCAGGTCATGGCGTACATAGTGGAATGAGTGCGGCCACAACTCAGTTAGGTAAGCCTGGTATTTTACATGGCAGTAAGAGTTTGCTGATGCAGACTGAAGACGGACAGGTAATAGAACCACATAGCATTTCAGCAGGGTTGGATTATCCCGGTATTGGCCCTTTACATGCCTATCTGTTTGAAAGTGGTAGAGGCTTGTTTTTAAGTGCTACTGATGAAGAAGCCCTGGAAGCTGCTTTTCATGTGAGTAAAACAGAAGGTATTATTCCGGCACTGGAAACGGCACATGCTTTTGCTGTACTCGATAAATTAAATTTAAAAAACACAGACAGGGTAGTGATTTGTTTGAGTGGTAGAGGTGATAAGGATCTGGCAACTTATATGCAATATTTATAAAATTCGTTAACAGCCAATGAGCAGGATACAGCATTTATTCAAGCAAAAAAAAGAAAGGGTACTGAATGTGTATTGCACAGCAGGTTATCCGCAGTTGAATGATACAATCAATATCATATTGGCTCTTGAAGAGAGCGGAGCCGATTTAATAGAACTTGGGATGCCCTATAGCGATCCGCTGGCCGACGGGCCTGTAATACAGGCAAGTAGTACCATTGCTTTGCAAAATGGAATGGGAATAGCAGTACTGTTTGGACAATTAAAAGAACTGCGCGCTAAAACAAATATTCCCCTGCTACTGATGGGTTATATGAATCCTGTATTACAGTACGGGTTTGAGAATTTTTGCAGAGAAGCTGCTGCTGTTGGAGTAGATGGCCTGATATTACCCGACCTTCCAGAATATGAATATGAAACCGTTTACGGAGCGATCATTAAAAAGTATGGGCTTGATTTTATTTTCCTTGTTACACCTGAAACAAGCCAGGAGCGGATAAAAAAACTGGATACATTAAGCACAGGTTTCTTATACGCAGTAAGTTCATCGGCTACCACGGGAAATGATAAAGATTTCAGTCTTGTAGAAACTTATCTGGAAAAACTCAGAGGGCTTCAATTGCAAAATCCGGTACTGGTTGGTTTTGGAATTAAAGACAAAACAACATTTGAAGCAGCCTGTAAATATGCCAATGGCGCCATCATTGGATCGGCTTATATCAAAGCACTGGAACAGGGTACAGATATTCGTACTACAACAAAACAATTCCTGGAACAGGTATTAAAATAAGATATGAACCTGGTAATCATAAAATACAATGCGGGAAACATACAGTCGGTTCGTTATGCATTGGAACGGATTGGTGCCACCGCAACAGTTACAGACGATCATGAGATGATTGCATCTGCCGATAAAGTAATTTTTCCCGGTGTGGGTGAAGCAAGTACAGCTATGCACTATCTCAGGGAAAGAAAACTCGATCAGCTTATAATAGGTTTGCAGCAACCTGTATTGGGTATTTGCCTGGGTATGCAGCTAATGTGCAGACATTCGGAAGAGAATGACACCACCTGTCTGAATATTTTTGATGAAGCAGTAAAACAATTTAAACCACAACAAGGTACAGGCTTAAAAGTGCCGCAAATTGGATGGAATACAATTTCAGATGTAAAAACACCCTTGTTTAATATGGTGCCGGAAAACAGTTATTGCTATTTTGTACACGGCTATTATGCAGCAAAAGGTGAGCATACGATTGCTACTACCGACTATGTTCAACCCTATAGCTCAGCCTTACACCGGGATAATTTTTATGGTGTTCAATTTCATCCGGAGAAAAGTGCAGTGGTAGGAGAAAAAATATTGACTAATTTTTTAAAGCTCTGATTAAATCAAAATGGTAATTATTCCGGCAATAGATATTATTGATGGCAAATGTGTTCGCCTCACAGAGGGAGACTATAGCCAAAAAACAGTGTACAATGAAAATCCGCTGGAAGTAGCTTTGCAGTTCGAGGATGCGGGGCTGAAAAGATTGCATTTGGTTGATTTGGATGGCGCTAAAGCAGGTGCAGTAAAAAACTGGAAAGTATTAGAGCAACTAACAAGCAAAACATCTTTAATCATCGACTTTGGAGGAGGTATAAAAAAAGAAGAAGACCTGACTGTTGTGTTCAATTCAGGAGCAGCTTATGCAACTATCGGCAGTCTTGCTGTGAAGCAGGAAAATATTTTTATTGAGTGGCTGCAAAAATATGGTGCCGATAAATTTCTTTTAGGCGCTGATGTAAAAGATGAGAAAATCGCTGTGTCGGGCTGGTTAGAGACAACTGATGTATGGATTTATGATTTTATAGAAAAATACATAGGGCTTGGTATACAACAATTGTTCTGTACCGACGTAAGTAAAGATGGTAAACTGGAAGGGCCTTCTGTTGTTTTATATAAACAGATCCTTGAAAAGTTTCCATCACTTCATTTTATCGCAAGTGGAGGTGTGAGTAGTATGAGTGATCTTGAAGTATTGCGTGAAGAAGGCTGCTCAGGTGCCATCGTAGGTAAAGCCATCTATGAAAACAGGATCAGTTTAAAAGAATTATCAAAGTTCAACAGATAAAAATAATTAAATGACTCTGCGAAGCCTCTGCTTCCTCTCGTCCTCTGCGGGGGGGTTCCTCACGTCACCCTGACGAAGGAAGGGACCGCAGAGAACATGAGATAACAAAGTTTACGCATAGGAGTAAGAAATTAGTTTATAAGATGCTGACAAAAAGAATTATACCATGTCTCGATATTAAAGATGGCCGCACAGTAAAAGGCATCAACTTTGAAAATATCCGTGATGCCGGTGATCCTGTTGAGCTCGGAGCTTTGTATGCTAAAACCGGGGCCGATGAACTGGTTTTTCTTGATATAACTGCTACCAATGAAAAACGAAAAACATTGAGTGAACTGGTGAACCGTATCTCTCAGAATATCAATATCCCGTTTACTGTTGGAGGAGGTATCAGTAGTGTGGAAGATGTACAGGTACTGCTGCAGCATGGTGCTGATAAAATATCTGTTAATACAGCTGCCTATAAAAATCCGCAATTGATTGCAGATCTCTCAAAAGAATTCGGCTCACAGTGTGTAGTACTGGCGATTGACACTAAACAGGAAACAGATGGTCAATGGTATGTATACCTGAATGGGGGCAGGGTGAAAACAGATACCTTATGCACAGATTGGGCGAGACAGGCCGTTGATCTGGGAGCCGGGGAAATATTACTTACATCTATGAATCATGACGGCACTAAGCAAGGGTTTGCCTTAGACATTACAGCAACCCTGGCAGGCACTTTATCTGTTCCGGTAATTGCTTCAGGCGGTGGTGGTACCATGCAGCATTTTACTGATGTGTTTACAAAAGGGAAAGCTGATGCAGCACTGGCAGCAAGCATCTTTCACTTTAAAGAAATCGGTATACCGGAATTGAAAGATTATCTTGCAGGGCAGGGAGTGAGGATGAGAAAATAAGGGATAAGAAAAAAGAAATAAGCAAGAAACAAGAAACAAGAAACAAGAAATAAGCAAGAAACAAGCAATAAGAAATAAGGAAGGAATAAGAAACAAGCAATAAGGAATATGATACAGGAGGGGTAAGGGATCGTTTTTTTTTTGATTGATTAAACTGTTTATATATGAAAGTAGATTTTGCGAAATATGCGGATGGATTGGTGCCGGCGATTGTACAGGATTTTAATACACATAAAGTATTGATGCTTGGTTTCATGAACGAGGAAGCACTGACAAAAACAGAACAGTCTGGGAAAGTTACTTTTTTCAGCCGCAGCAAAAACAGGCTCTGGACCAAAGGAGAGGAGAGTGGTAATTTTCTCGAACTGAAAAGTATGTCGGTAGACTGCGATAATGATACTTTATTAATACAGGCACATCCGCTCGGACCTGTTTGTCATACCGGTGCCGATACCTGCTGGAGTGAAAGAAACCATAGTGAAGATTTTTTACTCTATCTCGAAGATATTATCCGTTTACAGAAACAGGTTTCTCCGGAGGAATCATATGTAGCCAAACTGTTTTCAAAAGGCATCAATAAAGTGGCACAAAAAGTGGGAGAAGAAGCTGTAGAACTGGTGAGCGAAGCCAAAGACGACAATACAGAACTCTTCCTGAATGAAGCGGCCGACCTGCTGTTCCATTATTTACTTTTACTTAACGTCAAAGGTCATAACTTAGGGTCTGTGATAGATATATTGAAAAAAAGACATTCAAGATAAGTATGAAAAAACTTTTGTTATTATTATTGTTGCCATGCAGTTTATTGGCACAGATAGGGGTAGATTCTTTTGAGATTAAAGGTATTATTAAAGGTCTTCCGGATAATACAGTTGTGTTTCTCAGCAATGGTGTAACCGGACAAACGCTCACTACCGACAAAGCCATGAATGGAGCTTTTCTGTTAAAAGGCAGATTAAAAAATCCTGAACTGGTTCAGGTAGGTTTTGTGAAGAGGAATGAACAACTCGATCTGTTCATCAGCAATGACCGGGTAACTCTGGATGGAGAGTTGTCTAAGCTTAGCGAAGCAGTTGTTATGGGCTCTGCTGTTCAGAAAGAATATGAACGTTTCAGGGTAAAATTTAACCCTACAAAAGATAAATTGAATAACCTGGCTTCTGTCATCAATCAATCTACACAACCTCAAAAAAGAGATTCGCTTATTTCTCTGTTCAATCAGTACAAAGCCATTGTATTGGCTGATGCTGCCAGTTATGTAAAGAGTAATCCTGAATCGCCTGTAAGTCCGTTTGTATTATTTGCCGTAAGTCCGCTGTATGAAAGTATCAATGAATTAGAAGCACGGTACAAT
>Ga0164290_1002490_pt1 | contig 12593 bp, 17 predicted proteins | sample Micstemetagenome_FD_108782 | JGI IMG/M metagenome (GOLD analysis project Ga0164290, IMG submission 108782) | Contaminated culture microbial community from soil near Moab, Utah, USA - Microcoleus steenstrupii SON62 (Illumina Assembly) | ecosystem: Environmental > Terrestrial > Soil > Soil crust... | reverse complement strand
GATCAGCGCATCGGTCCCGCCGAGGTCGACGAGGCCGCGGCGGCGCGGCACCAGGATCCGGGTCAGCCGCGCGTCCCAAACGTCGCCGGCGCGCGGCGCCTCCCCGGCGCGCTCGATGTGGATCTCGGCGATCCGGCCGTCCTCGACGATCGCCGCGCGCGTCTCGCCGATGCCGTCCTCGATCAGGACCTCAGACGACATCGACGCCCGCGGCCTTGAGGAGCGCGCGCGTCTCGAACAGCGGCAGGCCGACGACCCCCGAATAGCTGCCCGACATCCAGCGCACCAAGCCGGCGGCGCGGCCCTGGATGGCGTAGCCGCCCGCCTTGCCCAGCCCCTCGCCGCAGGCGACGTAGGCGTCGATCTCGGCGGGCTCGAGCCGCTTGAACGCGACGGTCGAGGTGGCGAGGCGCGCGCGCAGGCGCCCGGTCCGGTCGATCGTCGCCACCGCGCTCAGCACCGTCTGGCGCCGCCCGGACAGCAGCGCGAGCAGCTCGCGCTGCACCGCCTCGGTCTCGGCGGGCGGCAGGATGCGGCGGCCGACCGCGACCGTGGTGTCGCCGGCGAGCACGACCTCGCCCTCGGCGCGGGCGACCGCGCGCGCTTTCTCCTGCGCGAGGCGCAGCGCGTAGTCGGCGGGGCGCTCGCGCGGGCGCGGGCTCTCGTCGATCGCCGGCGCTTCCACGCGCGCCGGCTCGACGCCGATCTGCGCGAGGAGCTGGCGGCGGCGCGGCGAGGAGGAGGCGAGAACGAGCATCATGCCGCGCGCCATGCGCCAAGCGCCGCGCGCGCGCAACCTCGGGCGGGGCGGCTAGCGGCGCCGGCGGCGCAGTCGCCGGGCGTTGGCGGTCGCGCGCGCGTGGATCGGCGCGAGCGCCTCGCCGTAGGCGGCCCAGCTCGCGGCCGTGCCGGCGCACCAAGCCTCGAACAACGCGAGGTTGGCGAGCCCGAAGGCGGCGAGCTTCTCGGGCACCATCAGACCCATCTCGGCGAACTCGGCCGGCGTCGGCGCGCGCCCGGTCGCCATCATGCGGCTGCGCCGGTCGATGACGTAGGCCGAGGCGGCCGCGGTCTCGGCGGCGCGCTGCCAGAAGTCGAAGGCGTCGCGGCCGGCCTGCGCCATCATCCCGATCATAGGCTTCCCCCAACGTCCGCCCCGCCCGCATGGTTGCGGGGCTCGCCCGCCTTCTTTACACGCTCCGGCCGTGGCTGACGAACTGATCATCGCGCTGCCCAAGGGGCGGATCCTCAAGGAGGCGCTGCCGCTGCTCCGCGCCGCCGGCATCGAGCCCGAGCCCGCGTTCGCCGACGAAGGCTCGCGCGCGCTCAAGTTCGCGACCAACCGGCCCGGCCTGTCGCTCATCCGCGTGCGCTCGTTCGACGCCGCCACCTTCGTCGCCTTCGGCGCGGCGCACGTCGGCATCGCGGGCAACGACGTGCTGATGGAGTTCGACTATTCCGAGATCTACGCGCCGGTCGACCTCGGGATCGGGCGCTGCCGCCTGTCGGTCGCCGAGCCGGCGGCGCAGGCCGAAGGCGACGACCCGCGTGCGTGGAGCCACGTGAGGGTCGGGACCAAATACCCGAACGTCACCCGCCGCCACTTCGCCGCCCGCGGCGTCCAGGCGGAATGCGTGAAGCTCAACGGCGCGATGGAGCTCGCGCCGGCGCTGGGGCTCACGACCCGCATCGTCGACCTCGTGTCGTCGGGTCGCACGCTCAGGGAGAACGGCCTCGTCGAGGTCGAGAAGATCGCCGAGGTCTCGTCGCGCCTCATCGTCAACCGCGCCGCGTTCAAGACGCGCGCGGGCGAGATCGGCGCGCTGATCGAGAGGTTCAGGGAGGCGGTGGGCGATGCACAGGCGGCTTGACGCGCGCGCGCCCGGCTTCGAGGCGGCGTTCGACCGGCTGGTCGAAACCGGCCGCGACACCGACGTCGAGGTGGCGGGCGCGGTGGCGCAGATCGTCGCCGACGTGTCGCGGCTCGGCGACGACGCGGTGACCGCGCTGACGCTGCGCTTCGACCGCGTCAACCTTGAGGGGCGGAGCTTCGAGATCGCGGCGGACGAGATCGACCGCGCCTGCGCCTCGATCGACGCGGACCTCATGGCGGCGCTCGAACTCGCGGCGGCGCGCATCCGCGCCTTCCACGAACGCCAGCGCCCGACCGACCACGAGGGCACCGACGAGGCGGGCGTGCGCGCCGGCTATCGCTGGACCGCGATCGACTCGGTGGGACTCTACGTGCCCGGCGGGCTCGCGAGCTACCCGTCGTCGGTGCTGATGAACGCGATCCCCGCGAAGGTCGCCGGCGTCGGGCGCGTGGTGATGGTTACGCCGACGCCCGAGGGGCGGATCAACCCGCTGGTTCTCGCGGCGGCGCGGCTGGCGGGCGTCGATACGGTCTACCGGATCGGCGGCGCGCAGGCGGTCGCGGCGCTGGCCTACGGGACGAAGTCGATCCCGCCCGTCGACAAGATCGTCGGGCCCGGCAACGCCTATGTCGCGGAGGCCAAGCGCCAGCTCTACGGCCGCGTCGGCATCGACATGGTGGCCGGCCCGTCGGAGATCGTCGTCGTCGCCGACGCGCGCAACGACCCCGCCTGGCTCGCCGCCGACCTCCTGAGCCAGGCCGAGCACGACCCCAAGGCGCAGTCGATCCTCATCACCGACAGCGAAGCGCTCGCCGACGCGACCGCGGCCGAAGTCGACGCGCTCATCGGCCGGCTGCCGACCGGCGAGACCGCGCGCGAAAGCTGGGAGCGGCAGGGCGCCACCATCCTCGTGGGCGCGCTCGACGACGCCGCGCCGCTGATCGACCGGCTCGCGCCCGAGCATCTCGAGCTCTCGGTCGACGATCCGGAGCGGCTGTTCGCCCGCGTCCGGCACGCCGGATCGGTGTTCCTCGGGCGGTACACGCCCGAGGCGGTCGGCGACTACGTCGGCGGGCCGAACCACGTGCTGCCGACCGGGCGGCGCGCGCGCTTCGCGTCGGGCCTGTCGGTGATCGACTTCATGAAGCGCACCACCTGGCTCCAGTGCCCGGAGGCGGGCCTCAGGGCGATCGGCCCGGCGGCGCGCGCGCTCGCCGAGGCCGAAGGCCTGTTCGCGCACGCCGAATCGGTCCGCGTGCGCCTGGGCGGCTAGGATCGCTTACCGGTCGGGGTCGTCCTTGTCCTTGGTGACCGCCGCGGCGCCGGCGCCGACCGCCGCGCCGACGGCCGCGCCCTCGACCGTGCCGATGCCCGGGGTGATCGCGCCCACCGCCGCGCCGCCGGCCGCGCCGATGCCGGCGCCGCGCACGATGCGGTTGTTGGCCGAGCAGGCGGCGAGCGACGAACCGGCGAGCAGGATCGCGGTCGTGGCGAGAAGAAGCTTACGCATGACTGATACTCCTCAGCTGTTGTCAGCCGGGGCAGATAACCGGCGGCGGCCGCCGGACGTTCCCTGGAACGGCCCGCGGGCCCCTCAGGCCCAGCCCTCGAGCACCTGATCGGGCGGGCGGTGGCCGTCGACCCAGGAGCGGATGTTGGCGATCACCTTCTCGCCCATGTCGGTGCGCGCCTCGATGGTCGCCGAGCCCATGTGCGGCAGCAGGACGACGTTCGGGAGCGCGAGCAGCCGCGGGTCGACGGCGGGCTCGTGCTCGAACACGTCGAGCCCGGCGCCGGCGATCAGCCCGGCCTCGAGCGCCTGCGCCAGCGCGTCCTCGTCGACGATCTCGCCGCGCGCGGTGTTGATGAGGTAGACGTGCCGCTGCATCTGCCGCAGCCGCGCGGCGTCGATCATGTGGTGCGACTCGGGCGTGTGCGGGCAGTTGATCGACACGATGTCGACCCGGCGCAGCATCGCGTCGAGCGTCGGCCAGTAGGTCGCCTCGTGCAGCCGTTCGACCGCCTCGGGCAGCCGGCGCCGGTTGTGGTAGTGGACGGTGAGCCCGAAGGCCCGCGCGCGCTGCGCCACCGCCTGGCCGATGCGCCCCATCCCGACGATGCCGAGCCGCTTGCCGGTAATCCGGTGGCCGAGCATGCCGCAGGGGCTCCACCCTTTCCATTCGCCCGAGCGCACGAGCTTCTCGCCTTCGGCGAGCCGGCGCGGCACCGACAGGATGAGCGCCATCACCATGTCGGCGGTGTCGTCGGTGAGCACGCCCGGCGTGTTGGTGACGATGACGTTGCGCGCCCGCGCCGCGGCGAGGTCGATGTGGTCGACGCCGTTGCCGAAGTTGGCGACGAGCCGCAGCCCTTCGCCCGCGCCGGCGATGAGCCCGGCGTCGAGCTCGTCGGTGACGGTGGGCACCAGCACGTCGGCGCGGGCGAGCGCGTCGGCCAGCCGCTCGCGGGTGAACGCCTCGTCGGTGAAGTTGAGCTCGACGTCGAACAATTCGGCCATGCGCGTCTCCACCGCCTCGGGCAGGCGGCGGGTGACGATCACCTTCGGACGTTTCGGGCGCGTCGGCATGGCGTCCAGGGCTATTGCCGGCCCGGCGCAGCGTCAAGCCGCCGCATCGCGCTTGCGCCGGCGCGGGGGTTGGATTCTAAGGGCCGCACAGACACGTGGAAACCGGGGGTCTTTCCATGCGCCGCCTTCTCGCCCTTCTCCTGCTCCTGACGCCGGTCGCGGCGGCCGCGCAGCTGCGCGAGGCGGAGCAGGGGCTGTCGGGGCTCAAGATCCCGCGCTTCGTCTCGCTCCAGGCGAACGAGGCGAACATGCGCTCGGGCCCCGGCGAGCGCTACCCGATCACCTGGGTCTACCAGCGCGAGGGCCTGCCGCTCGAGGTGGTGCGCGAATGGGGCATCTGGCGCCTGGTCCGCGATCCGCTCGGCGGCCAGGGCTGGATGAACAAGAACCTCATCTCGGGCGAGCGCACCGCCTACGTGACGAAGAGCGTGCGCACGCTCCACGAGCGCCCCGACATCGCCTCGCGCGCGGTGTGGCGCGTCGAGCCCGGCGTCGTCGCGCAGATCGTGCTGTGCGAGGAGGCCTGGTGCCAGCTGCGCATCGACGGCAAGAGCGGCTACATCCTGCGCAGCCACATCTGGGGCGTCTACCCGGACGAGTCGCTGGACTGACGCCGGCCGGCGTCAGCCCATCAGCAGATCGTCCTCGCGCGCGTCGGCGAGGAAGGCGACCATGCCGCCGGTCTCGATGCCGTCGGCGAGGCTCGCGGCGGTGACGCCGATGAGCTGGAGGCCGGTCTGGCAGGCCATGACGCTCGCGCCCATGCCGAGCGCGTTCTCGACGAGCTCGCCGACGCTCGGCAGCCCGGCGGCGCGGTAGGTGGCGTCGCCGCTCCAGTGCCGGCCGGCGGTGAGCGCGGCGACGCTCTCGCCGTGGAAGAACAGCCGCACCGGCCGCCCGAGCGCGGCCGCCGCGCAGGCGAGCGTCAGCGCGGCGTGGAGGCGGGCGTGGCTCGCCTCCGACAGGACGATCGCCAGTCCGGCTCGCGACTTAGCCATTGGCCTTCTCCCCGCAGGCGGGGCAGCCCGGATCCTTGGGCAGAACGACGGTCCGCATGCGCAGGCTCAACGCATCGAACAGCAATAAGCGCCCGACCAGGCCTTCGCCGAAGCCGACGATCGCGCGGATCGCCTCGAGCGCCTGGAGCGCCCCCATCACGCCGGTGAGCGCGCCGAGCACACCCGCCTCGGCGCAGGTCGCCTCGTCGCGGTCCTGCGCCGCGCCGACGAGGCAACGGTAGCAGGGCCGGTCCGGCTCCCAGCCGCGGAACACCGAGAGCTGCCCCTCGAACGGGCCGACCGCGGCGGAGACGAGCGGCGTGCGGGTGAGGAGCGCCGCGTCCGCCACCGCCAGCCGCGTGGCGAAATTGTCCGACCCGTCGGCGACCACGTCGTAGGGCGCGACGAGCCCGGCGGCGTTGCACGCCGTGGCGCGGGCGCGGTGCACCTCGATCTGCACGTCGGGGTTGAGCGCCGAGAGCGCGTCGCGCGCGCTGTCGACCTTCGCCCGGCCGACGTCGGCGGTGCGGTGGAGCACCTGGCGCTGGAGATTCGACAGCGACACCTCGTCGTCGTCGATCACGCCGATCGTGCCGACGCCGGCGGCGGCGAGATACTGGAGGCAGGGGCTGCCGAGCCCGCCCGCGCCCACCACCAGCACCTTGGCGCCCAGGAGCTTGCGCTGCCCTTCGCCGCCCACCTCCTTCAACACGATGTGGCGGGCGTAGCGTTCGAGCTGCGCGTCGGAGAGGTTCATCGCAGCGCCTCGGCACCCGCGCGGTAACGCCGCGAGACCGGCACGCGATCGCCGCCTTCGAGCTCGACGGCGCCGGCGCGGACGGCCGCCACGCGCGACCGCGGGACGAGGTAGGAGCGGTGGACGCGGACGAAGCCGGGCCCGAGCCGCCGCTCCGCGTCGCGCATCGTCTGCCGCCACAGGAGCGTGCGGCCGCGCAGGCGGAGCTCGACGTAGTTGCCCGCCGCCGCGGCCAGCAGGATGTCGCCCGGGGCGCACGGCAGCGCCTCGCCGCCGGCGCGGTCCCGGGCGGGGCCGGGCTCGTCGGCCGACGCGTCCCGACGCGCCCGGGCCAGCGCGTAGGGCAGGACCGCGAGCAGCGCCGGCGCCCGCTGGTAGAGCTCGGTCCGGAGGTCGGAGCCGAGCCACGCCGCGAGCGCGGCGGCGGCGGCGACCGCCAGGCCGCCGAGTGCGAGCGCGGCGCCGACGGCGCGCGCCGGGCCGGCGCGCCGGGCGACGCCGCGCTCGAAGGCGACCGCGGCCGCCGCCCACGGCAGCATCGTCGCCGCCGACCATAGGAGCGAGAACCCGACCGGGACGGCGGGCGCCCCCACGAGGAGCGCGTGTGCCTGGCAGTAGGCCGCGCCGACCGCCACGAGCGACCCCGCGGCGATCGCCGGCGGGAGGCACGCCCCCGCCGCAACGCCCGTTCCTGCGCCACGGCCCAGCATGGCCCGGCATTATCCGCCCTCGCGGGTCGGCGGCAACCCCGTCCCTCGTCCCGCCGTTCGTCCCTCGTCACACGGCGGGTGGGCGCGGGGCCTGCGGCGGCGGATAGCGGGCGCATGACCGATGCTCCGACCGCCCGGCCCCGCGCCGGGTTCCGACTCGCCGCCGTCGCCTCGATGCTGTCGGCGCTCACCACGCTCGTGCTCATGATCGGGCCCGCCTTCTACCCGCAACCGTCCGGCATCGAGGACCGCGTCGCGCTGCAGTCGGACCCTTGGTTCCGGCTCCGCGCCTGGACCTACTACGCCCACCCGTTCCTGGTGTTCGCCGCCGCGCTCGGCGTGTGGCGCGTCGCGCGTCGCTCCGACGACGGGCTCGCGCTGCTCGGCGTCTCCGGGTTCGCGGTCTGGGCCTACACCGAGGCGCTTCAGCAGGCGCTCGCCAACGTCGCGGTCGGGTGGAACTGGCTCGCCGCCTGGCCGGCCGCGGACGCGGCCGGGCGGGAAGCGATCGCCGAGTGCACGGCGATGTTCTTCGGCCTCTGGGACGGGCTCTACTTCCTGCTGCTCACCGGCTTCCTGCTCGGGAACCTGTTCCTGGGCCTCGCGCTGCTGCGCGCCCGCGGCGTCGACCGGGCGGTGGGGTGGCTGCTGCTGGCGGTCGCCGCGCTCGCGGTCGTCACCTTCCTCGCCGGCTACGGCGGGCCCGCCTGGGCCGGCGCGGTCGCCGCCGTCGCCTATCCCGCGATCCAGCCCGCCGCGCGCCTCCTGATCGGCGTCTGGCTCTGGCGTCGAGCCTAGGGCCCGACGGATACTAGCGCCCCGTCGAGCCGAAGCCGCCCGAGCCGCGCACGGTCTCGTCGAGCGCGTCGACCTCGACGAAGGACGCGCGCTGGACGGGCGCGGGGACGAGCTGCGCGATGCGCTCGCCGCGCCGCACCTCGAACGCCTCGTCGCCGAGATTGGCGAGGATCACCTTCACCTCGCCGCGATAGTCCTCGTCGATCGTGCCGGGCGTGTTGAGGCAGGTGACGCCGTGCTTGAGCGCGAGCCCGGAGCGCGGGCGGACCTGGATCTCGTAGCCGGGCGGGATGGCGACGGCGAAGCCGGTGGCGACCGCGCGCCGCGCGCCGGGCGGGAGCGTCACGTCCTCGGCCGCGACGACGTCGAGGCCGGCCGCGCCCGGCGTGGCATAGCCCGGGGCCGGCAGGCCCTCGCCGTGGGGCAGGCGCTTCAGGCGGATCTCGATCGGACGGGTCATGCGTCCCGCTTAGCCGCGCGACCGGCGTTCCGCCAGCCGCGGCTCAGACGACGTCGATCCGCACCTCATCGAGCGCCGCCTTCATCCGGTCGAACGCGGCCTGCAGACGCGGCGACGGCGCCCGGCGCTCGAGCCGGCACTCGAGCTCGGCGCTCCGCACCGAGGCGAGCGACCGGACCTCGCCGAGGACCGCGGCGGCCTCGGCTTCGTTGGTGCCCGGCTGCTCGACCGTGATGAACGCCGTGCCCGCGAGACTCTGCGTCCGGACGCGCCGCGGCTCGAGGTAGCGCGACGCGAGGATCGCCCGCACCGCCTCGACGACAGGGGCTTCGACGTCCGCCCTGATGCTGAAGGCGGCGGTGATCGCGCCGGACAGCGGGGCCGGGGACGGCCCTTCGGCAGCGGTGGCGGCGGCTTGCGGTCGGGTCATGTCTCACTCCCTGGAGGGAGAGACCGTCCGTCGCCCGATCGTGCCTTGAACCCGGGAGGGTGTCTCGAGGCCGCCGGTCCGGAGGGGGCGGTCTCTCGAGGTTTCGCTTGTGCGTTAGCGCACGACCTCGCGAGCCGCCGGACCCATCCAGCGACCGATAAACACGAGTTTAATATAGCTGCGCTTCAGCATGCCAACGCCACTACCCGGAGAGGGAGGCCCGCGCAAGATGGTTTCTCACGAGGCGGGCACGGCGGAATATTCGTGCGAGGGTCGTCCTCCGCCGCCTTAAACGGGCACGATCCGGATAGCTCCGCGGAGGACGCTCAACGATGGACGAAGCTATTCTCACGGGCGGGCCGTCGGCGTCCGGCCCGACGCTGGTGACGGGTGCGAACGGCCGGACGGGGCGCGCGGTGGTGTCGGCGCTGGCGCGCGCGGGCCGGCCGGTGCGCGCCTTCGCGCGCGACGCGGGCCAGCGCGCCGGCCTGCTCGCGCTCGGCGCGGCCGAGGTGGCGGTGGGCGACCTCACCGACCGCGCCTCGCTCGGCGCCGCGCTCGCCGGCTGCGCGGCGGCCGTCCACATCGGGCCGCCGATGCACCCGCTCGAGGTCGAGATCACGACCGCGATGATCGGGGCGGCCGAGGCGGCGGGCGTCGGGCACTTCACCTACTATTCGGTGATGCACCCGGTCCGGCGCGAGGTGCGCCACCACCGGCTGAAGCTCGAGTGCGAGGAGCGGCTCGTCGCCTCGCGCCTCGCCTGGACGATCGTCCAGCCGGCGCGCTACATGCAGCACCTCGCGCCGATCTGGCCGAAGGTCGCGGCCGACGGCGTCCACCGCATGCCCTTCGGCACCCGCGCGCGCTTCAGCGTCGTCGACCTCGAGGACCTCGCCGAGGCGGTCGCCCGGGTGAGCGGCGCGCCCGGGCACGCCTTCGCCACCTACGAGCTCGCGGGGCCCGAGGCGCTGAGCCAGGAGGACATGGCGGACGTCATCTCGCGCGTGATCGGCCGCCCGGTGCGCGCCGAGGCGATCCCGCTCGACGAGATGGCCGCCGACGCCGCCGCCAAGGGCCTGAGCGAGGACCGCATCGCCCAGATGCGCCTCATGAACGCCCACTACGACGCCCACGGCTTCCGCGGGAACCCCAACGTGCTGGCGATGCTGCTCGGCCGTCCGCCCGCGACCTACGAAGCCTACGTCCGACGACTCGCCGGTCGCTAGCGCCGAGCAAACGTGGGGACGGCGGCGTCGGGGCGGCGCCCCGCGAGGCGCCGCCCCGGCTCCGGTCAGCGGTTGTCGAGCTGCGCGCGGACCGAGCGCAGCCCGAGCCGCGAGATGCGGTAGGGCGCGCCGTTCCGGCTTTCGATCAGCCGCTTGCGCTTCAGCTTGGCGAAGACGGCGAGCGTGCCGTCGGTCAGCCGGAAGCCGTCGCGGTTGAAGCAGTCGACCTCGACGATGTCGCCGCGGTCGTCGCGGCGATGGACGATGCGCCCGCCTTGCGCCAGCGCGTGGAGGACGCGCTGCTCGTGCTTGGAGATGTTCACTTGGGAAAGTCCGTTCGCTCGGGAGAACCGAGCGCGCCGGACGGGCGAGGGCGTCAGCCGTTGCCGCGATGCCGGCGCGCGACGACGTTCCGCGAATCGGCGGAACGGTCGGTCAGCGGGCGGCAGTCTCCGGCATCGAGCCTCGCGTCGGTGGTGAACGGCCCGGCCCTTAACGATTCGGCGGCGGAAAGGTCAAGCTTTCGCTCCGATGAACGGTTCGTCGCGCGGCCGTTACGGCTCGTCGTGGCGGCACGGGGCTCGGTCTTTTCTCGTTAACCCCGTCCCGGATAGCCCTTGTCGCACAGGGGAGCCGGGGGACGTCCGCATATGTTCAAGTCGCTGCGCGCCGCGCTTTGCGCCGTCGTGATCGCCGCCGTCTCGGCGGGGACGGCCGCCGCGCAGGACTTCGGCGACCGCTACTGGCAGTGCGCGCCCTTCGCGCGGCTCGCCTCGGGCATCCAGATCTTCGGCAACGCCGAAACCTGGTGGGACCAGGCCGACGGCCGCTACGAGCGCGGCACCGCCCCGGTGGCCGGTGCGGTTCTCGCATTCAAGGCGACGGGCCGCATGCGCTACGGCCACGTCGCCACCGTCACCGAGGTGGTGGACGCCCGCACCATCCGCATCACCCACGCCAACTGGTCGCCGATCAACGGGTCGCGGGGGCAGGTCGAGGCGGACGTCGAGGTGGTCGACGTCTCGGCGGCGAACGACTGGAGCGAGGTGCGCGTGTGGTACGCGCCGCTCGCCGACCTCGGCACCGGCACGCACCCGACCCACGGCTTCATCTATCCCGACGCGCAGGCGCTCGAGCTCGCCGCGCTGCGGCCGGGCGACGGGGCGGCGGTGCAGACGGCGGCGTTCGCCGCGCCCGCGCCGCGCGCGAACGACGCGATCGGCGACCTGATCGACAGCGTCGGCGTCGACTGAGCCCGCTTCAGGCGAGCGCGGCGGCGATCCGTTCGGCCAGCCGGCGCGCGACCTCGTCCTTCGGCATGCTGTCCCAATCCTCGACGCCGCCTGCGGTGACGAGGTGGACCTGGTTGGACGCGCCGCCCATCACGTCGCCCGACACGTCGTTGGCGACGATCCAGTCGCAGCCCTTCCGCGCGAGCTTGGCGCGGGCGTGCGCCACCACGTCGTTCGTCTCGGCGGCGAAGCCGACGACGAGGCGCGGGCGGGCGGGCCCGAGCCCCGACAGGCCGGCCAGGATGTCGGGGTTCTCGACGAGCGTCAGCGCCGGCGCGTCGCCCGTCTTCTTGATCTTGCGGTCGGCCGCCTCGGTGCGCCAGTCGGCGACCGCGGCCACCATCACCGCGATGTCGGCCGGCCGCGCGGCGTCGACCGCCGCGGCCATCTCGCGCGCGGTCTCGACGTCGACGCGCCGCACGCCCGGCGGGGTGGGGAGCGCCACGGGGCCGGCGACGAGCGTGACCTCGGCGCCGAGCGCGGCGAGCGCCCCGGCGATGGCGAAGCCCTGCTTCCCCGAGGATCGGTTGGCGATGTAGCGCACCGGGTCGATCGGCTCGTGCGTCGGACCCGCGGTGACGATCGCGCGCCGGCCGGCGAGCGGGCGCGCGGCGGGTTCCAGGAGCTCGCCGATTCGCGCGACGATCGCCGGCACCTGCGGCAGGCGGCCGGGGCCGAACTCGCCGCACGCCATCTCGCCCTCGTCGGGCTCCAAGACGGCGATCCCGTCCTCGCGCAGCCGCGCGACGTTGCGTCGGGGCGCGGGGTGGAGCCACATGCGGACGTTCATCGCCGGCACCGCGAGCACCGGCTTGTCGGTGGCGAGCAGCACGGTCGACGCGAGGTCGGAGGCCGAGCCCGTCGCCATCTTCGACAGCAGGTTGGCGCTCGCCGGGCAGACGACGAGGAGGTCGGCTTCGCGCGACAGGCGGATGTGGCCCATCTCGGCCTCGTCCTTGAGGCTGAACAGGTCGTCGTAGACCGGCGACTCGGTGAGCGCGGCGAGGCTGAGCGGCGTCACGAACTGCTTGGCGGACTCGGTGAGCACCGCGCGCACGCCCGCGCCGGCGCGGCGGAGCTCGCGCACGAGCTCGAGCGACTTGTAGGCCGCGATGCCGCCGCCGACGACGAGCAGGATCGATTTGCCCGAAAGCATGGCCGCTAGCCTACGACCGCCGCGATCCCGAGTCCAAGCGCGACGCCGACCGCGCCGGCGCCGGCCAGCGGCCAGTATTGCCGCGTGCGGATGCGGATCTCGGGGAGCGGCGGCAACGGCGGGGCGGGGCTCTCCTTCGGCACCAGCCGCATGACGCGGCGCACGAAGTCCGGGATCTCGGCGAGCGTCCGCAGGTTGCGCACGATCGCGTCGGCGGCCTTCGCCTCGGGGCCGAGCTCGTCGCGCATCCATTCGCGCACGAACGGTTCCGAGATCTCCCACATGTTGACGTCGGGATCGAG